>Ga0182004_10000867_pt1 | contig 20481 bp, 21 predicted proteins | sample Sormic07211540_1_FD_120479 | JGI IMG/M metagenome (GOLD analysis project Ga0182004, IMG submission 120479) | Endophyte microbial communities from Sorghum bicolor roots, Mead, Nebraska, USA - 072115-40_1 MetaG | ecosystem: Host-associated > Plants > Roots > Unclassified | place: USA: Nebraska...
GTAATAGACTGGGTTAGTTAGATGCACTCTTTCTCCTAGTGGTAAAAATATAAATACGATACTCTGGATAACATCCCGGGTGAAGTGCTCACCGATATCCGTGCGCTTGCGGATCAATTCCTTGTTGCGTTCCCAAATATCAACACATAGCCCACTCCCCGAGCGTGGTTGGGAATCGTAAACATGCTCAGTGGTCGGTACAGTCCCTGGGGACGACGTAGAGACTAGTTGACCAATCCCCAAGCATGGTTGGTAATCATAAATGTGCTCGGTGGTTGGTACAGTCCTCGGGCACAACATAGAGACTGGTCGACTAGTCCTCGAGCATTGTTGGTAATCGTAAACGTGCTCGGTGGTCGGTACAGTCCCCGAGCACCGCATACTGACTGGTCGGTGAGTCCCCAAGCTTAACTGACACTTGACTTGAACTTATAATCTTGACATCCCTCTGTCAATTAATTTGTGATGAATGTCTTCCTCCAATTATTTTTAAAAGAAAGAATTTCCTTCCTAGTGACGTGACGTCGACCCATCTATTCAAAGCTATCAAAATGTCAGCCTGGTGTGTGAAAATAAGTGCCACTGGTAACCCGGCCGCCCAACACAAGAACCAAAGCAAAAGTAGCCCCAACAATTATTTAAAAACACAGCAGATTTATTGCGACAAAATTGAAAACTGAAATGACGATCCTGTCGCAAAAATCGCACACTTCCCTAAGATGCAGGAAGTAGAAGAGGTGGTTGCTCTTTAATAAATAGCTGAAGTGGTGTACCATGAGATTTCCACCCAGTAGTTGCTCCCTCTAGCCATTCGTCTTCTTCCTCCTTGTGCCTTGCCAAAAAGTGAGATCCAAATCACATCCGCCTTAACCAAATGGCCAAGAGTGACACGAACAAAAGGGCCGAGATGATGGCGAAGGAGTGGAAGAAATCCAAGTCCACCACGAAGTCCATCAACGAGCTTGTCGAGATGGGACATCTGCATAATCAAGAGCTCGACGGCTGGAGGGTGCTGATTGGAGAAAGCTTCCCTGATCCAAGAGCTGGTGAGTTTGTTGTGTTTGAAGCTTTCTTTAAGAGGGGTTTCGGGGTTCCAGTTCATCCCTTTCTCCAAGGTCTTCTTCTTTATTATGAGATTGGGATATGCAATTTGCATCCCAACTCCATCCTTCTTGTTGCCACCTTCATCCATTTGTGTGAAGCCTTTGTGGGAATAGAGCCGCACTTTGATTTGTTCCGTTATGTGTTCTGCTTGAGGAAAAAAGGAGCAGTTGGCACATCAAAGATTCCTGGTGGAGTATACCTCAATCTTCGAGATGGGATGAAGAACCACTACCTCAACTACCCTTGGACGACCTTTTTATCAAAATGGTACAAGAAATGGTTTTACATCCGGGAGGAGCCGGATAGTGCAACTTTCTGTGACGTGGGCTATGTGCCAGAGAACAGGGTGAGCTAAACAGACCGACTAGAGTGTGCTGGACAAGTTGAAGAGCTGATGAACCTGATCCAGTGGTCTCATCTAGACGGGCCTGGCATGGTCGGAAACTTTCTCAGCCGTAGAGTGTAGCCGTGCCAGAGGAGAGTGAACCCTTGGTACAAATACTAGGGGAGCCAGGACATGACCAGGATGAAGAAGGAAAACCTAGAGAAGACAGAAATCCATCACCAGATCAGCGAGCTCTTCAATCTTGTTGATAGTGGCTTTGTTTGGAGTGAAGATCGGATGCACTCATACAAGCTTGCCTGACCACCACCAATGGTAAGCTGTAAGATTTTGCAATTTCCAAGTTGTTCATTGTCATCCTTGACCACTAAACAATTGTGATTATTTCCTTGTATATTGGAGATATCGACCGAGTGTCAGTGTATGTCTCGCTAGCGCTTGGCATGGAGCAACCGGTGGGGGTAGACCCGCCAATGGAGAACGTTGCTTGCTGTTATCAATACACCAGCAGCGACGATGACGGAGACCAGGTGGCGCCGACCATGTATGTCCTAATTAAGGAACTCAATTGCCTTTTCTAAAGTTGCCTTTACTAGAGTCATGTACTCGATCCATTTAGAGAACTTGTCGACTAGTACGAACACGAATTTGAAGTTGCCCAGGGCAGGCTTAAATGGCTCAATCATATCTAAATCCCAACAGGAAAATGGCCAGGATGCAGGTATGGTCTGGATTTCATGGGCTGGCACATGGATCCTTTTGGCAAAGAACTGGCAACCTTCGCAGTGTCGCACCAACATTTCGGTGTCGGCTACCGTAGACGGCCAGTAAAACCCTACTCGGAAAGCCTTTTTGACCAGTGTTTAGGAGGCTACATGGTTGCTACAAGATCCGGCATGTATGTCCTCGAGAAGTTTTACACCATCGTCTTGGGTAACGCACTTCATCAAAATCTATGTGCTTGCATTCTTGCGCATGAGTCGGCCGTCGACCAGTAAATAATGCTTAGATCGTCGTAGGAGACGTTTGTTCTCTGTTTTGTATGGGAGACCAGTGCCGTCTGTGAGATATCTGATGAAGGGTGTCCGCCAGTCATTGCTATTGGTGCCCTGAATGGTGTGGACGAATAGTCCCTCACTTTTCACTATTTCACTTGATCCGACCAGATTTTTGTCGATGCTTGGCTTGACAAGATCTTGGACAAAAACACCATGTGCGATCTCAGCCCGGGATGAACCTAATTTTGACAGCACATCCGCTGCCTGGTTTTTGTCCCAGACCACGTGTGCATATAAGATACCATAAAATTTTGCTTCCAACTTGCGGATCTCCTTGCAGTATAAAACCATGTTTTCGTGAGTAGCATCCCAATCTTTGTTGAGCTGGTTGATGACTAGAGTAGAGTCATTGTAGACGTAGAGACGCTAGATTCCCAACTCTATGGCTAGTCATATGCCGTGTAAGCATGCCTTGTACTCGGCCACATTGTTGGACACGGGGAAGTGGATCCTAAGGACGTAACGAAGCATGTCCTTGTTTGGTGATATGAAAAAAACTCTGGCTCTAGCCCAGTCGATGTTCAGTGATCCATCAAAGAACATTTACCACTGCTCGGTAGTATCCTGTGTTGGGGGTGCATTGAGGTCAGTCCATTTCATTATGAAGTCAACAAGAGCTTGTGACTTGACGGTTGTTCGACTCTGAAAAACCATCGAAAAGGGACACAACTCCATGGCCCATTTTACTATCCGACCATTTGCATCCTTGTTGCGCAGGATATCTCCTAACGGAAAACTTGTAGTTACAATGATGTGGTGGCCATCAAAATAGTGTTTTAATTTTCTGGAAGTAATTAGAATGGCATAGATCAGCTTCTATATCTAGGGATATCTAGTCATGGACTCATTTAGGACTTCACTTACGAAGTATACTGGTCATTGGACCTTATAAATGTGGCCTGGTTCTTCACGCTCGACCACGAGCACCGTTGAGACAACACGATCACCTCGTCAATATGAGGGACACCAAAGGGGTCCTTAGGATAGTGTTTGTTGAGCTTAGTGTAATCAACACATATTCTCCATTCATTATTCTTTTTTCTTACAAGTACTAGATTGGTGAGCCAATCCGGATGATACACTTCTTTAATAAATCTGGCTGCTAAAAGCCATGTTACCTCTGTCCTAATGGCCTCCTTTTGTCGCGAGCGAATTATCATAGTTTCTGCTTGATGGGTCTTGCGGTCTTTGAGATGTTCAAGGAGTGCTCGATCAGGTGGCAGGGGACTCCGAGCATATCTACGGGTTTCCATGCGAAAATGCTTACTTGTCCCTCAAAAACCTGACGAGCATGTCTTCCTATTTAGGATCCAGAGTGGCTCCAATGAGAGCCGTCTTCTCGAGATCATTATCGACCAATTGGACTTCTGTCTGCTCCATGGACTTAATGTTCTTCCTTAGGACCTGCTGCTTGGGGATCTCAAGTTGGTCGGTGGGGGTTTGTGCTGCTTGGGTTGTGGTTTCTGCCATCTGGATCGAGAGGTCGATGGCTTCAGTGATCCTAAAACTTTCTTAATCACGGTGTATGTTGTGTAGATGTTGCCCCTGACCGTGAGGACCCATTTTTCTGTTGGCATCTTGAGCACCAAATATAAATAGTGCAGAACTGCCATAAATTTGGTGAGTGACGGTCGACCCAGAATGGTGTGGTATGTTCCATCAAAATCGGTGACCATGAAGTTTACAAACTCAGTGCAAAAGTGGTCTAGAGTTCCAAACTAGATAGGAAGCGTTATCTAGGCGAGGGATTAAGCTCTGGCCCGGCAGAACGCCCCAGAACTAGGCTTTGTATGGCTTCAACTCTGTTTGAGTTAGCTTTAGGGCGGGGAGGCTGTTACGAAACAGGATGTCGATGGAACTACCGCCGTCCACGAGCAAATGTTCGAATCAGACACTATTGATGCATGGATCTAGGATCAAAGGGAAACGTCCTAGCTTAGGGATAGCAGCCCATTGATCTTGTCTGCTGAAGGTTATCTCCCAATGAGACTAGGCTGGAACCTTTGATCAGCGACGAGACCATGGGAGCTGTCCACGTTCAGGCATGCCCTCCTGAGGAGTTTTCGCTCTCTCTTGGATTCGATTAACACTTTGCCACCAAAGATGGAGTGGACAACATCAGTTGGATTGACATACTAGTGGCATGGATCCCGGTCCTAGTCTTCATTCTTGTCCTCTTGGTTACGCCTGTCGTGTTTGCCCATGGATTTAGTGGTGTCACCTTGGATGGCCCGCTGCGTGTAAATACTCTTGGGGACACGACATTCTTCCATTGTGTGGTTGGATTTGGGATGGAGTTGGCATGGTCCTTTCAAGGTTATGTTGTAGTCCTCCTAATAGTCGTGACGACTAGTGAATCGTTTGACCATTTTGACCTCATGGTCATTGTCACGGGGTCTTTTACCCCTGAATTCATCATGGTGGTCGTGGCACCTGTCCCACCCCTCTCGGAGGTCCCAATTGTCGTTGTCTCGAGAATTGCGACTGTCAAACCACCTACAGTTGTCGCGGTTGTCATCTCATTGGAGAGGCTAGTCACTCTATTGACTTCCTCTGACGTCTTCTCTGATCAATTTCTCCATGTCATCGGTGTCGGCATAATTTTTGGCAGTAGCAAGGAGCTCGGCGACCATGCTCAGCCTCTTACAAAGTAGCTCACTCCGAAGGGCTTTGTGAAATCGAAGAACTTTGATGAAAGCGGAAATTGCTTCGTCGTGGTAGATTTTAGGAATCTTAAGACGCATATCCGAGAAGCATCGAATATAGTCGCGTAGTGGTTCGTTTTTTCGATCCCATATTCTCACAAGGTCGTATTTGTTGCATGGTTGCTTGCAAGTAGCTATGAGGTTATTGATGAATGCCTGGCGTAGCTCTTCCCATGAAGCAAATGAGTTTTTCGGCAACTCGAGGAGCCATTGGTGGCCGGCTTGATCAAGGACGACGGGGAAATAATTTGCCATTACGTGCTCATCCCCCGTTGCTGATCGAACAGCGATCTCATGGAGGGTGATCCAATTTTCAGGGTTCTCCTTACCATCGTACTTCTTGAGCTTCTCTAGCTTGAAGTTGCATGGCCAGATGACTTGTCGAAGGTGCGAGGAGAACTGCTTCAACCTAGTAGGGCTGTGTACAGCATCATATTTGATACAGCGGACATTCTCGTGCGCGGCTCTATTGTTGATGTGTTTGTTAATATGATCATGGACGTCCTTGCGGGGGAGAGGCTTCGTCAGAGATCATAGCCTTCTCCCTGATCGACTTCCTGGTCACGGTCGTATCCCGGCCTATAAGCATGATGTTTGCGATCGGCGTCCCGACCACGACCATTATGATGGGCCTCTCTATTGCGGTGGTCGTTGTTGTTCTTTTGTTGGAAAGCATCTGGCGATGAATTGCGGCGATGCACGCTGGGTCGTGGTGAGGCCTGACTTCGGTGGCTCCAGTCGGAAGTGACCTCCGTATAGGAGAAGGCTTGCGTCCTTCGGAGGAGGTCTGTCGTTTGTCCCATGGCAGCGATCAGGTGTGCTCGTATGCTGGTCCAAATGTCCTGGTACTCTGGCATATTCGGGAGTCATTCGAGATTCACCATAACAACAGCCACATTGGCACTCGGGGTCTTGAACACATGTTGGTCTCCCACCATGTCGAAAGCATTATCAAGATTCTGTGGGACCAGTTGCCTCTGCTGCTCTTCTTCGTGCTCGCGTCGCTGGGCACGATCAGTGTTGCGCTGCTCGCGTTATTGTCTTTGATCATAAGTTTCTCCATCGAGTACAGGTTCATCATTGCTCACATTGAGGACCAGATCTCCTCATCAAGGTGGAAAAACTAGGAAGTGAGAGAAACCTGGGAGGTATGGGGGTAGATCCATATCATAGTCCTCGTTCTCCGAGTGTAAAACCTCATTAGGGACGGGGCGAGTGCTAGAGTGTGTGCTAGCGGTATTATTTTCTGGCAGCGTGCGGATGGAAACCATGTTGACGAAGTGCCATGTTGGTTGCACACATTGACTCAGTGTCGAATCTACTGGCTCAGAGTTCGTGAATAGCCACCGAGTATGATGCGAAACCAAGTTGGCTGCGATGTATAAGCCGTGAGGGAAAAGCGAACGGCGCCTACTCTGGGAGGTTGTCTTGTTCTGAACGGTCCGTCCTTCTATGGTAGCTGTGATTGTTAGGCCCATTCCCAACCGTTCGTGTGTAGTGACACGAGTTGGCCAAGTAGTCCGTGGCAATCAGATGGTGTCGTCTAGGTGGTCTGGCCCGAGATCGAGTTTACTGGATCGAAGGCCTCAGAAAGCTTGTGATCGGTACGATCAATGTCCTCGAGAAGGTCAGAGTTGTCAATGCGCTTCCCATTGTAGCGGGGAAGCAGAGGGCGAGTTGTCGGCGTGGTCGGCGATGTTGTCGGAGTTGTCGGAGTGGTCGGCGATGTTGCCAGAGTAGGGGTGATCGTGGTTGACGTGATCGGGGCCACTGCTGTCGTCGCCGCAGATTGGATCTACTTTTCTTCCAAAGCCATGGTAATGAGGCCACCAGCGCGAGTCATCTAGGTGATGTGGCCAACGGTGAACGTGAGGCCTTCTGCCACAGTAGCGGAAGTGGGGAAGGTGACCATCTTGTTCATCTAGAGAGCTGTACGCACACTCCCTACCTGGTGTGCCACTGTCGACGAAAGCTAGTCGGTAGTCTACCTTGGGGTATACCCATGGTAGTAGTTTATCGCCAGACAGGTGTGCAAGCTACGAACCCGATGGTGACGCAAACTCAGACAAGGCTTTTATCCAGGTTCGGTGAGCGTAATACCTATGTCCTACATCTGATTATATTGATCTGAGATGTGTTGAATTGACCTAAGGGGGTCCCATGCCCCTCTTTATATAGTCCAGAGGGCAGGGATATAAATCTAGAAACTAATCCTAGTCGGTTACAATTGCCATAGATAATATAATATCAATTGCTATTATAACCGACTAGAATCCTACTTGATCTCCACGTCTTGTTTCCTTGGGTGAAAGTCCGAGTAATTGGATCAAGCCTCGAGCTATCTCATAATGGGTCAAATATCCTAGCCCATGTCTAACCGTAAGGGTATAGGGGTTTATACCCCCACACTTCGGGGGAGGGGCGGGCGCCCCTAGGGTTTTGGGGGGCCGCCCGACCTTCGAGCCCGCTCTGCCTCAACTTTTTCTTATACTTTAATAATTATATTCTTATTCAGAAAATGTTGATTTTCTCCGATAGTTCATAAAATAAAAAGGTCAGGCCAAAATATTTCAATTGAGAAAGAAAGTAATTACGTCTACTTCCTCTAATTCATTGTTGGACTCTAAAAATAATTTAAGCCGTTGACCATTTACCTTGAATAACATACCTTCGTTGTTGTGAAGTGTGACGGCTCCATGCGACGATGAGCTCACCATCTCGAACGGTCCTTCCCATTTGCTTCAAAGTTTTCCATGCCCGAATTGCTTCACCCTAGAATTAAAAAGTAATAGCTTATTGCCTAGGGTGAACTCCTTCTTCTTGATCCTTTTGTCATGCCATCTTTTTACTCTCTCTTTATAAATCTTGGCATTGTGATATCCTTTTTCTCTCCACTCTTCTAGCTCAGAGAGTTGCATCTTCCTCTTGTCTCTGGCTGCTTCCAAGTCCATGTTCCATCTCTTGATAGCCCAGTGAGCTTTGAATTCTAGCTCTACTGGTAAGTGACAAGTTTTTCCATAGACAAGTTGATAAGGTCATATCCTGATGGGTGTCTTGTATGTTGTCTGGTATGCCCAAAGTGCATCATGAAGCTTGTCCTTCAAAGCTTTCCCCATCTCATTTACTATCTTCTATAGAATATTCTTAATTTGTTTGTTTGATGTCTTAGCCTAACCACTTGTCTGAGGATGCTAAGGAGTAGCAATGTTGTGACGTATCCCATGCTTCGACAAGTATTGCTCGAAGCACTTGTCAATGAAGTGAGAACCTCCCTCACTTATTACTATCCTTGGAACTCTAAATCTTGAAAATATTATTTCTTCGAACATCTCCTTTGAATGCATATTGTTAGTATTCTTGCATGGCATGGCTTCAACCTACTTGGAGACATAATCCACTGCCACCAGGATATACTCATACTTCTTTAATGTTGGAAATGGCCCCATGTAGTCAATCCCCTAGACATCAAATAGCTCTATCTTGAGATTGCTGATGAGTGGCATGGCATCCCTTGAATTGATATTGCCATGTCTTTGAGACGGGCCAAATCTCCGAATAAATTCTCTTGTGTCTTCATACATTGTTGACCAGAAGAATCCACACTGCCATATCTTGGCGTGTGTTCGGAACACCCCATAATGACCTCCATATGGTGATGAATGACATATTTGAATTATTTTGATTCCTTTAGCTAGCACACTTTCTGAGTAAGCCATCAGAGCATACTCGTAAGAGGTATGGTTCATCCCATATGTGAGAGCGGCTCTCCTTGATTAGCTTTCTTTTGTTGCCTCCTGGTGGTACAAAACCTGTAGCCATAAAATTAACAATATCTGCATACTAGGGGGTAGATCGGTTGATTCCGTAGAGCATGTCATCCTGGAGTGAGTTGTCAATGGGTAGTTCCTGTGGACTCTCAAACTGTATTCTAGACAAATGATCGGCAACAGGATTTTCTACTCCCTTTTTATCTTTTATTTCTAAGTCAAATTCTTGGAGTAATAAAATCCATCTTATCAAGCAGGGTTTAGCATCTTTCTTAGTGAGCTAGTATTTTAAAGCAGCATGATCAGAATAAATAATTACTTTAGCTCCCACTAAGTAAGATCTAAACTTATCAATAGCAAAAACAACAGGTAGGAGCTCTTTTTCAGTAGTAGCATAATTAAGTTGAGGTCTTGTCAAGGTTTTGCTAGCATAAGCTATTGCATGATGCTTCTTATCTTTAGTTTGTCTAATACTACCCCGACAGCATAATCACTAGCATCACACATAATTTCAAAAGGCAAAGACCAATCAGGGGGTCGAATGATTGATGCTGAGATGAGTGCTTTATTAAGAATTTCAGAAGCTTGTAAACATGCATCATCAAATTCAAAAGGAACACCTGTAGCCAATAAGCGAGTAAGAGGTCTAGCAATAAATGAAAAATCTTTAATAAACCTACAATAAAAACCAGCATGGCCAAGAAAACTCCTAATTTCTTTTACATTAACAGGCAGAGGTAAACGTTCTATTACTTCTATTTTAGTTTTATCTACCTCAATGCCTCTTTCAGACACTAAGTGTCCTAGCACTATTCCTTCTCTAACCATAAAATTACATTTTTCCCAATTAAGGACTAAGTGCTTTTCTTCACACCTTTGCAAAACCTTATCTAAGTTTTCTAGACAATCATCAAAGGTTTTTCCATAAACAGAAAAATCATCCATGAAAATTTCTATGATCTTTTCAATCATATTAGAGAATATAGACATCATACATCTTTGAAAAGAAGCAGGTGCATTACATAACCCAAAAGACATTCTACGATAAGCATAGGTTCCATAGGGACATGTAAAAGTGGTTTTGCTTTGGTCATCAGGATGGATAGGGATTCGGTGATACCCTGAATATCCATCTAAGAAAAAAAGAAGAAATGGTTGGCTAATCGCTCTAGCATCTCATCAATGAAAGGCATTGGAAAGTGATCTTTCTTAGTTGCCTTATTAAGTTTTCTATAGTCTATGCACATCCGCCATCCTGTGATGGTGTGTTGAGGGATTAACTCATTCCTTTCATTTTGGACAACAGTCATACCACCCTTTTTAGGTACAAGTTCAACTGGGCTTACCCACTCACTATGCGGCACGGCATAAATGATGCCTGCATGCAATAGTTTTAAAACTTTCTTCTTTACAACCTCTCTCATCGCATTGTTGAGTCTACATTGGGGTTCTCTAGATGGTGGTATATTAGGATCTATAGGAATGTGATGGGTGCAAAGAGCAGAACCAATTCCCTTGAGGTCCTAGAGTGAGTAGCCAAAAGTTGAGTGATGTTTTTCTAGGACTGCCATTAGATGAAGAGTCTGCTCCTAAGTGAGTTTATCACTTATAATGACAAGAGACTCTGGATCGTCACCTAGAAAAGCGTATCTAAGACCGGTTGGTAAAGGTTTAAGCTCAATAGGAGGTTTCGGTGGTACTGCAAACTCATCTAAAGGTTCTTCCTCAGAAGGGTCTGTTTCTTCTTCTACGAAGAACCTAGCTTCATCTTCTAATCCTGGTTTGGCTAAAAAGTCTAAGGATGCAGCTCTAAATTCCTCGAGTGGGTCTTCTTGTGGATATGGTTTGGTCCTAGAATTTAAAGAATGTGAGATGGACAATGGAATTGAAGTTTCTTGCCTAGGCGAATTTTAAGCTTCCCAGATTGTCCTTCATAGAGAAGTTGCCTAAAAGGTTGTCCTATCAACAGGTCAAAGTCCCATGTGTCAAAGATATAAAAGCTTAAATGCATTGGGTTCCTTCTACCTAGATGGGTAGGATGTGTAGCATTTCTAAACTGGGGATAATATATCTCGAGAGACTTCTCATGAATTTTATTGTTGGGATTAATGCCATGTCTTGTATTAAATGTTCTGCAAGAGACATAGGCATGATATTTATCCCTACAACTGGATTATTGAGAGCTTTTATTTGATCTATATTTATTATGCAATGAATAGGAATAGAAGATGAATCTAAGTGGATTATTTCACTAGAAAGCTCTGATTCTTCTAACCATTCATTACTTATAACCGATACTAGTTATCCTGAGGTTCTTCTAGATGGAATATCCTCAGGGGGATTAAAAGTCTCTCTAGAGTTTCTCTGTGGCCTCTTCATAGAGTGATAATTCAAAATGTTTCCAAATTCGGTAACGAGATTAGGTTCTATGTCTAGCATAAAATCTAGAAACATAATTTCTTTTTCTTGCTCTAGACATGTGTTAACTAAAGTAGATGGTGTGTCTGGCAAAGGGTTGGTTTCAGCTAAATGGGGTTGAGGCTCTACTTCGAGGAGGTAATCTAATTCAGTGGATAGGATTTGATCTAGGATTAATCTTGCTTTCTCATAAGAGACATGCAAGAAAGATCCTCCTGATGTAGTGTCGAGCAACTTTCTACTTTCTCTACTCAGACCTTTATAAAAATGTTGTAAAAGACTAAGGTCCAGGCCAGATGCTAAAAGTGTAGTAAATCGTTTCTAGGCTGAAGCCAAGGTTTCTTTAGATTCTTGCTTTATAGTAAGAACCTTGACTCTAAGGTTGATGATTTGGGAGATGGGATAGAAATCTAGGCAAAAGTTGGAACGTAAAGATCCCCAATCTCCTTGTCGCTTACCTACGGCTCTATTATACCATTGTCTTGATTTTCCCTTTAATGAAAAAGGAAATAGCTTCCAAGAGAGAGTTTCATCAGATATGCCTTCTATGCAAATACAATCACATGTTTGCTCAAAGTCTCTAATGTGTAGGTAACGATTTTCATCTCCTTCTCCTAAAAAGGATAGGCTTTGGATCAATGAAATCAACCATGGACTCAGCCTATAGCTACATGTTTGGATAGGTTGTGATGACTCATGTGGCACTAGGTTCGTCTCCGTGGGTGCAGAGAACTAAAGGATAGGAATGGAATTTAAGGTATCCATAAAAGAAAAGGTAAGATGTAAGAAAAGGTGAGGTAACAGAAAAAGATAAAAGTGTGATACAAGGTAGAGTAAGACAAGGTTATCTAAGCAGACCGTCTTTCTCCCCAGCAACGGCACCAGAAATGCTTGTTGATATTAGTTACTCACATGAAAGAATCAAAGAGAAATAATACGCAAGCGCACGGATATCGGTGAGCACTTCACCCCGGAGATAAGTCTAGAGTATCATATTTATTTTTTTACCTCTAGGAGAAAGTGTGCAAAAGACTAACCTTTTATCCTACCTACTACCCACGGGTTGCAAGACAAGATAGTGAGATATAAGCGATATAGAGAGAACTCTTTCTTTAGTCTTCTTCTAACCAATGGTAAGTGTGTAGATATCATTCTAAGGGGAGTAACTAGAGAAAAGAGACACCTCAGAGAGTGCTTAACCCTAGTACCATATACCCTACCTTACCTAGTGACAAGACGTGGATTACTGAGACCCAAGAGGATTGTCACTTGCCCCAAAAAGGCTACCACAAATTCGGCCAAGCAGGGAGTATCTACGAGTATTCCTAGCCCAAGCACCACGCTTATGCTATGAATAATTACTCTATTCCCTAGGCGAAGCGAATAAAGTGAACTCGTAAACCAAAGAACAATAAGAACAATAACTTACTAGTATCAGAAGTTGAATTGCTGAACGATTCTAGAAGCAAGCCTCAGGTTAGGAGACTTTACTTTAAAGATACGAAGAAGAAGGCACCGACAGACCGGGCTTCCTCAACTCCTATCTTCACCCTATACTATCTCAATCTCTCTTGTTGCTATCACCCTAAAGTGATAGATCCATTCGAGGGACCCCTCTCTATCTAACTCTCTCTAGAAAATATAAATTAGGGTTTTAGACTTACATCTCAGGGGGGTAGGGTCTTTATTTATAGTCCCCTAGGAATCACCACAGCCCTTGGATCAAACCAACTTAAACATGCGCTTAAGATTAATCCTCAAAGTTGGTGGAGTCAGGATCTGTGAGGTTCGCTCCGATTGGTCGAGAGCCCCAGGCGGCCGCCCCTGACAGGGTGGGGCGCCCGCTCCTAACCTATGGCAGGTGGGTCCCACCTTTCAGGTGGTGGCTCCTAAAGTCTTCTAGAGTCTTCCTGAGTTGACTTTCTGGTCTTCTCTTTATGTAAACCTGACATGTGGACCTTCTTTTGTTAATATTCCGGTAACCCCCTGCAGAAATAGACAATCACCAAAACTCATAGAATTTTGTTAGTGATAACCCTATTTCTACTGAGTGCTTGCAAATAGGTTCTTTTCATGTTAATTTGACGGTTAAAATTAGGAGTTATCTACCGTCAACAGGCGGCATTGTTGAGGCTGAATGGGGGCCAGCATCGAGCGGTGAACAGCCCATGCAGCAGCAAGGTGGGAGGTGACGAAGCCACGCGTTCCATATGAGCGGAGTTGGGATCCCTTGGTGGCACGAAGGCGAAGTCATGCTTCCTGTAGAGGGTCGCTGGCTCGTCCTCTATCCCTAAGCGTAAACCAAATGGATCCCCAACCCGGGGCTCCAGGTGGTCTACCTAGGATCATAACCGTACAACAATCGTGGAGTGGTGACGATGATACCGATCGCACCTCCACCTGGGTGTGGAAGCATGATGATGAGGTCGGCGTGTGGCCCCTCCTATGTATGGGGGCTCAATTTGAGCTCCGCTTGGGTCCCTGACCAAGAGTAAGACCATGTCATAGTCACAGCCAGTGGACATGAACTCCAGACTCCCGAACCAGATCACCGTAGTGTGCAAAAGCAGGGAAACAGGGTCGGCCATCCGAAAGCAAGGCAGAAGATCATTAGTAACATGCAGCACCCCTACCTGACATGCCAATTGTCAGTGTTTTGCCCCCGGGGGGCTAGCACCAATTAGTGAATTTATATGTGTGCTCCCTCTTCTGGATGGTGATGCAAGAAGAACACAAGCAATTTATCCTAGTTCGGGCAAAGAAGGCCCTACGTCCAGCGGGGGGAGAGATTGTATTATCGCACCGAAGTGCTTGTACAGGGGTGAATACAAGTAGATGTGTGCGGGGTTGTACCGAGGAGGGTAGGAACATGGGGTTCTAAGTCCTAGCAGTATGCGGCTAGGGTTTAGGAAATGTTGTGCATGCGAGCGTTGTTTTTAGCTTGGAGCACTTGCCCTATTCTAAGTCCTGGCGTCCCCTTTTATAGGCCAAGGGGAGGCACAGGGTTACATGGCGCTAGGACTAACATGGACTATGGCATGGGAGAGGACGTTGTCAAGCCGAGGCATCCGTACCAGCATGGCTCGATGGGTCTTGTAGCAACATACTTGGCGATGATGGCACATGCGTCCTTTTGCGTGAGGTAGTGTATGACACTTGACGGGAGACCAGTGCTTATACGCATGCGTACGTATTTCCTCAGATGTCGTGTGAGGAGTTGTTGGAGCGCTGACTGATCTTGTGGGATCCAATGATCTCAAGGCTTAGAGGGGGTGAGGGTGTGCCCTATAAAAGATGGAGGAGGCGTTGACAATGGTGCCTCAAGGGGTCGCTTGACGGGACATTGCACCGGGCGTGGTAGAGCTGCCCTGTACCTTTCCCCAACTCCCTGGCAGAGTCGGTAAAAAGTAAGAAATGATGGGGGTAAGATTCATCATCACAGCTGTCGCGACCATGGTGTTAGATGGAAACTTGTCAGATGCATTAAATGCCCTAGAACCCGTACTTGGAGCAGGGAGTCGAGACGCGTTCTGCGCTCGAGGCCACGTCATCCGCTCGACCCCATTTCTGTAATCGGGGAGTATACGGATTCAAGGCCTAGGCATTCGCTCGAGCCATCTTCCGTCATCGAGGCGTAGGTCGAGTGGTGTACTTGCAGCGCCTGCTGTATCTCAAGCGAAGGACACGGTAAGCGTACACCTGTCTGGGCCATCAAGGTTTGCATGGAACGTACCATATGCTGAAAAACCAATTAGACACCAATTTGGTTATCTAAATAATTTATTATAAACTTTTCGCTAGCCATATATAAAACAAGAATAACTCTCTAAAGCGCAAGTAAGATATAGAAAAAACTTTTAGGGAGGGAAAAGATATAGAAAATGAATTTTATACAAATGGCTCCGTAAATAATGATTTAGAGCATCTCCAAGAGATTCTCATATTTTGTTCTCCAAAATATGGCGTTTGCCAACTCCTAAATTAGTATTAGGAAAAAAAGAAGTCATCTCCAAGAGTTTGTTATATTTCTATCCTAAAATTTTTTTCTCCGCACCTTTTCCTATGACCTGGTCTCATGTTTTGTATCATGAACCTTGAATTTGTTTTTGTACGCATTTAACTCCTTGTATTAGATCTTTTTCTCTTGTGTTTTTCTCACCTGGAACCCAGTCTTTCTTCACGCTCACTAGACGGGCCAGGAAACTCCACCATATATACGCGATCGGGAAACATTTTTGCGAGATTGGAAAAGATGCGAAGGGAAAATGCTAAACTATTAGAGATGGTTTTTTTATTTTGCCAAAAGATTAATGGTGAGAAAACCGGATGACAAACTATTGGAGATGCTCTTACTTATGTTGAAATGTTGTAAGGGAAACTCATAGCATTTCAGCATGAACATTAGGTTAAGCCAATTTTAGCAAAACTAATAGGAGAACACGCTAAGCTACGGTAGCACACGGCCAAGCAATTTGGCGGCAAGACTTAAGTTGCCTGCATATTAGTAGGAATGATGTCGTCGAAGGGCATAGTCGGTTCATCAACTTTACAGTACAATATCTCTTCAGCTCAGAGCTGTTTATCCAAATTCCAAATAGGTTGCACCATAATTTTATCAATAAAGTATGATTCATGTGTTGGATATATTTTGATGGAAAAGAAATTTAGTGACATTTGGACCCCAAATACAATCCAAATGCATTTTTACTCTCTTAGTTTTGGCACTACCTTGATTTGGCATTGACCACAATCCAAACATCACCTCTTCTTGTTGAACCTTGCCTGGATTTGGCATTGCAAAATTTTGGTTTCGCTCGTATCTTTACAAATCAAATAAACCCACAGTGCCAAAATTCCAAACATGAAGAATGCATTTCAGAAAAAACTGTTCACATCCGTCCAAATAATTGTTGTGCTGCAAGCTAATAGTGACACACTTGCTAAACTTGAAGCAGTGGCAGGCTGTAGGCACAAAGATATTTACTTACGATGCACTTCTGTCAGCAACAACCTTAACCACATTCTCAATTCCCAAAACCACCATGAATACAAGTTGCAAGTAATCAAGCGCCACCGGTACTCACCAAATTATTTGACCAACATCGTTGCATCTTCCAGAAGGAAGAATCTTAGTTGAAGGAGCAGGGAACTGGTGTCTCCTGGTCAGCTTCAAAGTCAACCGACGGTGAGTGGCCTGGGAAATGGCCAAACTTCCAGAGAGGAGAAACGATTCCAACTCGTGCCCCTGCTCCACCGCATTGAACAGTCTACATGCAAGATTGAGAAGACCCTTTTATTCCAACACCGTGTGTAAGACGTCATGAAAACCATTCAGGTCCATGTCAACGAAGTCAGTGGAGCAGAATAGTCCGACAGGAACATTTACAAGTGACAAGAACACGGTATGTAGGAAAAGAGAAGCAATCAAACCTCAAAAACAAATTGGAAAAGATAAGGCTTGCCGGTAAACAGACTGTGGTACGACCTTGATTATTTCTCAGACCATCTAGCGTATATATGTTATTCAGATCCCAGCCAACACCAGAACAAGATTTCAGATTGAATGAAGATCGGCTGAATGTTGTTCCCAACCAACAAACTAGCGTGTCACAGAACAAACAAAAGAATAAAACCCATCAGTTGAAGCCCTCCTGCCGAGTCTATGAATTGAACAGCATCTAATAAAATTCAATAACATGAATTGATATTCCACATATCATCAGAACGCTTCCTTACATAGATTGTCTTACTAACTACAGAAGAGAATGCAACCAAATCTGTAAAAGTGCACAGGCAAGCATGCCCACTTTAGTATCTGCAGATCAAACTTTTACACTCCACTCATATTTCCCGTGTTTGCATCTTACTGTGATACTATTTGATTTAGGGCCTATTTGGTTCCCTTGCTAAATTTTAGCCAGCTAAAACTATTTTAGCTACTCTTAGGTGACTAGTGGGACTAAAATATTTTAGCTCCTTTTTAATCAGCGTGTTTGAAAGATTAGCTACTAAGGTCTTGTTTAGATCCAAATTTTTTTTGAATTTTGACACTGTAGCACTTTCGTTTTTATTTGACAAATATTGTCCAAAAGATTCATCTCGTCATCTACAAACAAACTGTGAAATTAGTTTTTGTTTTCATCCTTATTTAATGCTTCATGCATTTGCCGCAAGATTTGATGTGACAGATAATCTTGAAAAGTTTTTGGTTTTTGGGGTGAACTAAACAAGGCCTAAAATGACTAAAGTTTAGCTGACTAAAATTTAACAAAGGAAACCAAACAGACCCTTAATGACCCTGTTCTAGTTACGCTAAAAGTACACATCCCATAATTAGGATCCATATCAGACATCACAATCACATCAACATAGAACAACCTCTTTAGTGTATGAAGATGAGTAATTAACACCAGTAATACCCTGTCTCGAAAAAAAAGGTTGATGCATTACATCCCATCTGAAGCTACAATATGTACAGAGAATGAAATGACAAGGTAATTTGACTTCATATCCAATGCCATTTTTTCCATAATCAATAGTTTATGGATGGAAAGAAAATAGATGTCAATGTAACTTCTGAACACAGACAAAGATATCTAAGCATCTTCACCTTCCAAATTTACTATTCGGAGCTTCTTTGCTATGTAGAGCAGTTGATATGTAAGCATACTGGTATTTATGTTATATGTAAATGTTTTCAACAATGGACAGTAACATCCACACACTTTGAAATGATGACCTCATGGCCTTGTTTACATATTATACTTTTCAAACCAAACAATTGTTTCTCAGAAGATCACATCATGCAATTGCATGAATCCCTACAATTAGGACGAAAATCAACAATAAGTATCCTCCAACCGAAAAGTCTAGCAATACAAACTAAATTCTTTAACCGAAATAAGAATAGACAGCATGGTACCATCCAGAACGACAAACAGTAATACAACAAATAACAGCACCAATTAATTTAACACACATATAAAAGAATTTAAGGGGCTCAAGGAGCAACCATGGCATCCAATTTTCATGACTCATGACTTGTAGAGCAGCCACCACGTGGTTGCCTTCGGAATATGGAAACAGACAAGCTCCTCGATATCAAAGAACCCATCCGTGCTTTCCATCTTGACGGCCTGCCACTGCTTCCACTCAAAAGCTCTGGTACTATCCGATCATCCAAATCCTCTGGCAGCACATCACTCCCAGCATTGTCTAACACACCACTCTCATCCACACTCCGACCATCCTGCAACTCACCAGCTCCACCAGGAGTGTCAAAATTCACAGTGAGAGTTCCATTCCTGCTAGCCCGGAGGCGCTCAGCACACTCGAAGGTCACCCGGCGGCACTTCTTCACCTTAACCTTGACAAGGCGTGGGCAGCCTTCAGCAAGCTTATTCATCCCCGCATCAGACACTGGACATGCCTTGATGCACAGCTTACGCAATGCAGCACATTTGGCAGCAACACATGAGATCTCCGCATCACCAAACGTGTCTGACCCACACAACGCAAGCCGCTCTAAGGAGGAACAGTTGGCAGCAATCAATTCAAGACTGGATGATGTCAAATTCACACCAATGAGGACCAGTTCCTGCAAGCTGGCACATTTCTGTGCAACGGCAGCAAGCCCCCGGTCACCAATCCTGTTTGCTTTCCATCCATCAACATGCAGCTTGCGGAGGCATGGCGACTTGGCAGCAAGCTCGGCTAATCCAACATCAGTGACCTCAGGTGCCTTGGCAAGGTAGAGTACCTCGAGCCCAATTAAGGCGGCTACACCCCGGTCGCTGACCTGCAGCTTCTCAAGGTGGAGCTCAGCTAGGAGGGAATCCCTCGGGACGTCCTGGAGCACGATGTCCCAGTCACCCGAGCATCTGATAATCTTGAGGGTTTTGAGGTTGGGCGACTGGGTGATCAAATAGGAGAAGCACTGGCCGTTGTAGAGCTCCTTGAGCGAAAGAGATTGGAGGCGCGGGCCGGAGACGGAAACGGGCTCTGACTCAGCGAGGCCACGGAGGCGCTTGACGGACAGCTCCTCGAGGTGGAGGCAGGAGCGGAGGACAGCCTCGATTCCCTTTGCTCCGAAGGCACAGGAGCCGACGGAGAGCTTGCGGAGATTAGCGGCCGCGGCGGCGAGCGCAGCGACCCCATCGTCGGTGACCGCGCGCAGGGAGCGGAGTTTGAGGCGCCGAAGGCCCGGGCCGAGGCGGTCGGCAACTTGCGCGAGGGCCGGGTCGCCCACGCTCTCAGCGCGGCGGTCGCACTTTAGCGCAAGCTTGGAGACGGCGGGGAAGCGCGCGAGGAGGCGGGGGAGGGCGGAGTCGGCGAGCAGAGGTGCCCTGGCGTCGAGCGCGAGGCGGAGGCGGGAGGCGGCCTCTACGGCTAGCCAGCGGCGGCACACGAGGGAGCAGCGCTTGCGGTCGCCGGAGCCGAGGAGACCGAAGACGAGGGCGAGCAGCTCCTCGGGGAGGTCGGCGGTGTGGTCCTCCCCGGCGGCCTCGGCGATGGAGCAGAGGACCTGCGGCGGCGCGGAGAGCGCGGGGGACGGAGGCAGGGGCGGGGGCTTGCGGCGGCGCGGGACGGAGGGGCACTGGCCCATGGGGCACGGCACGGGGCGGCGGCGGATCTGCCGAGGAACGGAGGAAGGGGAGGACAGCGGAGTGGGTGGGTGGGGAAGGTCAGGGATTCAGGACGCTGCGGACGCCACCAAGCGATTCAACCCGATTAAATGCTGCTGTCCCTGGGCTGCGCGCACCCATTTCTGTATTCTTTTTCTTTTTTCTTTGTACTATTATTATTGTTACCATTAATCACTACATTTCTGTGGTTTGCCAGGGTAGTCGCGTGCGATTTGGGTAAAACAATGACATTAGGTCTTGTTTAGTTCACGCAAAAACCAAAAAGTGTTCAAAATTCTCTATCACATCGAATCTTGCAGCACATGTATAAAGTATTAAATATAGACCAAAACAAAAACTAATTACACAGTTTACCCTTAAATCACGAGACAAATCTTTTGACCCTATTTAGTCTATGATTGGATAATATTTGTCACAAACAAACGAAAGTGCTACAGTACA
>Ga0182004_10000868_pt1 | contig 20468 bp, 17 predicted proteins | sample Sormic07211540_1_FD_120479 | JGI IMG/M metagenome (GOLD analysis project Ga0182004, IMG submission 120479) | Endophyte microbial communities from Sorghum bicolor roots, Mead, Nebraska, USA - 072115-40_1 MetaG | ecosystem: Host-associated > Plants > Roots > Unclassified | place: USA: Nebraska...
GGTCGAAATTGACGAGACGAATCTTTTGAGTCTAGTTAGTCTATGATTGGACAATATTTGTCAAATACAAACGAAAGTGCTACAGTGTCCATTTCCCAAAAATTTTCGGAACTAAACAAGGCCAAAGTTCGTTGGATATACATAACTGCAATGACAGAGATTGGGCACCGAACACGGATTGATCGACGTGCTCTCAGTGCGATCGCTAATTTGTCTTATAACTATATATCCCTCTCTATGCTAAATTAAATCAACTTCTAAAGTTGTTTTAAATCAAACTCTTTGAAGTATATATATAACCAAATTTATGTAAAAGATCACAGATATTTATAACACTAAATTATTATTGGCAGATACATCATAAAATATATTTTTGCAATATACTTATTTGGTGCCATAGAGTTGTTATTCTTTCTTATAAAGTTGGTCAAATAAATTTACCATAGTTTTGACTTATGGCGATTCTATAAATTGATTTATTTTAGGAGGGAGTATTATAAAATATTTGTTGTTGTAACAATATTGTGCTGCATTCCAAGGTACTCTTAAATAAGTGTATGAAATCCATGGCAGCTCTTGTGGAGGGAAAAGTAGCCTCCTCATAAATACAAGTCTATTTAGAATTGTCATTTGTGACCTCTTTGGTTGATATAACCCTTTTATATTCACTTTATTAGTGGATATTACATTACATATTTGAGACCCTTCAAGGAATTCAAATGAAAAAGTTTGAGGTGAAAAGTTTTAGGCCATTTGTTGACCACTACACCTCAAAATACTATAGCTTTGGTTTAGGTTTCTCCATCCGTGGCCATTTGAAGATTTTAAAATATTGAATTTCAAGTTAAGGAACTTTTAAACAAAACTTTTGGACCTTACATGATTTCAAATGAAGTCATCAACTACAAAGTCGTAATAAATTGCTTCGAGTACTACAACTATAATATAAAGTCTGTCATCGTGTCACTTAGTTTCAAAAAGTTATAAATTATACTATGCTCCATTTACTTTTTAGATTTAAGCCAAATTGCTAGCCACATCTAAAAATGCCTCTACAGACGGTTGGAAATTCTAACCACCTTTAAAATGATACTTTTCGATGCGGTTTGGCCGGTTAGCCGTACCCAAAAATCAAATTTTAATATGCCTGTTCCAGCTGCCTCTGAAAATTCCTCAAATCTGAAGACGGTTGGATATCCTTATCACCTGTAGTGGCGGTTTGACTTGTTATCCACCTCTAAAAGTTGTTTTCTAGAGGCGCACGAGCTTATAAACTACTTTAAAAGCAGATTTCGATAAAGTTGTCTCTACTAAAAGAGACATGTTTTCTAATAGTAGTAATAATAATAATAATAACAACAACAATATTATTATTATTATTATTATTATTATTATTATTATTATTATTATTATTATTATTATTAATGATGATGATGATGATGATGGATGACATACATGGAGAAGAGGCGGCAGCATACTAACCTCTATTGCTTTGTCTCACGTAATACTCCCTTCATCCCAAATTATAAGTCATTCAAAAAATCTTAAAAAGTCAAAACATATCAAGTTTGATCAAAGTTATAGCAAAAATTAGAAAGACTTATGAAATTAAATATGTATACTATAAACATATAATTAATAAAGAATCTAATAGTATTTGGTTGCTATCATAAATATTATTATCTTATTATATAAATTTAGTCAAATTTTACATGCTTTGACTCTCCAAAATTTTTGAATGACTATCGAGGGAGTACTAATTTGTAATTTCATCTATAGCTCATGCATGACGCGGACAAAAAAAAATAAAAGGGAGGGCTGGCGTGCACGAGGGCCTCTCCTTGCCCTAGAAGCCGTTCTAACTTATTTCTATAAGCATTTCTCAGACCTCAGCGCTGGGCCAGTGGAAATACACCATTTCCACTTGTGGTTAACTAAGAACCGCCTATGGAAATTGATTTCCAGAAGCGGTTCAGTTACACCGTATGTGGAAATCGATTTCCACATGTGGTTGTGTTATGTCAACCGTCTGTGGAAAGGCTTGTCTAGCAAATATAAACTATGTTTTAAAATAAGTGAAAAAATTATAGCCTCCTCTACCACTTCATCGATTACTCACTTGTGTCTATACTAGAGTTTGGTTCCCCGTATATTATCTTAAACCGAGCAAACTCCCTAAACGGATTCAAATGAAAAGGTTGTCAACTATAAAGTTATTATATAACTTTTCAAGTGCCCGGCAGGATGGAGCACCTAGCGATCGAGGGCTTCTCTTATACCGGGACTCAGCCAATGCTAGGGTAGGGTGGGCTAGAGCCCCCCTACGACTGGCGTGTATGTAGAGCTTCTTGAAGCCCCTCAAGAAAATTCCACGTATCTATGTATAGAATAGGAAGGGCTGACATATTTTGGACCTAATTTATACGATCTTTTATCTTCTAAATTCATAACTTAGAGATCCATATATATTTGATTAATCAATTTTATCTATTTCTATAGATTGCTACTTCGGATGAATAAAGTGTGTCAACATCAGGTGCCGTTTATTAGCTTCGTAAATCGTAGTTGGACCTTTCCGTATGAGTGAACTGCATCTTTTATTTTTTTCATGATGTATTTTATGAATTTTATTATTAATCGACGTTTTCAATATAAGACATTTAAGCTATTATATATTTGTCTATTGTGAGTGGTCATAGTAAAGCTAAGTCGCCGGACTTTTGTTCAGCCTCTTCTAAATTTTTTTCTGGCTTCATCTCGTCCCTACTCTTATATATTTGGCACTTAAGCTTGGCAGGCAGGCCGCAGGCACAGCACAACAGGCGCTAGGTAGGTGGCCGCTTAGCGATGGCCAGCGTCGGCAAGGAGGATCCTCCATTGACGCAGGCGGAGAACGAAGAGTTCCTCCGCATCCTCAGGGACGTCAGACAACGGTGCAGTCGTCGTCGACTGTCTCCATGATTTGATTATTAGCTTCTCCATCGATTTCTCTCATGATTCATGGGCATGCATGTACGCACGCACGCAGGATGAGGCATGAAGCGCCGCCGCCGGAGAAGGTGGAGGTGGTGTTCGACGGCCTGAGTGTGGAAGCCGAGGAGCGCGCCGCCGGCCGCCGGGCGCTGCCCACGCTGCCCAACGCTTTCCTAAACGGCGCTCAGGTATACTACTCCTATCTACTCCCTCTGTCACTGAAGAATGTAATTATTGTTTTTCAAGGAGTCAATCAAATAGTACATCTATGCACGGTGTTTCTCTTTAAAAAATATATACTTTGCATTTCACTGACCAATATATTAATATAGTACTATTTATTATAAATTTAATCAAATTCAAACTAGTTTGACCGGTACGTTTCTCATAATTGCATTATTCTATGCACTGAGGGGGTACAATACACGTATGCCTGGTGTTTCTCTTAAAAAATGTTCTTGCATTTCACTGATGCTAGCCCTCTGTCAGTGCAGTAAATCGTTGACACATAATAAATGAAGCATGTCGCAAAGCTTCAATTCCTAGACTCGTTTCAAGTAAAAATTTTTAAACTTCGAACGAATTTTTAGAAAAAAGTGCTAAGATTTATAGCACCAAATTAGTACACCCTCCGTATCATTAAAAACGATGTCCTGGCTCCTAACACAACGTTGCACTAACAGTTTGAGCTAATGAATGTTCTCGTATAGCATGCACCTACAATCATATTTAATAGGGGCAGATAAGGAAAATTCTACGCTAATTGACCACTCCTTGGTATGCTAAATGTTGTCCTGAACGTCATTTTTATCAGTATAGAGAGAGTACTATTAGAATTATCATAGAATGTATTTTCATAAAATACTTATTTTATGTCATAGATATTGATGCTCTTTTCTATAAAGTTCTATAAAGTTTGTCAAACTTAAAAAAATTTGACTAACATGAATTCTAGAATTGAAGCTTCTAGGAACAGAGTATACACATATGCATGACAGCTCTAGCTAGGAATGTATTAGCTTCTTTAATTGTTTTACAAAATATAGTGCATTCAAGTATTTAAAATGTCCTAAAATATAATACAATCCAAAGGATAAAAACTAATTTTACATTAAATATTTTTCATTTATCAACCAATCACCATTAATCATGTTGATGATAACATAATTTTTTAGAGAAAGGATAGTTAATTTGTTTCATCTACCAACATGTAGAATCATGCCAATTATTATAAGGTTCGGCCCATAGGCCAGCACACGAGCTGTAAAGTACTCCATCTTACATGACCCACACAAGAGAACAAAGTAAACTTTTTGAGTAAATAAGACCAATAGACCTATTTGACAACCACCCATTAGAAGCAAAGAAATGCAAGACCGACGTCTCTAGATGCTGCATTGCAAGGATCATCTAGTCCCCTTGACCATCACATCACTACAGTCTTGCTCATTGGCGAAGCCAGTGGGTTCTCCTAAAAAGAACCTAAAAAAATTTTAATTTACATTTATCAAAAACCACCTTGTTTCTCGTTATCCAAACTACCCAACACAAAGCTAATGCTGGAGTCAGCAATAATGAATTATGTGTCTTTTATGTTCTCTTGTTAATTTATCTTATTAAAATTTCTAACATGCACTTTATTATAGGACACAGGGGAGTATACTTGTACTATGAGCAAAACTAATAAAGGCTACTATATTTGTCCTTTGTAGGCTATAGTAGGTTCTTTGAACATGTGTGCTGCCAAAACAAAGACATTCAAGATCATAAATGAAGTGAGCGGGATAATAAGACCATCTAGGTAATTTTACGATCCACTACCACAGACATTTACTTTCCAAACAATCTCTTTGTCCTGAGTAAAAACTTTTTTTAGTTTGACTAAATTTTACTTTTTTTAGTTTGACTAAATTTATAAAAAAGAATACCAAAATTTATGATATCAAATTATTATCATTAAATACATATATAAATTCCATCAAATATAATAAAAGTTTGACTTAAAACAACTCTAATAATTGATTTATTCAAGGGTTGATGAAGTATAATCTTTTGATTGCCGAGCTCAACAATCCATCATGCATCCTTTGTAGATTTTATCTAACTTATAGTAGGCCAGTCTCAATGCATATTTCATGGGAGTGTCGTGCACATTAAATAGGATGCAACATAGCAAAATTGCTGACTTGGCAGGGTCATTAAATGAAGGAGTTTCATCAGATGAGAGAGGAGTTTCATCCCCATAAAACCCATGTGGCTCGGTTATCTAGTTTATAGTCTTGATAACTGTGCCATAAAATTATGCATTGAGACTGATCTATGTGGTAAAAGTGTACTCCACACTACTATTGAAAAAACTTTCTAGAGGCGGCTGAGCCAACTGTCCATAGAAATTGATTTTTTTAGTAGTGCCAGACTGCCAGTATCCTTTTATTCTGTCATTAGTTACCATGCATGCATGTAATTAAATAACAAATTAAATAAGTCAGCAACAGTGTAATTTCGTTTTCCTGTTGTTCGTCCAGAATGACACTTGTTCTTGGAGCACCTGGTTCAGGAAAGACGACTTTCTTAAGAGCACTGGCGGGAAAATTAGATTCTTCTCTCAAGGTACTGCTTCGAATATAATTGCAACAGTAACTCCAGTCCTGCAGAAAACTCAGTGTAATAAATCGTAGAACTGAATTGTGCGTGCGATTTCTTGCTGATAGTTGCATGGAAAGGTCTTGTTCAACGGAAAAACAAGCTCTTGTACACCGCATTACCTCTGTGCTTATGTCAGCCAACATGATCTCCATCACGCTGAGATGACAGTAAGAGAGACGATCGACTTCTCCTCGAACCTTCTTGGAACAAACAATGAATTCGGTACGAGAGATCGCTTTATTTCTTGTATTCCTTTTTCTTTTGTTTAAACAAAGGTTATTGTATTCCTTTTGGTGAAAGTGGAAAACAAAATTGAATAAACTTTTTCTAAGGCCACAAGCATTATTTTTTACCAAATATACAGTGAAGTCCAAACAATCCTTGTTGCTTTGTGGTCTTCACATATTCTGCTTCTAATAAATATTGCTACATTTACAGCCCAAATCACCACCCCCAACGCCAAATTAAGGTGGTCTATTTTTTTTTACAGGAACAGTAGGGGAATCCCCTATCTATATTTTTTGTATTTCAATTAAATGAAAGAATAGACTGTTAGGCCTTGTTTAGATGCAATTAATCAGAAAAATTACAAGGCCTACAGGCCCAACAGGAAAAAAAGCTAAGTATCAAAGGGAGCTATCTCTCCAGAGGGTTAGGCCTTGTTTAGATGCAAAAAGTGTCGAGGATGTCAATAGGGGGTATCCCAATCGATACTCATAACGGAAGGATTCGCGAACAAATCGAGCCCCTAACTCGACGCTCTGACCTAAACACGTGATCGCCAGGGTTCTATGTCGACCATGACCTCGAACACGGAAGCAAGGTCCGGCGAATCAGCGGGGGCTCGACAAACTGTGACTGTCGAGTACGGAAAGTGGCTCGAGCGAATCGATGGGTCTCGAGCGCAAAAGCGCTTCCCGCCGCCTGTCGCGGGTATGGAAGCTAGGGCATTTAATGCGTCTGCCATGCTCCCACCTAACCCGACAGTCACGAGAAACATGATAGGGAACAAGCACCCGTCAAATCTCCACTTTCTCCAGCTTTATCCCCTGAGATGGATAAAAGTACGACCCGACACGGTGTAGCAGACGTGATATCCCATCGCGATGTCCCTTGAGGCACCCGAAGTCAGCGCTTCCACGCAATAAGGCCGCTCAAGCGCCCGACCCTCGAGCAAGCGCATCCCTTCTCCGGGAAGGATCAGACGGTGAAAGTCAGCTCTCCAACAACCCCAGACGTGACCACTGCAGCAACGTACAGGCATGCTTATGCCTGAGCCAATCCAAGACGATGTACAGGGGCAGGATCCAGAAGCGTACGCGCCATCATCACCGAAGTACGCTGTAACAAGACGGCTCGAGGCCACGCCGGTACGAAGGCCTCGAGTTAGTCAGTGCACCATACCCCTATCGAGGCTTATTCTAATGCCTATACCTTGTAACCTAGGTCTCCCCTTGGGACTATAAAAGGGGACACTGAGGGCAACATTCAAGGGAGACGACTGGTAGAATACGATCCTTTCACCACTACCGGTCCAGACTTAGAATCCTTGGCCACACCAGCCTGTATTCACCCCTGTACAAGCACTTAGGTGCAAGATAATACAAAATCTTCTCCCCCGCTGGATTCTCCTAATTTCTGTTTGCAGGATAAATCACTGTGTCATTCTTGCATCACCATCCGGAAGAGGGAGCACACACACAAATTGACTCGTTGGTGTTACCCCCTGGGGTCAAAACACCGACAGTTGGCGTGCTAGGTAGGGGTCCTGCGTGTTTCCACCGATTTCCCATCTCCTTCCGGATGGCCACTCTCGTCTCGCCAATCCCACGCTCCACGGTGATTTGGTTTGGGAGCCACGATTTCATGTCCACCGGCTTCGGCTACGACATGATCTTGCTCTCAATCAAAGGACCGGAAGGGGCTCGTATCATGCCCACGCAATCGAAGGCTCTGAGGTGGCCCCACCACCACGCTTCCCCACCTAAGAGGAGACGTGGGCAGCATCGCCACTGTGTCACCGCTGCCGCGCGGTCACCACCTCGTGCGAGGCGGGCAGCGGTGCCGGAGGCAATGGCCCCACGCGCCGAGGCCACAGATACGACGACCCGGTGTCAGGACAGCCACATGACGGTGTCGGGCGGTGGCGTGCCTTGTGCACCCTCACCCCCGTCGGTGCTGCTACCGCACGGTCTGTTCGCCGCTTGGCAGACACACCTGTTTGGCTTAGATAACGTCGCGGCGTCACTCGCCAAGACCATATGTCCGGGCGCCAAGACGTATGTGGAGCGACCACTAGTCCTCCCAAGCGACGCTGAGGCACGGCGGCCAGCTCAGCAAGCGGCTGAGCAATTGGATTTTTCCTAGGTACGAGGGCTTCGACGCCTAGGACCCGGACGGTACACCATCACCTCACTCAGGCAGCAGTTGGCGGAGGAAGGGCGCGGGTGTTTCTACACCACCGAGCCAGACCCCGACTCCGAATCTGACAGTTACGACCCTACGAGGGAGTGCTTCAACATCGACGAGGACGTGGCTTCCACGGACGACACGCAAGACGCCGCCGCCGATGGTCGAGCCCTCGTTGCGAGAGAAGACCCCAGGACACCTGGGAATGACGGACAGGTCAACCTCCCACCCTAGGATGACAAAGCCGCGCAACTAGCGCAACTGCAAGAACTCAAGGCCAAGCTTGATGAGAATCGCGAGCGTCTCACCCAACTCGAGCGGGCTCTCGAGCGAGACCAACCACACCCGCACGGCGGGGGAGCCGCGGTCGCGCTCGAGAGGTGTACCAACAAATCGTCGGGGACGAGGAGCCAGAGCCACTCGTCAGTCGCTTCCCCCGAGCAGGACAAAACATCATGGCAGCGACCATGCTGCTACGTAACATGCCTGAGCCTTCAAACTCCTAGGCACGGCGCATTCGAGACGAGGTACAGTGTCTACTCCACGTGGCAGCAGCATAACAAGCCGAGAGCTCAGCCTCTCGACGTCAAGGTGCAGCCACAGAAAGACACGTCGAGCCAGCCCGAAACGAGAGGGAGGCGTCGGTGCATCAGGAACCACCCCCTCAAGAAAGGAAAGCAATACCCGTCTAGGAGCGCCTCGTCGACAATCAAGGGCAGCACGACGCTCGACAGGACATCAACGAGCATCGCCGCTGCCGACATGGGGATGCAGAGGAACGTGGCTAAAACGCTCACCGCGGTGGGCGTTACGACAGCGACGAAGACCGAATGGTGCCGGAACCGCCGGGCCCTCGAGTCTTCAGCAGAGTAATTCGCAGCACACCGCTGCCAAGCCCGATTCGACCCCCAACCAGCATCGCCAAGTACAATGGTGAAACCAAGCCAGAGTTGTGGCTGGCAGACATCCGGCTGGCATGCTAGTTGGGAGGAGTTCGAGGGGATGATCGAGCTATCATCCACCAGCTGCCGCTCTTCCTCTCCGATACCGCTCGCAGGTGGCTCGAGGAGCTCCCCGCCAACCAGATCCACGACTGGACGGACTTGGTCTGGGTGTTTGAAGGGAACTTCATGGGGACCTACATACGCCCCAGCAATTCATGGGACCTCAGTAAGTGCAAACAGAAATTAGGAGAATCCCTTCGAGAGTACTTCAAGCAGCGCACCTTCAAAGAAATTAGGGAACTTCAAGCAGCGCACCGAGCTCCCACACATCCCCGACCACGACGTCATCTTAGCCTTCGTCTTGGGCACCATATGCAAGGATTTGGTGTGAGAGTTAGGTCGAAACCGACCGCAAACCGTCGATGAGCTGATGGATGTAGTGGCAAAATATGCCGCTAGCAAGGAGGCGGTCGGCGCTTTCTTCAACCATGAGGACGGCAAGGGGAAAGCACTGGTGGACAATGACGAGGGCCCCAGCAGAGGGTCCAAGAAGAGCAAGAAGAAGAAAAAAACACGACCGATCAAGCGGGAGGCAATCGACGATGATTTCGTCACCGCCGTCGAGCGTAAAAAGCCTCGAGGCCCCCCAGAGGGGGGCATCTTCGACAAAATGCTCAAGGAGCCCTGCCCTTACCACAAGGGAGGGGCCAATCACAAGCTTGAAGATTGTCCCATGTTGAAAAAGTACTTCGATAGCCTGGGGTTGAAGAAGGACGACCAGAGGAAAGACAAGAGCGATGACAAGGGGGGAAACAAAGAAGATGAAGGGTTCCCTACCGTCCACGACTACTACATGATCTACGGTGGGCCCTCGACGCAGCTCACCACGAGACAGCATAAGAGGGAACACCGCCAGGTCTTCGCGGCAAGGATGGCAATGCCTCAGTTCCTCAACTGGTCGAGCACCCCCATCACCTTCGATCATGATGACCACCCCGACAGGGTGGTCGCACCTGGCATCTACACGCTCGTCGTCGACCCCATCATCGTCAACACCCGACTCTTGAAGATATTGATGGACGGCGGTAGCACCCTCAACATCATCTACCTCGAGACCCTCGATCTCCTAGGCATCGAGAGGACGCAGCTCCAACCCAGCGCAGGCGGATTCCATGGCGTTGTGCCAGAAAAGAAGGCATTGCCGGTGGGTTGAATCGACCTACCGGTCTGTTTTGGCACAACGGCTAATTTCAGGAAAGAAACCCTCACTTTCGAAGTGGTGGGTTTTCGAGGCACTTACCACGCCATCATCGGACGACCGGGATACGCCAAGTTCATGGTGATCCCCAACTACACTTACCTGAAGCTGAAGATACCCGGGCCCAAGGGGGTCATCACCGTCAGCTCCTCATACGAGCACACATACGAATGTGATGTCAAATGCGTCGAGTATGGGGAAGCTGTCGAGAGCTCCGTCGAGCTCGCCTCGAGGCTTGAGGCTCTCACCGCTGAGGCACCGGAGCCTAAGCGCCATGCGGGCAGCTTCGAGCCGGCAGAGGGCATGAAGAAAATCCCGCTCGACCCTAGCAGTTTCGACGATAAGGTGCTGACGATCAGCACCGACCTCGATCCCAAATACGAAGCCGTGCTCGTCGACTTTCTCCATGCAAATGCCGACATGTTTGTATGGAGTCCCTCGGATAAGCCTGGCATACCAAGGGAAGTCGCCGAGCACTCCTTGGAGATTCGAGCCGGTTCCAAGCCCGTGAAGCAACGCTTGCACCGCTTCAACAAGGAGAAGCGTAAGATCATTGGCGAGGAAATCCACAAGCTTTTGACGTCTGGATTCATCAAGGACGTTTATCATCCTGACTGGTTAGCAAACCCTATATTAGTTAAGAAAAAGAATGTGAAAATGAGAATGTGCGTCGATTATACTAGTTTGAATAAAGCATGTCCAAAAGTTCATTTTCCTTTACCACACATCGATCAAATTGTCGATTCTACCACGGGATGTGAGACCCTTTCGTTCCTTGATGCTTATTCCGGTTACCATCAAATAAAGATGAAAGAGTCCGACCAGCTCGCGACATCTTTCATCACGTGTTTTGGGATGTATTGTTACATGACCATGCCCTTTCGGCTTTGAAACGCTAGAGCGACGTACCAGCGATGCATGCTTCATGTATTCGGTGGGCACATAGGGCCGACAGTCATGGCGTATGTCGACGACATCATCATCAAATCAAAAAGGCAAGGCGACCTGATCCAGGACGTCGAGATTGCCTTTAGCTTTTTGCACGTGAATAAAATCAAGCTCAATCCCGAGCAATGTGTCTTTGGCATACCTCAAGGTATGCTCCTAGGGTACATCGTCTCCCAACGTGGCATCGAGGCTAACCACGAAAAAGTCTCGGCCGTTGCCAGGATGGGGCCGATTCGAGACGTTAAGGGCGTGCAGAAAGTTACGGGCTGGCTAGCGGCACTGAGCCGTTTCATTTCAAGGCTAGGAGAAAAGGCATTGCCATTGTACCGGCTCCTCAAGAAAGCCGAGTGCTTCACCTAGACTATCGAGGCCGAGGAAGCCCTTGACAATCTAAAAAGGGCACTAACCACTGCTCCGATCCTGGTGCCTCCTCGACCCGCAGAACCTCTGCTCCTATACGTCGCAGCCACGACCCAGGTCGTTAGCGTGGCCGTAGTAGTCGAGAGACTAGAAGAAGGGCACGTGCTACCAGTTTAGCGACTGGTCTACTTCATCAGCGAGGTGCTCTCAGACACAAAGGTACGATACCCCCAGGTTCAAATTTTGATTTATGTTGTAATCCTCGCTCGACGCAAGCTGCAGCATTATTTTCTCGGTCACCCGATCACGGTGGTCTTGTCCTTCCTATTAGGCGAGATCATCTAGAACCGAGAGACCACTGGGAGGACCGCCAAGTGGTCGGTCGAGCTCATTTGTGAAACCCTCTCCTATGCCCCTCGCAAAGCCATCAAGTCTCAAGCACTAGCAGATTTTGTCACTGAATGGACAGACACCCAAGTCCCCCTAGCTCAGGTTCAAGCGGAACTGTGGACGATGAACTTCGATGGATCCCTCATGAAGACAGGAGCTGGGGCAGGCCTGCTGCTCATCTCACCTCTCAGCGTCCACATGAGGTATGTCATCAGAATACACTTCGCCGCGTCTAACAACGTTGCAGAATACGAAGCCCTCGTCAACGGGCTAAAGATCGCCATCGAGCTAGGGGTTCGACGCCTCGATATTCATGGCAACTCTTAGCTGGTCATCGACCTGGTCATGAAAGCCTCGAGCTGCCATGACCCAAAGATGGAGGTTTACTGCAAGGAAGTGCGCAAGCTTGAGGACAATTTCCACGGCATCGAGCTCATTCACATCGCACGACGATACAATGAAGCGGCCGACGAGCTCGCCAAGATTGCGTCCACACGAGGCACTGTCCTGCCAAATGCATTTTCAAGGGACATGCACGGGCCATGTGTCGATCTAGGCATGGGGGATAGCGCCGAGACTTCCGCTCCCGAGCCTACCGACACAATCGAGGCCCTATTAACAGCGGCAGAAGCAATGGCAGTCGAGCAAACCTCTCAGCATCTCGGTCGACCGTTCGACTGGCGCACACCTTTCCTCGATTACCTGATCCAGTTGAATTGCCAGAAGACCGAGCTGAGGTCCACCGTATCACTCGACGGGCCAAATCGTACGTGATCTACGGCGAAAGCAAAGAACTATACCGACGAAGCCCAACAGGGATCCTGCAGCGCTGCATCACCATAGAAGAAGGTTGAAGGCTCCTCGAAGACCTACACTCGGGGGCTTGTGGCCACCATGCGGCTCCTAGGACCCTTGTGGGAAATGCCTTCCGATAAGGCTTCTACTGGCCAACGGCCGTTGTTGACGCCATCGAGATCGTTCGCTCATGCCATGGGTGCCAATTCTACGCCAAGCAAACCCACCTCCCCGCCCACGCTCTACGAATGATCCCCATCACTTGGCCATTCGCAGTATGGGGCCTCGATCTCGTGGGTCCTCTCCAAAGGGCAGCAGGTGGATACACACATTTGCTGGTAGCCATCGACAAGTTCTCCAAATGGATCGAGGCTCAACCCATCACAAATATTCACTCTGAACAGGCTGTCCTCTTCTTCACCGACATCATCCACTGGTTCAGGATACCCAACGTCATTATCACCGACAATGGCACGCAATTCACTGGCAAAAAGTTCTTGGACTTCTGTGACCGGCATCACATCCGTGTGAACTGGTCCGCAGTAGCTCACCCTCGAACTAACAGCCAGGTCGAATGAGCCAACGACATTATCTTGCAAGGGCTCAAACCTAGAATATATAACCAGTTGAAAAAGTTCAGCAAGAAGTGGGTCGAGGAGCTCTCATCGGTCCTATGGAGCTAGAGAACAACACCAAGCAGAGCCACAAAGTATACCCCGTTCTTCATGTTCTACGGCTCCGAGGCTGTGCTCCCAATAGATCTCGAGTACGGGTCACCTTGACTCAAAGCCTACAACGAGCAAACAAATAAGGAGACTCGAGAGAACGCGGTCGACCAACTCAAAGAAGCTCGAGCCATGGCCCTCCTCAACTCGGCAAGATACCAGCAGAAGCTCCTACGCTACCACGACAAACATGTGCGCAAATGAGATCTAAACATGGGCGACCTCGTCTTGCGTTGATGATAAAGCAACCAAGGACGCCACAAGCTAACTCCACCCTGGGAAGGCACATACATGGTGGCCGAGGTTTTGAAGCCAGGGACGTACAAGCTAGCAGACGAAAAGGGGGCAATCTTCACCAACGCATGGAACATCGAATAGCTACATTGCTTCTACCCTTAGAGCTTCGAAGCATCTACATTTTCATGCACGCCTTGTACCAAAACCCTGAGAATGAATGTGTGAATAAATGGAAGTACCTTTTTAAGTAATATACGCTCATTAACGGTTAAACCTCAACGCTAGGAGGAAGTATCGACCATAACTCATTATAGTCGACACTCCCTCGGGGGCTAGCAGGGGGACCCCCCTATAGGCTTTTAAAAAACTGAACGATCTCTTCAAAAGCCTTAACGATACATTCTTTTTTGTCAAAACCTAAGGGAACGTCACACGGTCAAATAGTAAAGGCGCCTCGAACCCCTTAAGGGCCGGGGGAAGACGAGCCTAAGAACCCCTACGCCTCCGGGCTATGGTAACTCTACTCACTCCCTCACCCTCGAGGCAATCAAGGACGTCCTAACAAAAGATCAAGCGAGGAACACAAACTTAGGAAACCAAAGAAACTTAGGCAACAAAGGAAACTCGAGCATAAAAATAAACAAATATACATGAAAACCATAAGTCTTAAGGCCACTCGAGCCGCAACATTTAATCGAGACAAGTACTAAAGATATTACAATGGGTCTAGATACCCAGATTAAGCTCGTAGGCCCTCATTTCCGCCTTTAGTCTTCCACGCTCGCACCGGTCTCGGGGGGTAGCACCTCTGGTTCGAACAGCTTCGCCAGCCTTCTGCTAGGAGCTTCCGCGTCATCGATCAAGGCATGAAGCCTCTCCTCATTCTCGGTGTCAGTCTTGGAGATGTCGGTGATGAAACCATGGGACACCACCTCCATATCGTATGAGAAGCCCAAGCAGACAACCGCCATCGCCCGCCTCACCCCGGTATGAAGTGCATCCCGCACCTGGTCCCTCAGTGTGGCACCCAGGTAGCACAACTGATTGACCAGAGCGTCGCCTTGACCCGCCTCCCTCGACTCATCTGTAGGCTCGAGCTCCTAGGATGTCGAGAGACCGTTTATCGCGGTCCTTAGTCGATCGGTTAGGGTGACCTCCCCCTCGAGCTGAGCCTTAGAAGGTCGGGCATCGACTTGGACAGCCAATAGATGATCCTTAAGACCTTCAAAGATCGAGATAGGAGAGTTAGACAACGCGAAAGAAAGAAAGAACCCAGCAAAAGAAGCATGAGTGCACGAAAAACTTACTACGAATCTTTTCCTCGAGGGTCATGTTTTCACCAACTAAGTCGGTGTTGGCCCTCTCAATCTCCTTATAAGAGCGAGCCAGATCCGTGTTTTTGACCCGCAGGTCCTCGATCATCTTACCAAACTGTAAGATGGCTTCTTCCTTTTCACCACGCAGCATCCTCTTCAGACGATCAACGTCGTCAGAAAGGCCACGAGAGCGGATCTGCTCTACCTCAAGGTCCTCGCACGCTTTCTTCTCAGCCTCCACTGCAGCGCCTTGAGTGATTTCGCTTGTCATAAGTTCCTCCTTTATTCTGCGATAGGCGTTCCAGGCGGCGACGAGATCTGACTCGACAAGGCTCTTCTCCTTGTCCAGCTCAGCGGTCGCGCCCTTATACCACGCTGCCTCCTCTTGTGCTTTGGTAGCCACCTCTTCAGCCGAGATGTCCCGCTCCCTCGACTACGTGGCTTGCTCCTTTGCCTTCTCCGAGGCCTCCTGAGTGACTCGGGCATCCCCCTCCGCCTGGGAGACCTTGCTGTCCATACTGGACAGAGCCTTCCGAGCCTCGATTAGAGCGGCCTCCCTCTCCTTCTCCACCAAAGCCGCCGTAAGATCCTTGTAAGCCTGGACGAGTTTCTCTTGTGACTCAAGGAGTTGATCCTTAAGAAGAGGCAGCTGCTCCCGACCGCCTCTCGTCGCATGAATAAAGCCTGACTTTAGGCGGGAGGTCTCTTTCAAATCCTACAGCAGATTACAAAGCAGTAAGAACGCAAGCCTAGCAGAAGCTCCCAAGTAACAATGGTCCAAAGGTACTTACAAAGAAAGCCCTGCCAAGCCCGTTGTTGACGATGTCAGACATAAGGCCCACGATGTGCTTCATCCAGAGACGAAGCTCCTCGAGGTGCTCCCACTTCTCCACCTCCTTCCGGTCATCTATCATGATATTGGGCTCTTTCGGACAAGTGGATGCTCGAAGGTGGATCCTCCCGGGGCCCCAGTTTTCCATCTCCTCCTCCGTGCACGCCTTGACGCCTCGGATGAGCTCCTGCACGATCTTGAGCGAGCCTCCGTGGCGCAGGAACAAATCGACGAGGGAAGGAAATTGCCCATCGTCATCCACCGACCTCCAAGTCCCGGCCACATCTGTGTCACCGCCAACAGAAGTCCCAGCCTCGTCTCCCCCGTCGGTGCTAAGATCCTCCCATGGTCGTCGGCCCCGAAGGAACCCGGGGGTGATCCCCTCGACACCATAGATCGTACCTTTGATCTCAGACTGAGGGTCCGCTGGTGTGCACATGGCACACGCAAGCGCCACGACACCATCATCCCGCCCAGGTTTGGCCGGGATGGAGGCTAGCCCCCCAGGATGGAGCCACGCGGGAGTCGGTGGACTGTAAACCGGCAGCTCCTCTTTCTCGGTTTTGAGCCCTTGCAGTGGTGGCAATGGATGATCTTGCGAACCCCACGGCAGCTGCTCGAGTAGCTCCTCCAACTGCTGTTGCCCCTGTTGCTGCTGCAGTTGAAGTTCCTGCAACTCCTCCTGACGGCGCTGCTCTAGTTGCTCCTCGAGCCGCTGTTGCCGCTATTGCTGCTGCCGCCGCTGCTCCCCCTCCTGCTGCTGTTGCTGCTCCTGCTACTGCTGCTGCTGTTACACCTGCACCTCTTGCGGATGCTGTAATTGCCCCTGCAGGCTGTGTTGTTCTTCTTTGTCTTCTTCTTTCCTCCGCTCCTCCTCATCCTTCTTCCTCTTCTCCTCGACGGAGTGAAGCCCGATAGGCCATGGCGTCTGTCCCTCAACCTGAAGAGTCTCGACCCCCTTGTCCGTGGCATGAGTGTCTGTCAAGCGCGGGCCATCACCAGACTCATCACTGATAGTGATAGGGTCACCCATTTCCCCTGACTTGGGTGGCTCGGGGGCTCCCTCCTGGCCATGGGGACGAGGCGTCTCGCCCTGTCTGGGAGATGGCAGGACAATTCTATAGTCACCACCCTCCTTTGACGGGTGAGGCGGGGTCTGGTCATCACCAGCGAACGGTGGAGGGTCGAGAGAACCTGCATACGCCCCAAAGTGACATGTCAGCAATCAAAGACACTCATCGCTAAATAAAGCTAACTCTAGAACCTCAAAAAGAGGAGCAAGTCCATTACCCGAGGCCTTGGAGCTTGCCCCCGCTTTGAGCCTCTTAACCATCGAGGGCTGGGCCTGCTCCAACAGCCTCTTCAGCCTAAACAAAAAAGAGATAGCTTAGAGGGGCGGAAACTGATGGACGATCAAAATAACAAAGACAAAGCCACACGTGCAAATCTTACCCTACAGGAAGGACGACCCTCCTACCGGTACCTCAACCAGCGGGCCTCGAGCCGCCCTGCGTTGTGGCCCCTGGCTTCTCCTGGGTAGGCGCGAGCCTCGGCTCCATGCTTCCTGCCTGGCGAACGCTAGGACTAGCGCTCCTACGGTGTCCTTCCCTCTGGCTCGAAGCCGCCACGGCAGCACGGCCACGAGTCAACGGCCCCGTCGCCAAGGTCTTGACCCTATGGTCCAGGCCGGGCGCCAGAAGAGGTTGGGGCGGAGGAACGGAACAACCTTGCACGAGAGCAGGGGGTGTCAGCACGTGAGCGGCGCAGCGACGCCTCCTTTTGCCACCTGTCACAAGGTCCACCTAGTGGCCCCTTGGAACCCCCGTGTGCGATGTATTGATGTCAGCTCACGGCGGGCCTTCTAGGATCTTGTCGAGGCAAGCTGCCATCCCCTCGGAGTCATTGTTGTCATCGTCACCATCATTTCCATCGTCCTCGTTAGAAGAGTCCTCCTCAAACTCCCCCTCACGCCTTGACTTGGCTCGGTGTTTCTCGAGCACTTGCCGCTCGAGGTTCTTCTTCTTTTCCTTTATCTTCTCAATGTCCTTCGTGGACTTTTGCTTCTCCGCAGACGCATGCCTTTTTTCGCGATCGACGTCGTCTTCCTTCACCAAAGGCTTCGAGGACCGGGCGTCGATCGACCCCTGTCAGAGTAAAAGATCGAGAAAAAGCAACACGACCTACCACGAGAATCGAGTAACGACAGCGAAAAGAACTTTCCAAGTCATGATAGCCTTCCTCAGGCTTCATGGGGAAGCTGTTGACCTGCTCAAGCTGGAAGTCACCAGCGACAGCCGCCCTGACCCTAGCAGCAACTTCCTCGTCCGCGGGCGCCTCATCGGACATCCGGCATGCCTCGAGGTCCCGAGACGAGACACCGAGGCCCATCTCATCCATCCTCAGCGGTCGAGACATCAACGGTAGTACCCGTCGATGGTGGACCGCCGAGAGAACGAGTGCGGCGGTCAGACCTTCCTCGCGCAGCGTCTTCATGGTGTCGAGGAGGGGGCGAAGTCCAGACTGGAGGGTCTTAACGACGCCATAATTCTAGTTCTCCAGGCACTTTGAGATCAAGCGCCCGATATAGACGGGGAAGAGGTCGTCGTCATTACAGAGGTAGAACCATTGGGAGTCCCATTGGGCGTGGTTCGACGTCAGCCCGATCGGGATGTATTCTTGAGGCTCCTCCGCTTGGCCCGTCTTCTACACCAGATTGAGGCAGCCGGCCCGCACCGGCTTCCTCACCCCTGTGGCCCCAGCGAGAGCTCGAAAGAGCTCACCTCGGTAGGGGTGGAGCCACAGGTCCTAGTGTGGCATCACCCTAGGTAGCCCTCACACACCGCGGCAAAGATCGTCGCGACAGTGATGGCGTTCGGTGAGAAGTGTTGGAGCTCCAGGTCGTAGTGGTGGCAGAGCGCCCTCATGAAGCGGCTTGGGGAGAGCCGGGGCCATGACGATGGAACTTGGTAAAGGAGACAACATACCCCTTTGGCGGTTTTGGCTCCCGGTGGTCCACCGATGGTGTGATCCATTTAGGCCACGACATGGAAGTACGGGGGCGTAGGAGCCCCTCCTTCTCCAGGTCCCTCAATCAGTGCTCTGTCATGGACGACGGGCGCCAGTCATCGGGGGCGACGAGTCTCACGGGCATCCTGGCGGAAGAAGAAAGGCGGCTCTACTGGTCTTGTTCGCTCGAGGGTGCGTTGTGCTTCAAGAAGACAAGGAGAGCAAAGGCGAGAGCAATGGCGGAAGGCGGAAGGGACAGCAGCCATGGGGCCCAGCGATATTTATAGACACCCGATCCCAACGGGTAGATCCGACAAACGTGGTAACTCCCTTAGTAAATGTGTCGCCTAACGGTCTTTTTTCTCCCCCTGATAGGACGCTACGGATTCCGTGATGGCACATAGCCACAATGGCTCCCTCCTAAAAAGGCGCGCCCAACGGGCAAGAAAACAAACCGCCACGACTCTTCCTTCCACTGCAAGGTAAGATAGGCGCCCGCCGCCATAAGAACCTCGAGGGAGCGCAGACCGGCTCACCAGACGGGTTCGACGGTCGCCCTCGAGTACCAGTGTCAGGGACGCCTAGCGAAGGGTCAAAAAACGAGGCCGAGGATTCACTAGGAGTATCCAATGTAGGGGCAAGAAGGTCTAGAGGAATCCCCATGGAGGGAGGCATCGAGCTGCTGGACTTTATCGAATAAGACCGGTATCCCAGACCACACTGGCCCCGCTTCAATGGGGACGCCTCCGGGCTGCAGCAACCCCCTTGAAAGGGGCAAGGGTCCTCACTTGGATCACCCGATAATAACTCATCCTAGATGATGGCCCTCACTCCACTGGGAATACACCATGATTCCAGCCCTGAAAAGGTAAGACCGGCCAATAAGGGTCGGAGGCTCCATTCTAGAACTAACGCCAATAAGGGGAGATCGGAAACGGTCCCGCATGAAAAAGCAGTATAGCCCTCGAAAGAGTCCAAAACTCCTCCAAGGGCTCGGGGGCTACCCCCGCGGGGGTCGCTCGCACGACCCCCACGGAGACTCGACCGTTAGAAGAGGCTCTACTTGAGCACAAGCGCTCAAGCAGAGACTCAGGGCTACTGCCGAGGATGTCAATAGGGGGTATCCCAATCGATACTCATAATGGAAGGATTCGTGAGCAAATCGAGACCCTAACTCGACGCTCTGACCTAAACACGTGATCGCCATGGTTCTATGTTGACCACGACCTCGAACACGGAAGCAAGGTCCTGCGAATCAGCGAGGGCTCGACAAACTGTGACCGTCGAGTATGGAAAGTGGCTCGAGCGAATCGATGGGTCTCGAGCGCAAAAGTGCCTCCAGCCGCCTGCCATGCTCCCACCTAACCCGACAGTCACGGGAAACGTGATAGGGAACAAGCACGCGTCAAATCTCCACTTTTTCCAGCTTTATCCCCTGAGATGGATAAAAGTACGACCCAGCACGGTGTAGCAGATGTGATATCCCATCGCGATGTCCCTCGAGGCACCTGTTGACACTTCTTAACGCAACCACCGGATATCGGCGACGGCGCCAGAAGTGCCCTGGTAGGGTAACTCTATTTACTATTGGATAATTCCGCAAGCGCACAGAATGTACCGCTGTAGCAC
>Ga0182004_10000869_pt1 | contig 20463 bp, 15 predicted proteins | sample Sormic07211540_1_FD_120479 | JGI IMG/M metagenome (GOLD analysis project Ga0182004, IMG submission 120479) | Endophyte microbial communities from Sorghum bicolor roots, Mead, Nebraska, USA - 072115-40_1 MetaG | ecosystem: Host-associated > Plants > Roots > Unclassified | place: USA: Nebraska...
ATGTGGAACTGAACAAATTTTGTTTTGTAATTTTTAGATTTTTCTATGAATTTCTACGCATTTATTAATTTTCAGCCGATATAAAGAATAAAAGAAAAGTAAATTAATAGGACAAACACTTTGGACCTATTTTTTGTTTAATATATGGATCAATATATGTAAAGCTGAATAAAATTTGTTTTGTAATTTTTAGATTTTCTATGAATTACTACGCATTTATTAATTTTCAGCTAAATTAAAGAATAAAAGAAAAGAAAATTAATAGAATATAGGAGACTTTGCATTGGGAACCCTGAAAAAAATTTATTTTCTTTTTACGTTTCTACAAGCAGACGGCCCAGGCCAGCGATCCATGAGGCCAGCGATCCGTGAGGTGATAGAAAAGGTAAAAGAAAATTTTGCATTGGGATCTCTAGAAAATATTCTATTTTCTTTTTTTCTTCTCCAAGCTTTAAACGGACCGAGATACGGATTCTAGCCGGACCGAGACCGATTCCGGGGGCTGGGTACATGCGGCAGAAGAAAATTTTGGGCTGACTGAATTTTTCATAATTTATTAGTAGGTATATAGATATAGACTAAGGTATATTAAGAGGTAATATTAGAGTAAGATAAGGTTTGACTAATTTTTGTTTTTATTATTAAATAAATATATCTCCAAGCTATATATTATTGTAAATATTAACTATCTAATACCATAGATGTCATGGTTATCAATAAGATAAATTACAGACTTTAAATTTTATAAAAAGGATAAATATAAATAGATATCTAATATTATGTCATCATTTTCTATGGTCATTTAATGTTTTTCTCTCGTTGCAACACACGGACATATTTGCTAGTAGATATTAAAGAGCAAAAATATAAATAGACATGTAATATTTTTATGATATCGTTTTTTCTTTCATTGCAACGTACGAGTATATCTGCTAGTAGTATTAAAGAGCAAAAATTTCTCTCATACAATTCTCCATCCTTCACTTTCTCTCTCGGTCCATATGTTCCTCTACTCCCCCAAGCATAAAAGCATTAACTAGTATTACTCAGAAAAGTATATATAGGCCTTGTTTAGTTCGAAAAAATTTCAAATTTCGCTACTGTAGCACTTTCGTTTTTATTTGATAAATATTGTCCAATCATAAACTAACTAGGATCAAAAGATTCGTCTCATGATTTACAGACAAACTGTGTAATTAGTTTTTGTTTTCATCTATATTTAATGCTTTATACATTTGCCGCAAGATTCGATGTGACGGAGAATCTTGAAAACTTTTTGGATTTCGGAGTGAACTAAACAAGGCCATAGCATCTGATGAATTGATGAATTAGAGATAAGAATCGTAATTGGCTATTGTCTTGTCTATTATGATCCGAACTCATGAAACCCCCCCCCCCTGCTCATATGAGTTAGCATAGTCAATCATAATACATAGTTCGATTCCAAGACATATTGACAAATTAGGTAAGCTATGCATTCTGTTGCAATGCACATACATGATCTACTAATCTTTTAATTAGAGAGTGAAAAAAGGCTTGTATTCGGAAGAAACATTTTTTAGAAAAAATGGGAGTATTTTATATATTAGTAGTTTCTCAATGATGGATGTACTTGATAAAATGCACTTCTTTTTTTTATTACAGTACCTCTCTTTTTTTATTTTCTGAGAATTGCGTGCTTGACTTTTTTTTTCTACCATTTCTGTGTGATCCAAGTTCTTAGCTCCAACATTGCCTAGACTCTGGAGCAAAATTATCATACTTTAAGTCAGACATCATAGAGAGGGAACATAACTAATTTACTGGTGGCCAGTCAACGCGCCCTGCATTAGAAGCTTTGAACATACTCTAATCCGGATGGCGTCGAAATAAAATAAAAGTCGTTGACATTAATTATACATGCAAAATTATATACTCAAAATAAAGCTGATGACAGCAGGTTTACAATAAAAATTACAATGAGAATTTAAAATAAAGCTGATGACAGCAGGTTTACAATGAGAACACAAAAAAAAAAAATATTATAGTGAGAATTTAAAATAGAGCTGATGGACACCAGGTTTACAATGAGAAAACCAGAAAAAAAAAGCTGATGAGAGTGGGAATGAGAAAACAAAAACAAAAAAAAAGCTGATGAAACAAAAACAAAAAAAAATGCTGATGAGAGTGGGATTTGAACCCACGCCCTTTCGGACCAGAACCTTAATCTGGCGCCTTAGACCAACTCGGCCATCTCATCAGATGTGGTTATGACTTTATTTTTAACCTCTTTATATTATAAGTAATAATAATTGCAAAGTCATACTTCCCTCGTGATTGAGCAGCAGTGTCCACCACAGGCCACCCGTATCGTGTGTGCGCATGCGCGGAAAAGCAACCTCACAACACACCAAAAACGCGATCGTCGCGGCATCATACGCCACGCCCAAATCTAAATCTAAGTCCCCCTTCTCCTCCTCCTCCTATATAAACCCTCCCAACAACACGTACGTAACAGCCCACACAGCATCAAGTCAAGCTCACCGTCACACGACGACGCACGCACGCGCACAAGAATCATGGTGGCCACAGCAATGGCCGGCGGCAGTGCTCGCGCCAGCGCCGGCTCCTTCCTCTTGCTTCTCTTCGTCGCGCTGGCCTGCGGCGTCGCCGACCTCGCGTCCGCCGGCGCCACCGCCGGAGCGAGTGCCACTGTCGTTGCCTTCAGCGGCCGCGGCGGCGACTACGACTACGACGACGACAACGACAACAACAACAACAACGCGGCGGCGCTTCTGACGACGATGCCGCCGTCGACGTCGTACCCGACGGCCGAGCTGAACGGCTTCATGCAGTGCCTGATGGGCTGCTTCACGCAGGTGTTCGGGTGCTCGTTCGGGTGCATGGGCAAGCAGGGCGGCGACCTGCCGCTCTGCATCATCAGCTGCGACCAGAAGAGCATCGTCTGCATGGTCCGCTGCGCGCTCTCGCCGTCGCCGTCGCCGCCCAAGCCCTCGCCGCCGGGGCCCAAGCCGCCGTCGCCCAAGCCACCCAAGCCGCCCACGCCACCAAAGCCCGCGCCACCAGGCCCGCCCTACCCCGGCCCGCCCACGCCCAAGCCGCCCACGCCCGAGCCACCAAAGCCCGCGCCAGCACCCGGCCCGCCCTACACCCCGCCCTACGCCATCGCCGGACGCAAGACCGCAACATCTGCCTAAATATGCCCACATGTGCTAGCTATCCACCGATCCATAGTACCAGTAAATATATACTCCATAAAATGAGCATAAATATATTTATTATAACCGTTAAGTTAAAAAAAAGATACTGATCTCATGCTATATAATTAACCCGGTCGATTCTACTGCCGCAATGTGCTACACTCTGTTAGTATGTTCAGGGTGAAGGCCAAATTATGTCAAATGAGTAGTATATATATGTACACAACATGATCAATGTATTTTGATCTTTCAATATGATGAATGTACTTTGCTCTCCTTATTCAAATGCAATGCTATTTGTAATTAAGTATGTAATGCAAGAATCAATACTATTTATTTATGCTGGAGGACAGAATATTTTCATATTCCTTCATCTAAAAAAAAAATTCTCCTATTATTCAACCGTGAATGCATCGCTTATTCGCTATCTCCGTCTCCCGGAACTTACACGTACAACTTCTCTAAAGAAGGTTAACTGCATAAACTCGGACCAATACATTTCTTCGATAACCTCTCCCAAATCCCACCTTAAAAAGATGAATCACTTCACATTCATCTGTGAAAGGAAATAGTATACAGGGAGCTGGAACCAAGCCATAATATATATAGTCACCATCCTTGCATCTCTGCAAATGCAACCTGCACCAGCAGCTCTCCAGATTATGATGGAATGAATTTGCCGTGACAATGTGGAGGACATCTGAAAGTTCAGAGGTGAAGCCGCTGAACTGCATGTGCAATGGTCAGGCTGGAGGAGTCCAGGCACTTCGGCACCAGGCCAGCAACATATATATGAACCTAACCTGCAATACCTGTTGTTGTTTGTAGCCTCATTTAATTTGCTCCAACCACTTGCAAAAGTATGCACTACAGAGTAAACACAATGAGGAATCAGTGACACAAATTTACCAACTTCACACAAGAACACATGCATTTCATTCCTTTATGAGCATCTGTACAATTACAAGTTACAACCCGGTCCACAGAATCAGCATTAAGATTTCTGTGGCATGAAAACACTATAACACCCTCAGTCAATATATATCAACAGATTCTTTGCTGGAACTCCTCCACGGGAGAAGTTAGAAACTTATAGTAATAATACCATCAGCAGGGGAAACTAGTCTTGCAGTGAAGTTTTCCTGCTACCAAGGCTTCAGATCTCCAGCAGGTCCAGCAGTCCAGTTGAGGTGCTTCTCTCCTGGTTGCAAGTATACACTCTGCATGTGTGGCAACTTGCGAGCAAGGCCATTTAGGATCTGATGGAATGCATCCCTAGGTTGGGCTGGCTGTGGGAACAACATGGCCTTCTTCATAGATGGATTGGCCAGCAATCTTTGCTTCCGTAGAATATTTTCGATTGGAATGGAAGTGAGGATTGAATCTAGCTTTGGAACATCCTCTTCGTCAACAAAAACTCCAATGTCCTCCCATGGGATAGCATCAGCAAATGGTAGGACAATGTCATCAGCTATGATGACTGGAATGCAGCCGAAAACCACGGCCTCCACCAGCCTCGGGCTCCATGGTGCCCATCCCAGTGGGCACAAGCAGAAGACTGCGCGCTGCATATCTTCATAGTAAGTGACAGGGTGATCTGTGGAGATATCAAAGAGAGGATTGTTCTTGAAGTTCTCCCACAGTGATGCTCGGGCACCTCTGTTTAACATCTCAACAAACTGAGTAATTAGGATCCAGACATCATGTTTTGAGAGTATAGGATAGAAAATTCTACGCATATGGCATGTCCTTACCTCGCATAATACCCACCCTCAGGGTCATTACCATTGTCATAAAACAGTCCCCTGAAGTAAACAAAGATTGAACGGGGAGTGTCAGGGGGAACCAAGTGAGCCTGCATTTTCTGTGGAGGTGCATATGGCGGTATAATGATAGAACCCTCTTTCAGGCAGACATGGTTCTTCTGCCCAAATGTTTGGACCAATGTAGCACGGCGGAGCATTGGGAGAATTCCACGTTCGGTAGCTTTTTCTTCCTATAAATAAGATAGACGAAAATTGCAAATATAACTTCAGAGTTATGGCCGCTAAAGGCTGGAACATTCCTGGAAAGCGAAAACCTTGTATCTGATAAAATTCCACTTAATGGGGAACTGAAATAGTGGGCAGTGATGTCCTCACCTGATAGTGAAAGCATGCACCAAAATCATGTGGAACAACAAAGAAGTGATCAGCTCCATCAGTTCTGTTCCAGAAAGGCCACTTGTTTGAAATAAATTTGATTGCACTTCTCATCATCCTTGGGGACTTGAATGGAAGTGGAAGTCCAGCAGGAGTAAGATCACATGTAGTGTAAACCGGCGTGTAGAACCAATCAGCTTCTTCTGGGTTGAGTGTTCGCACCGCACTAGAGAGCAAGAACCGGTGCATGAATATCTCGGCAGCAAACATGTGATGGAGGCATCGTGGATCCTTGGTGACAATCCTCTTGTTGTACTTGCTTGGCAAGTCATAGATGAAAACCTTCAACCTTCCAATAGGATTGTCCTCTAGCACATCACCAGCACTTCCTGCATGTGAATGCTCTTGCCTAAGTAACAGCTAATGAACGGAGGAATATCCTCCATATAAACCAAGTACACAGAAAGCTGACGAATAAATTGTAAAGTAAGCCAATCATCATGACATCATGCAGCTATATTAAGACGAACATGGTAATTAGGTATATCTAGAATGTTAAAGAGGTGAAAAGGTAGCAACATAACATAGGTTTAGAAAGTCCAATTTCGACAAACCACTCGAGCATGATCGAATCATACCAAATTAATGATGTTGTGCATCTTTCTGCGATATGTTTCGCTTGGTCCTTGTCATCTCTTTTTGACAGATTCAGAATTTATGAGCTAACTGTCTGTCTCTGTCCTACAACTGCCTTTTAATTCTAGGCACATAATGGCACAGGCATCACTAGGCTTGGTTTATTGCAGCAGAAATTGTGAGTGGCATTACTCTGCAAGCAGTGCAGGCAGGTATGGTTGGCTTTGGCTAAACTACCAACAACCATCAACCGCGTAGCACTTGGAGGAGAAGCAAAAGGCTATTCTGATGGTAGCTCCGTATTTGTCACTAATGTTTTTTTCCCTTTTTTTACCGTGGAGATTATATGCCTCACAAAAATATACTAAGAATGATCCACAGACCAATTAAGGGGCAGTACAAAACTGGCGCCAACTTTGATCTTTTTTGTTTATTATATATAAGGAGGGGGCACAATGCTGTTGAAAGATCGAATTTTACATATGATTGCAGCTATCGCAACCGCATATCTGTAGTAATAAGGTATGCCGACTGCAAGGAAGCAAAGGAAAAGAACTGAATTCGAACAGCCAATTCAGAAAGTCCCAAAGCTCGCTGACGATTCCACCAGACAAAAGCTGAGCTATTCTACAACTAATAATCACAACCCACGACCAATCCATAAGATAAATGATTAAAAAAAATGTTCCTACGAGGAAATCGGGAGCACTAGGCAGAGCGAGAAGAGACTAGGGAGTCACCTGCGATGCGCTCGGTATTCCGACGAGCCACCCCGCCGGCCACCTCTGCTCCCGCGGCTGCGGAGACCAGCGGCGGCGTGAGGACGCAGGAGAGGGAAGCGACCGCGAGGAGGACGACCGCAGCGGGGCGCCACACCGCCCTCGCCCGCGTCATGGCGGCCACCACCTCCAAGAACCAACCCGGTGAAGAGATTCAGCCGCGAGATGGTGGGAGGTAAGAGAGAGATGCGCAGAATGATCAGCGATTCAGCGGCGAGTGAAAGAGAAGATAGAGATTGCCTTGGGATGGGAGAAGAACGAGCCAAACCCAAAAGAGGGGTTTGTTAGTTGCTTGTGACGACAAATTTGCCGAGAGGAGGGAAGGATTGGAAATGGATTGGTCGAATGGGTCATGGGAGGTTATGGAAGCAGGGGAAGCACCATTAAGCATTGATCAATCAGCAGATTTTGTATTTTGATTCTTGGTGTGGAAAAGGTAATAAAAACTATTTGGTACTATGGTAGGTGAGCACTTTGATTTTTGCTGTGTTTGTTTTCCGGTGGTTGGTCCTCGACTCCTAGGGCAAAAGGGTGTGTCATGGGCTTGCTCGGGAGGGCTCTTCCTCACTCAGTGAATGAGTTTCTGTAATAATAATAATAAAAAAAAAAGGAGACAAAGAGGAGTCTCTGTAATTTGTCAATATGTCGAGCTATTACTAAAGCAATCGTTTTTCCAGTAACTCGCTAGACAGAGCTGCGCGCGCTTCCTTCTCTATTGGTTTCTTCAGAGATCATCAGTTTTCAGTTTGAAGAACAGACCGTGTTGCTCTCGCTTGTCTAGCACGGTTTTATTCGTTTGGCTGATAAGTTATGGTAGAAATATTAGCTGATTTGTTGAATAGCTGGTAAATTCGGCTAATAAATTCAAGTAAACAATTGATGAAGAAATAGAAATCACAAATGACAGGTGAATGCATGTATTGTCCCAACTAACCTGATCAACTACTTACTAATCAGGGTTAGGGAACCTACTCGATGCAGTCGTCGTGTCCTACTACTCTCCTGTCAGCGAGTGCCATCAAATCTGCTTCCAACCTGTACTTGGAAACACATTATTAATTGATTGTCGTAGCAAAGTCGCCCAACCAAGATCCAAAGAAAAAGGGGCGCACGCGAATGAGACGTGTCCCGCAATTGCGCAAATTGGCAGCTTCACTCTACCTTGGAGAAAAGATAGGTCCCCATCTGGAGTTCACTTGAACTCTTGCAGGAATTGTTGCTGTTTTTTCGTGAAACAAACAAAGAACACACTACGGAATTGTCGTGGTTTCGCTCTTGCAAAGCTTCGAAACCGACCCATCCTGTTACCCTCCTGCAGCAAATTGAGTCTCGACTCATCGAGCAAAAAATGGCGGTGCAGGATCCGGGATCTGTCAGTTGAGTCGAGGGTGGGCATGGGCACAGCGTTATGTACACGCGTAGTACGCACGTCCGGTCGTCCGGAGAGAGTATACACTACTTCATCCATCCCAAATTGTAAGTCATTTCAATAATCTTGGAGAGTCAAACTTTTCTAAGTTTAACCAAATTTATATTATAAAATAATTATTATTATTATAGTACTAACTAAGTATCGTTAGATTCTTTCTTAATTATATTTTCAATAATCTTGGAGAGTCAAACTTTTCTAAGTTTAACCAAATTTATATTATAAAATAATTATTATTATAGTACTAACTAAGTATCATTAAATTCTTTCTTAATTATATTTTTATAGTATACTCACTTTACGTTACAAATCTTAGTATTTTTCTCTAATTTTGGTCAAACGTGAAAATGTTTTGACTTTTCAAGTTGGAATGACTTACAATTTGGAATGGAGGGAGTACTTCTCTATTTCAATTTACGAGTCGTTTTCGATTTTCATGTACATCAATTTTACCATGTACTCCCGCTGTCTTGATATACTAGACGTTTTAGCCTTTAATAAAGTGCAACAGACATTAACTGCACCTAGATGGAGTATTTGGATGCATTGAATCCCCTGTAAATCTAGACACTTAAAAACAGTGCCAAAACAACCAATATTGTGGGACAGAGAGAGTACCTAGATATATAACCAAATTTATGATTAAAAGAGTCAAAGTGACTTTAGTTTAGAATAGAGGAAGGAGGTCCGGTACGGGGATCAAAGAGGCAATGAGCACCGTTAGAGCAAGATTAATAATACAACCACTTGCTGGTTGTAAAGTTCTTTGTAGCCTTCTTTCAGCCCACCCATACAATAATTAGCTATTTACTATTAATACATGACCTATTTATTTCTCTCACAAATTTTTTTTTGGTTCTTATGCCTAAGCTGTCTACTTCTTCTCTCTCCTTTCTTCTTTTCTCCACCTCAGTATTTAGCTGGCTTAGAGCAACTCCAACGGTTTTGCTATTCTTATTATGAAGACTTTTTAGAACTTGTATAGCAGAAAAATAGGCTCCAACAGATGTGCTATTTGGTTTTGTAAAATAGAAAGTTTGCTATTCCTTAATTTTCGTTGGCCATATATAGCCAACCACCGACACTAGCTATCTGATAGCAAGTCTGTTGTGGACCTCTTCTTTTTTTAAGAAATTTTCTATTTTACAAAATGGCTAAATATTAGAATTTGGCTACTAATTTTAGCCAAGCTCTTGGAGATGCTCTTACAACCCACTATAATACTTGCTGTTAGCCAGTCTTAATCTTGATTTCCTAGCACGAGTACAATTCACCGGTGGTCCATCAAATTGCTTAAAAATGTCATCCAGACCCGAGTCTCAAATGCATTTGGCTCTCTAAAGTTGTACTAATAGATCTCATCGTCAAGGGCCAAGTATATCTTTTTTCAATAATCTTTTTGAGATGTTTTAAATAAACAGATAACACTATGAATACATTTTTTTTTGACAATTAACACTGAATATTTTTTTTTTTGAGAGGAACACTTTGAATACTTAGGCCTTGTTTAGTCCAGAAAAAATTCGAATTTGGCTACTGTAGCACTTTCGTTTTTATTTGACAAATGTTGTCCAATCATGAACTAACTAGGATTAAAAGATTTGTCTCGCGATTTACAGACAAACTGTGTAATTAGTTTTTGTTTTCGTCTATATTTAATGTTTCATGCATGTGCCGCAAGATTTGATGTGACGAAAAATTTTGAAAACTTTTTGGATTTCGGGGTAAACTAAACAAGGCCTTAGCAGGCGCTATTCAAGCCGTGCTAGCTGCCTGGCTGCAAAGGGGGCTTCGACTTCGAGGCAAAGCAATATGGAATTCTGCAGGTAGCAGGTCTTGGAGGCCCAATTGCTGCTGACTAGATCTCCTACAACTTTCTGGCCTCTTGATCCACCACCAAATAGGCAAACCACACAAAGCTCTGCTCAGTTCCTCCATATGGAAAAAGAAAAAACAGAATTATCTTAGGAGTCTAGTTTTCTTTCTCAAACTTTAAAATACCCTAAACTCTCAAAACTATTTAAATTACCTACTCCGGTACGTTATTTTTAAGATGGTTTCATTCTTTCTAGTTAGATAAAATTAGGTAAATATCTTGTAAAGTTTTCAAACCACTGAAAATATCTGAAAGCTTCTAAAATTTCTGAAAAAATTCCCCCAAAAAAATAGATTTTTGAACTCATAAAAATATCTTTAGAAGCTTCTCAAAACTGAGATCTAGCTCTAGGAAAAAATATATAGAAAAATCTTTAAAAAATCCCAAAACATTTTAATCAATTTCTAACTTGGTTTTGAAAACTTCCCACAACAAGCATGAATGCGTTGAACATTTATGCATGTTGCATTCATGCTTGATGCATCTCATATTTTGTTGTGTGAAGTTTTTAAAACACAATTAGATATCAATTATAATGATTATGGAATTCTACATTTTCCCCATTTTCTTTAAATATAATCATTCCCATTTCTAATATAAATACTTAATCTCTGGTGATTTATCGTTTTCACATAACAATATATCATGCCGGCTTAAAGGACACAACGTCCTTTTCTTCCAAGTAATGCAATACAAGAGTTACTGACAGACGAGATAAAAAAATTGGACTGTACCAGCTAAATGTGTTACATAAACAACCCTCTTGAGATCAGAAAAAAATAGAACAAACTTGACAACAATTAACAGTATCCTTTAAGTAGCAGCAGGTTATTCATTACTGTCAGGTGCTAGCAACAACACTGCACTCAGATAACAGTCCACCAAAGGTATACCCTAAACCAGGCAAGAGAAAAGGTAAAATTGTCGATCAAACACAAAACGACAGGGCCATAGGCAGCACTAACAGAAATCTCAGCCGATGAGAAGCTTGTTATCTTCCAAGAAGCTGTATGTCGGCACTTCCAGATTGAAGGGTGCCGGGCCCTTGCGGATCCTACCAGAGATGTCATAGTGTGAGCCGTGGCACGGGCAGAACCAGCCGCCAAAGTCTCCTGCATTGGGGAGCGGGATGCAGCCCAGGTGAGTGCAGACCCCAATGACGACCAGCCATTCAGGGTTCTTGACACGCTCTGCATCCTGCTCTGGGTGGCGGAGGGACGCAACATCAACACTGTTGGCCAACTTGATATCATCATCTGTCCTCCGCCTGATGAAGACTGGCTTGCCACGCCACTTCACAGTTACCGTGGTGCCAGGCTCAATGCTTGAGAGGTCAACTTCAAGTGAGGCAAGTGCGAGAACATCCTTACTTGCTGACATGCTCAGGACGAATTTCAAGATGAGAAGTCGCAGCAAAGATGCGTAAATGAACCTCCCACCACTCAGCACAAAGTAGGCAAATGCACGCTTGCTGGGGTCCCCAGGCGGGTAGCGCTCATGGTTAGACTCATCATACACGATTTTTCCACTAGGATTCTTCACAGCGGCCACAGTTGGTGGGAGCTCAGCTAAGCCCACATCCTGGTTCCTTGGAACAAGAGTTTCCGCTGAAAACCCTGCATGGGAGTCATTAGTTCACATCTTACCATTAGAACAATAAAATCAGTACCAGAAGAACAGTAGCACTATAATGTCAGAATAACATTAAAAAATAGCACGTGAAGACTGTTAATGGAGGACCAACAAGTCAGTGGGCCAGTTATTCATAGCAGCAGAGTAGACTAAAGCTGAAGCTTTTGCAAGTGTTACATTACAAAAAGGAGCCATTTTCATAGTTAATTTGACATTTTCTTGAGTCAAGTGTTAAACTTTTACTGTTGTTGATTCTGTATTCTTGTCACTGCTCACTAGCTACATGTTATACGGACTAACAGTTTTCAATTTCTTTTGTTTTGCATCTAGTCAATAAAGTATCCTATACACAGAGCAGCATGGCATGCTTCTCCCCATTCCGTTAGCATCCAAAGTATCATTTTTGCCAAAACTTAACAGTTATGTATTGACAAGCTTGTTCAACGATCAACATGTCATAACATAGATCAAAATTTCTGATCTGTGAAACCTATAACGTGAATGATCTGTGCATTGAGAAAATAGAATCATGAGTGCTCAACAAGTCAACTATACATCTGCCAACTAACAATTTATGAAATTGCTTTTGCAGTAAACCACAAGTTAGGATACCCAGAATCATTGTCTAGATCACACAACCAAAAGAAATGGGTTCATGTTGGACTATCAATTCCATTACACAGACCAAAAGATCTAAGCGTGTGAGAAAAAAGAACAGTTTCTAAGCTTAACAGGTTTTCAATGGTTAAAGATTTGTGCTGACTAGTGGAGAATCAAATAAAAGCAGACAAGAACCATCTCACATGCAGCAGTGTAGCAATGGGATAATTTGAAACAACACTCGCCAAATTTAAATGCACACTAGTTTAGCAACAAATCGGCCATGATAGCTGTAACAATGCAAGTAGATAATCCTACAAGATATATGAAAAAATAGTTAATTTACAGAAACTGATAACCATGAAAGCACATGTTTGCCTATATTTTGAGCATAATGGTACTTCTGGCCTTAAACTTCCACAGTTATTATTTTATAAAGACACAATCTAACATGACAATTAGATAACATTTGTACTCAATTGCCTTAGCAACTTCTTCAGACAAAATCAATCTGAAAAAGTTAGCTACAAATTAGACTGACCATTCCAGTAGAAGAAACTAAATAACTCAAGAACACATTAAAAGAACAGATTTTCTTCAATGATTTTTGAGATGTCAAGCAATACAGCCTCAACAGTTGCATTTGAGATTATCTTATAAAGCCAAATTAAGGTTGGAGTGGACTAATCACCAAGTCAATCAAGATACCATGAGAAAATAACTGTTGTTATTAATTGGACTCCACTATCACAACAATATGTTGTTTGCATGTCGATAATAGCACTAACAACGTCACTAGAGTTAGGACTAACTAGAGAACAACAATTATCTTGCAGAAACCAACTGCAAATTCTGGCACATGTTACAAGTCATGTTTCATAATTCAGATCAAGCACACCAAAAGCCATGTTCTTCCATTCCATATACCATCCAGTACCAACAGACATGACCGAAAACAGAAAATGAAACTGCTTCACGCTAAACGAACGAACCGCAACGATCGTAACCAGGGAGTTCCAAGGCGCGATCTAAGATTACATCAAGTATGCAGGCGGGGGATACACAGATCAGCGAGCACCCTGAGCACATAAGCAAACCGGACCCACACCGAGATCAGATACCGTGGATCGAACAGCCGCAGGCGGAACCCTAGGAGCAGGGCCACGATAGCATCCCGCCCGAATCTAGCCGTCAATCAACGGGAGAGCAGATCGGAGCGAGGATGAGAATAGCGACCGCAGCACATACCTCTGGCGGCGGCGAAGAAGGGAGAGTCGATGGCGAAACGCGCCCTGCGGTCGCGCGTGTCGTCGTCGTCGCGGCCGGGTAGCGTGCCGGCGAGAGGGCCCCGGGTGCCGGCGGCGGCGGTGGCGGGGCGCCAGGAGAGAGCGGACGAGAGGCGCCTGCCCGCGACCCTGAGCATGGTGGATCGAGAGGGGACGTGAGCTGGCTGCAGTCGCTCGCTTCTCGCCGGGTCCGGCCTCCGAGGATGGAATGCTCCGGTTTGGTGGGGGAGATGGATTCGGGGCCTCAGGCAGGGAGGAGACGCCGACGCGGAGGCAGGGGCAGCGTGCGTGCTGCTCACGAGGAAGGAAGAGGGAACACGGAAGATGCTGGCCCAGTAGTAGTTTCTGGGCCTTAAGTGTTCTGTGAGGTTTGGGCCTCTTCACAGGTACCGGAAGAACCGCCACGATCGCAGAGTTTATCTATAATTTACGAGACGAATCTTTTGAGCCTAGTTAGTCTATGATTGGACAATGTTTGTCAAATACAAACGAAAATGCTACCGTGCTCATTTTACAAACTTTTTTGCAACTAAACAAGGCCTAAAAAACTGCCTTTTGTAATTCTCACTTTTTGAGTTCCACTCAAAAAATCTCATTTTTTTGAGTAATCAGCTTTTTTAAACGTTTTATAAATATATAATAATATATTTGTATTATGATATGTAATAATATCATTATATTTATAGTGAGAAATATTTTCTTAACAAACATATTAGTATCTTTTAGATATGAAAATATATGTGGCTTCATCTCTTGTCAACAAGAGAATATACCGCTTATTAAAAAAAAGTCGAATCACACAAATGTTCCACTTAAAACTCAATCTATATCTCCTGTAAGCACCTCCTTAAGCCACATCATCATCCACTTCTGCTGTCGTATGCAAGTGTCCACTCACAAATGGTTTTAGTAGTGGATGCAGTTACCTACACATGACCATACACATATATTGCTAGCATTATTCTCTCACATATGTGACTTCCTCTCTTCCTCTTTGAAAACTGACTACTAATAATCAAGCTATATATAGATAACTCGATAGACTGTAGTAAGGATATATTTATATTCCTCCTTCATATCCTGTGGCAATGCGTGAAAAATCCTTCTAATTCTAACATTATGGGGCCATCTAGGTAAAAATAAATTCATTATCGTTGGCTCTAGAACATGATAAACTTGGAGAATGCATTCTTTATCAGCTTCGCCCCGTTGTACTTGTGCTCGTTGACGTATTGTCAAAAACAAATTTATTTACTGTAAGAGAGCATTTTCCATTCCAACTTGCCAACTTCTTTCAATCCTTTCTTCAATGACTTCCCAATCTACAAGTGTTAATTATATTTTCTGAGCTATAGTATTAATGTATAGCACCACGTTTCCGTCGAAGTAACAATGTAGCTAAAGAAACAGTGGATATATGGTAGATTTGGATCCATCAATCCATGACGCAGCCTTAAGCAAAGTTATAAATACGGTAGCGTGTGCATTTCAGAAGCACCAGAAAAGGAGATAAACGCATTTACCACGTGAACGACTAAGCATATGCATGCATATATTGAAGTTTGTATTTGACCGTGACATAAAAAACCATTACTGGCTAGAATCACTCCTCAATTAATTCCAATTTGAATGATACGGAGATTCCTCTTCTAATTTAAACAAGTTGGCACACTGTTGTTTGATTTTAATATACTCAATCTGTTTCTGAAAGCTGCAACTTTTAGAGTTGTTCTAAGTCAAACTTTTAAAACTTTAACCAAATTTTTAGAAAAAAAATGTTAAAATTTATAGTACCAGATTAATACTATTAGATTTATCATAGAATATATAATTTGGTGCCGCTTCTTGAAGATTTTTTTTTAAGATGGGCTCGTTTTCGTTGGAAGGTGATCTCGGATAATCGCTAGATTAATCTTTGGTTCACCTGTCTATTCCTGTGGTATTAACGTCAAATTGGGTCACACTTCAGCAAGGGCTAGCACACTGAAAGTCTTATATTTGGTTTTAACAATTGAGACAACTAGTGGACTAACATTTTGCTAAGTGTGTGATTAAGCTAGGTTAAGTTTGCACCGGTGGTGAGCAAGGCTTGGAGATGGATAAAGGGTGATCAATCCAATTGGAGCAAGCTCACACTTGGAAAAGAATAAAGAGAAAAATAAAACCTTATATCAAGGCAAAGGTATAAGAGGAGAGCTCAAAATAACAAACACGATTATCTAATGCCACTAGATGTTGATTTACATGCATTTGCATTACACCTAGTGACTATGTGAATAGCAAGCAAAAATGTCTTTGAAAATACTTTGGAAAAAATGCTAACTCAAGTGCTTAGATGTTTGGCAAAACATTTGAGAGTTGTCACACTTGCGAAGTGAGAGAAGAGAGATGTCGGTGTTTTGCACTCACCAGAGTTGTCTGGTGTGGCACCGGAGTGCCCACCAGAGCTATCACCTAGTATTTGACTAAGATTTTTTTTAGCAAAACGTGTTTCCTTTTGATGTGCACTAGTCGTGCATCACCAGAGGCGTCCGATGCAGCCCTAGCCGAACGTGGGTAATTCAAATGGACCACCAGAGCTCGCACTATACCAGAGAGCACTGAAATCAGGCGCATGGGAGATAAGACTCATCTGAGGTATATGTTATCTGTGTTCATCGGATGTGCACACCAGACCTCTGATAAAGACAACAACTAGTTTTCCAGTTGTTGGAAATTAGTCATTGGAGGCATCTGGTGTAGGTGTTCATGGCCACCGGAGAGGTCTGTGCACAGCTTGTGTGACAAGTGGGTAACGATTGGATTTTTTTAGTAGGCTTATAAATAGATTTTGTGGTCGGCTTTGGCAACTATCTTGAACCTACTAACACTTGTGTGCACCCTTTGAGAACTCAACAACACACTCCACTCACTTGTAGTCATTCAATTCACATTTGGGTGAGATTTGAAACCCTCTATTGCATTTGCATCATTGATTTGCATCTCGTAGCATTAGATAGGTGTGGTGACTGTTAGAGATCTTGTTACTCTTAGTGATTCCCATCACCTAGCAGGTTTGGAGTTGAAGAAACCATTGAGCGTCTATTGGTGATTGTTACTGGCTTCGATCAAGCTTTATAAGAGGCTCTTGTGCTCGTCCCCACGGGAGATCCCAAAGAATAGCTATAGTGAAATGCTCGTGGCTAATTGGAGTGCACCCTAGCGTGTATATGAAATAGTTTAGTATTATTAATTTACACCCCAAGAGTGTATTATATGTGTGTGTTCCTGTCATTGCCAAGAGTAACGATATAACTAATGAAACAGTGGAGAGATCTATGATGCGTATCAAGTTGCTTATATATATAATACGATAGCTATATTTTCAAAAAGCACCGGTAAAATAAGGAGATAAAGGCATTCACCAATAGTCATTAAATATTAATTCGAGTCATGAAAAAAGGAACCGTTGGATATATATATGCTAGCTGATAAGACCATGTTAGGCAGTTGTCAACTGAGCACATGCTTAAATAGTTAAATTCGACTCTTTTTATTTGACTGTGGCATGAGACTGGCCAGTATTTCAAACAGACAAGAAGTCACGAACCTCAAACTGACATCAAAATTAGGTACAATTAAAGGAGCTATAGTGAACATTTGCTAGAATATAATGGCTCCTCAACTGATTCCAATTCAAATGCTTTGGAGATTCCTCTTCTAATTTCAACAAGTTTGCACACAGTTGCTAGATTTTAAAATAATGTCTCGAACAAAATTCTAGAGAAGATAAGTGTTTTGATTCTCTAGTTTTCAGAAGAATCAAAGAAATGGTCGTGTTTGTGGCCAAAAAGAAAATGTTAGAGACTATCATGTTTTTCTCCGGAACAGGTTTCCATTTATTAACTCTGGACAGAAAACAGTCTATATATGTTGATTCCCTACCAAATGAGACCTTAAATCAAGAACCAAGCTTGGCACCATGGTCAGTAAGAGCATCTCTTGGAGATGCTCTGACTAAGGCAGGCTTGGCAAAATTAAATCAGTCAGGCGGAGCAGTGCCAGTCTCCTCCCCTACTCCGCTATCGTTGGCCTCGACGTGAGGCACCGACATGCTGGTCGAAGAAGACATAGACATCGATGCCGATGTCAGCATCGGCGGTCGGCCGAACGTTGAAGGCGGTGAGGCCCGGAGGAGTTGCCGCGTCGAGAAGTCCAGAATCTGCACCGACGACGACGATGCCTGTGACGACGACGACGGCGCCGCGAGATCACCGGTGCTGCTGGCCACGACGTTGCCGCTGTGAAGCAGTTGCGCGTACCGCATCAGGTCCGGGAACGGCACCGGAGACGACGGTGGCAATGGCAATAATGGGGGAGCTGATACTGGCGGCGGCGGCGGCTGGGGGATACCAGGGGAGACGAGGAAGGCGCCCTGGCCGGTGCGGCCCCGGACGCGCTCGGGGAAGTTGAGCTTGGCCTTGGCGCCCTTGAACCGGAGCGCGGCGTCGTCGTAGGCAGCCGCGGCGGCCTCCGCGGTGTCGAAGGTGCCCAGCCAGACGCGCGCCGCTTTGGCGGGGTCGCGGATCTCCGCCGCCCACTTGCCCCATGGCCGCCGCCGGACGCCACGGTAGTGACGCATCGTCGTCGTCGAGGTACCTGCGTATATAATTTATGCATCGATCGATATCATATATCACCGCGCTCTCACGTTACAACATGAATTTTTGCATTCTGATGCATGTCTCTGCTAGCTGGAACTTTTATTAGGCTTATAAATATATAATATGCTCAAACTAAACGGATTGAAAACGTAAGGAAATGTTTCTTGTAGTCTGCATCTGCTAGGACTGAAAAAAAAAGATAACGGAATTATCTATATCTTGTCTTGATGAATGATGAGTTTGGCAAATCAACCGTGCCAACTTATATTATCACGAAAGATCAAGCTTGAGCCTTTTTAGGGGAACTTTGCAAATTCCACAAAGCCCAGATCATCCAGGCACACTACACCGACTGAGATCTGGCGATCCGCACAATGCAATTCCGGGAGAAAATCAGGCTCAGGAGTAAGAAACTTTGGGTTGGTTGTTAATTAAAGTTGTACCACAGTACAGTGAATGAATTAGTATATGCATACATATGCATTTTTGCACGTTTTCATAGATTGGATTAGGGGGAAAAAAAAGTACCTTCTTCAACCTCCACGGCTGCTTGCCCGGCCGCGGAGGAACCACCCGCGGCAGCCCCCGCTTCCAGCGGAACCCGGTGATGAGGAGACCCACCAGTGGCCACCGGCGGCACGGCTGTGGCGTCCATGTCGCCGGGCTGAAGCGACGAGGAGGCGGAGGAGCGTGTGCCCACGTCGTAGTACGCCATGGTGCTGGAGCTGTAGTACACACCTTGCTGTTCGGCCTGCTCGTGGTACCATGCCGGTGCCGGCGCAGCAGCCTGAGCCAGGTAGCGGTGATGGTGACCAATACCCCCGCCGCCCCATCCGAGGTCTATCTGCTGCTGCCGCCGCTGGAAGTGGCGCTCTTGACTCGAGCTCGGCGCCGACGACGACGACGCCAGCGACTGCGACGCCGACGATTGATGAGCCGCCGCCTCCTCGCCGCCGTCGGACTGATCAGGCAGGGGTCGCTTGCTGCCATGCCGCCGATGATCCACCTTCGATCACGTACACGATGCCTTTTTCTGATCTTGGTATTGACCACCGCCACCACCTTGCGTATTTGACTGACCTAATCGGGGGAGCGAGGAGAGAGACTGATCGATGGCGCCTGTCACTGTGATTACGGTATGCTAGAGGTTTGCTTGCTTGCTTGCTTTGGGGAGGAGGAAGCAAAAAGCATCGACGCGTTGAAAAGGTCTTTCCCTTCTTGGGCCATCTTTTTTAAAAATATATATATATTTTAAATAATCAATCAATCTAATCAGACACGTCTATGAACATCTTTCCGTACTTCTTCCTCTGTTATACAATAGGGTCTTGTTTAGTTCACCGGAAATTAAAAAGTTTTTAAAATTCTCTGTCACATCAAATCTTTCGACACATACATGAAGTATTAAATATAAAATAAAATAAAAAATAATTGTATAGTTTAACTGTAAATCGCGAGACGAATCTTTTGATCCTAGTTAGTCCATAATTAGAAATATTTATCACAAACAAATGAAAGTGCTACAGTAGCGAAATCTAAAATCTTTTTGCATCTAAACAAGGCCCCGACTATTCATTTGCATGAATTTAAAATGTGCGTTTCTCGGAGAACAAGCATGATGTCTGACAAGCTTTGAATTTTGGTCTTCATATGCTAGAGGGTGAACAATACCATGTTGCATATATAATATATCCATGTGTCTGCTTTAATACTTGTTATTTGAAACTTTACGTTGGGCTAGGTCGTGTTGAAACCCATGTGATCTAACGTTATTCTAGTTTTAGGGGATGTTTGGTTGCTAGCCACAATCTACCATAACTAACTTTAGGCAAGTGTGGCAAGCCACAAAAATATGGTTAGCAAATTGGTTGCCACACTTTGTCATGCCTAAAGAAATCTTGCCACACTTTTTAACTCTATGACATGTGGAGCCCAAAAGAATCATGCCTAAGCTTAGTTGTGAACCAAACACTTGCCAACTTGGTCAAACTTACCTAAGGTAAAGTGTGGCAAATTGTGGCTAGCAACCAAACAGGTCTTTCATTTTTTTTATTTTATTAGTCTATATTTCGTATTCACATCTTTTTTTCTACATTATATTTAAAAAAGAGGATTCTGCAGTAATAATCGTTTCAACCTGCAACACAACAAAAATTGTTAGTGCGGTAGTGTGTGTGTGTATATATATATATATATATATATATATATATATATATATATATATATATATATATATATATA
>Ga0182004_10000870_pt1 | contig 20460 bp, 22 predicted proteins | sample Sormic07211540_1_FD_120479 | JGI IMG/M metagenome (GOLD analysis project Ga0182004, IMG submission 120479) | Endophyte microbial communities from Sorghum bicolor roots, Mead, Nebraska, USA - 072115-40_1 MetaG | ecosystem: Host-associated > Plants > Roots > Unclassified | place: USA: Nebraska...
ATATATATATATATCTCTCAAGGGTGGATGTCGATGATGAGGACGATCGAAATTGAGGTCACGTACGGGTCGATGAGGACGACGTCGGCGTGGTTCTGGAGGGTCTTGGCGAGGAGGGCGCCGGCGATGCCGCCGCCAACGATGACGACGCGGTCGCCGGTGGACCGCAGCATGGTGCACACACGCCGGATGGAGATGGAGCAAGCCCTGCCTAGCTTATATAGTTCGTCGCGTCGAGGAAGAGGACCCTGCGGCAGTGCATGCGACGAACAACTCAATCGATCGGTGATCGATCGAGATGGATCGACGCTAGCTCTCCGTCCTCTTCTGCCTCGACGTTCGTATATATGGATGGATGAATGAAGGAGATTAATTTGGCGGGAGCTCGTGAGTTCGCTTCGTGCATTTCGGGGTCTTTTTCTTCTTCTTCTTCTTCTTCTGGTGCTCAATTGTCAGGAGAAGGGCGCACGTGCATGTCAATGAGGTAATCGGCCAGGAAATTGCTAAATCGAGCTTCCCAAAAATAGGACTGCTAAATGCTAATTGCTGCTGGCCAGAAAAGTGAACTTGCTAAGCTTGTCAATTATATTTTATCCTTTTCAACTAGGTTGAGAAGTTGGTCGCCAACTCGCCATGACCATAGAACACAACGTTCAATTCCGACTATCCGAGAGCAGGTTAAAGTGGCCATATTGAAGTGTTACACACGTTTTCATCAACTAGGCTGATGTACATTCAATTTCTTGTACATGTAAGTTTGTCGTGGATGTCATATCTTGATCATGTGTTAGAAAAAAATTGCCTAAATGAAAGCCAAAATTTAGGCATATGATGAATAGAACCTCCCAAATAATTTACACCAATGAGATGAGACTATACTGACATTTTGATGCAAATCATGCATGACGCATGCACGTTTGTATATATTTTTGAGGGAACCACGTTTGTATACATTGAATTCGAGTTCCATAAAAGCTAGTATTGACTGGAGAGCGGGAGCCAAGTGGGGTTAATTAACCCCCCTAAGTTAATATAACTTCCACTGAAATTTTAAATTCGATTAAATGTTTACAGAAATTGTATGTTGGCAGCTTGGCACCCATAATAAGGCATTTCTGGCTCCACCTCCGTTGGAGAGTACACGGTGATTTGGACACGTATCATATATTTTTATAAAATTAAATCCTACTAGATGAATTCTCTCTTCATATAAGGTATTCACATCATTTCCACTAAGCAACCCACTAAATGTTCTATCTCTTCATGCAAGGTGTTCACATCATTGCCCACTGAGTCTATGGCATCCATATTAATTACAAAAAATGACCATGTCATCTATATCATGTGTAATACTTTAAATCTTTAATCTATTAACATACAAGTCATGTACATGTACTATTTATTTCATCACCAATTCCTCTATAATGTAACCAAATATTAGTTTTTTCTATTAGCTTAGTAGTTTTTTACTAGATCTAATAAAATAGAATACATGCAGGTCAAATTCATATATTTGTATACATATATAATATATTGAATACCATTAGTAATGTTATATATATAATGATTTATTTTAAAAAAATCATGTAGCAACGTGTGGAAAATTCACCTAGTATATTCAATTAATGCAACCTTAATTTTTTGGCTTTATCAACAGTGCCAACATATAGAAAACTATCATGGTTGCACAGTGGGAAGGAATGAGCTCTCGGGGTTCCGGTGAAGGGTTCTCCGTTGGGGTCCAATCCCACTTCCCCCCATGTGTCCCATGCTTAGGGATTGTTTCGAACATGAGAAGCATGTTCTGTTTCTGTATTTTCCTATGGCTACACGATTCCGCGTTCCAAACAGACCCTTAAGACGTCCCTAGTGGTTGCCAAATAGTTAGTCTATGAGAAATTATATTAGCTATCAAGGAGAGAAATTTAGCGACTCTCAAATAGCTAGTTTAGCATGACACTTCAATATGGCTAGAAACAATTCTCTCACAGCTTACATAGCTCTCCACAACAATGTTCTTTTTTATTATTATTTCTAAGTCGATCTCACATAGCTAGTTATTTGCAAATTTACCATTGAAGACGTCCTATAGTTAGAGCCAAGGATGTTGGCTTGCCAACAGCAACGTTCGGAGGTTGGTAGGGCAGCAAAGCACCGTCATGGTAGGGACGACTCAAAATTTGCTCCATAAAGATGGTTAATATGGTGATGACACACATAGGCCATGGATCCGCATCCGCTGCCAGGAGACAAAAGGAGGAGAGCAGGGTGATTGCGTGGAGAAATGTATATATAGTACGTGCAACCTTAATTTAAGTGTGTAAGACATACACTTTTGTATCTGGTGAGACAACCAAGAAAATGATAGCAATATATAGTTTCCCACATCAGCATGCAACGTCGAAGCCAAAGCCAAAGGCAGCAGAACACACTAGACCATCATTAGAATTTTCACTTTACAAAATCATTAAGGTGCGTACGTACAGGAACGTTAGTTAATACAATCAAGAAATTGTAAACACAGCTATTATCTGCATGGATCCATCATCTGCAGGCACTGGAAAAGGCGACAGATCATCATCGAATCGGATGCCAAAACGAAGCACGTACGTAACTACGTAATGCATGTTCTAGTCTTAACGCCGGCGGCCGGCCGGTCTGGACAGCCGACTGAAATGCATGGCGACAGAGGGTGCGTCACTTGAAAAGGACGACGACGATGGGCAGGAACGCGGCGAGGACGAGCACCGCGAAAGCGCTGGACGCGCCGCCGCCGCGGGCCTTGGCGCCGCCGGAGAGGTACAGGTAGTAGTAAGGGTTGGACGACGACGGCGGGGACGGCGGCGAAGAGAAGTGCGAAGAAGGCGCCGACGGGGAAGACGAGGACGAGGACGACGAGCCGCTGCCACCGTCTCCGCTGCTGCTCTTCGGTGGCGGTGGCGAGGGCGAGGGTGGTGGTGGTGACGACGGCGGAGGCTCCGACGACGACGACGACGAAGGTGGGGTCGAGCACGGGGACGACTCCGGCGCCGGCGGGCTCGTGAGTGGCATGACTGGAGGCAGGAGGTCGTTCACGTCCCCCGGCGGCGGCGGCGGAAGCACCAGCTCGAGGTACGGCGGCGGGGGCGCGGACAGCGGCAGCAGCGCCAGGGCCGGCGGCGGGGGCGCGGTCATCGGCAGGATGGTCGGCGGCGACGCCGTGCAGATGGTCGGGCACGTCCCGCACTTGCTCACGCACAGCTGGTTCGTGTCCGGGCTCCCCACCGCCGGCTCGCCCTCGTCACCAGCGACGACGACGACCGAGAAACAGCACGAGGACACCACCACCGCCAGCAGCAGCGACACCACCGCCGCCGCCACCGACGACGGCACGGCCGCCCTTCTTCCCTCCATTATTGCCGGCTTGCCGCCGCCTAGCTAGTCAGCTCGATGGCCAGACAGAAACGCAGGAGAGGACACTGATGGATGCGCTTGCTTGCGGCTGCGTTGCGTGTGCTCGCTTTCACAGGTGAGATTCCCGCGGGAGCTAGCTGGTGGACCTCTGGGTCTGGGTTTATAAGATGGATGGAGCCCGGAGGCTGGCGGCAAAGAAATGTGCCAAACTTGAGGAGCAAGCTCCAACGGAATATTACGTGGGCTGAGTGAGATGAGAAATGCTGGCTGTAAAGGTAGATGCTCTTGAAATTGGCAGCAAGGACAAGGAATTGCCGATTCCTCTTACGGCACAACACAACAGATTAATCCCAACAAATCCGCGGCTTAGGCGCTTACACTTCATGTGCACAAATGATAGGCCACAGAAAGTGTAATAAGGAAATAATATATAGGTCAAAAGATTTCCAGTGAATGATGATTCGTTGGTGCTTTCCAGAGTACAAGACAGGCAAAGGATATATGCTGCATTGCTGCTGTGTATACTAGTATAGTTGACAGAGACATGGTGTGTGCATCATGCTGCTTCCTGTTTCAGTTTACATTACAGGCAAGCCAAATGCTGGATGCTTGGATTGGATCAAACAAATCTTGACTGTCCTGCATACAGGAGGGCGTCTTATCGAGGGGATTACTCACAGGATTAAGCACTAAATGAAAATGTCATGGTCCCAATGGGAAAGACCAGCTGACTGTAAGGCTGTTCTAAGTTCTACAACAGTGTCTGTTGTTGTCATAGCAGTAGTTAGTAGTTACAAGTTACTACTATTTTAATGGCAACAAAATGGGTGAATAAGCTGTACAGGCTCTGCTTTCTCACTCCACAAACATCTAAGTACATAGAGGAAATCTGGTGGTTGCACCGTTTTCCTAATCCCCCACACCCCCCTTTCACTCTGAACATTTGTCGTCAATTTGATGTACTTTACAAAATAAGGCTTGAATGCCAACAAACACTAGACATAAAGACTAAAGAGTTCACCATTGTACAGAAAGGCTAACCATGTAAGGGAAAAACTGTTGCCAGCCTTCAGTATTATCAGTCCAATTGCCCACACCTGGTGGGCAAGCAAGAATCAAAATTACAGTTACAAATTAACGCCGGTCACAAGTCAGTTTCTGCTTCTGTTGTTGTAGCAGATTTCTGCTTTTGGCTTACAAATTGTCCCTTAACTCTTGGCCTTTGCTCTGCAAGCTTCTTCCTGCTATGATACCTAACCTGTGTAGAAATAAAAAACGAAAGGTAGAGTTAAATAAAGAAATCATTCAATGGCCATTCAATGACTAAAAGGGTTATCAGATGAAATACCTTTTTCTCGAAGCATCTATCTTTCCTTTTCATGCGGAACTTCATCAACGCGGCTTCACGGCGAGACCTATCACCATTTTGGATGCCACTTTCGTTGCCACTCTCAAGGGCAACCATTGTATTTGCATTGATATCGGCTTCACCACTACCCGTGCATCCACTTCCTTTGCAGATATCTTGGCTGCAACTTGCACTCTGGTTAGCGCGATCCATGTGAGCTCTCGCCATCTCAATTGGTTCTCCTGATTCCCGAAGAATTTGTCTTGAATGATGCAACTGGTGGTTTTCCTCTGACTGTTTGTGCTCATCATCCTGAGATGGTTTACCAGGAGCTTCATGGTAATTAGATTGACCAGAGCCATGCTGGATTGCTGCCTTGTTGATTCCAGCTGAATCACAGTGCATAAGAGGACCCTGTGGGTAGTATACTGGCTGCAGAATTGCACCATAATGGTAGGGCATCCCAGGACCGACAGGAATTGGAACAGGAATAAACCCATATGACGGATGGCTCATGCTGTCCTTTCTATGGGAAGAACTACTTACACCAGCATCTTCCCTAGCACTACTGGAACACATGATGGCAGCACCCTCCGGGCTACTGTCCAAAGTAATTCGAGTTTGCCTTGTACTCTCACCTGTATTATGTTCATTGGGAGGCAGCAACACCCCATTGGGTTGGAAAACTGGGTCCTTGCCATGAACATGCTCTTGCCCAGTGATGCAGAGAGAAGGAAAAAATTGTATTTCCCCTGATGGTTCTATCCTTTTATTGCCATATCTGTGTCATGATGAAGCGATGGACAAGTATAATAAAGCTTATCAGAGTTATGGAACACATTTGAACAGTTACTAACATCATCAACTTATGGGTCTATAGAAGTACTAAAACATGTAACCTCAAAGAAACAAATGGGCATGGACAAAAAGGCATGCATTAACAGATAATTTCCAGCCAAATTCAAGAACTAGATAGGCAATCAGAATTTTAGACTAAAGTTTGAAACACATCAGCACAAAGTACCTTGAAAAGGCAGAGGAATTCGAGTGATTAAAGATATCTTTTTCCCTGAATTCTTGGTTTTTGTAACCATTAAGATGGTGTTGCTTTCCCAAGTTGGTCTCCAGAAACTGGGAGGGGCAAGAATCAGCAGGACATATTGCAGCACCCTTTGACTTTACACCAAGGTTATTTTCTGTGACAGCATTATTTTCCATGACTGAAGATTGGCATTTTCTGTCAGCTTCTGGCTCAGTCATAGCCAAATCTTTGCCAAGATTGCTTGGACGACGTGAACTTGCATCCGTGATCCTCAAGGCATTATCCATAATTTGCTCAGCCACTTTTGCAGAAGTAATACCATTAAGGCATTTGGAGTGTACATTCTTCTCACTTCCACTTGGAGCACCTGCATGCGATGAAATGACAAATTACTATTACATGTGCACTAGAGTGGCGCAAGTTAACATAAAACTATGTAACCAGGTCTGAATTCCTTACCATCGCTATCTTTTGACGCATCCACTTTTGTGTTTACTCTGACATCATAAGACTTATTTTGTGATTCAGTTTTTTTGGATGAGCCAGCCACTTCATCTTCATCTCTACGAATGTCTGGTAACTTCTCAACACTCTGAATTTCGGTCTCCCTCTTGCTACCAAAGCTCTGATCAAGACAAAACAGTCTCCATAATGTAACATGGCAAGGAAATCCAATATGAATGTCAAGGATATATCAGAACCGCATAAAGGATGAAATGATGAACTCTAATTGATTCCATTAAATAGTGCCAGTTACATCACTATGTAAAGTCAACACAAAAACCATCATAGAAAAGGACATGTCTCCAAATGTTATATTGTCATTTGTCAAACTTTATTACTTTCTATTAAACTGGCGTTGTCAAGCTAAGCAGGAATGCAAATATGCAACTGAACACATACATTAATGCCAGTTGAACAGATAAGGTGTAAGCAAGGTTAAATACTTACTTGTGCATCACTTTCCTCATCGCTGTTTTCTCCTGTCTTTGACCCATTAGCAACATTTGCACTTATATGATTGCTGGCTGCATTATTTTCTGATCCATTTGTCTGGCAATTCATCTGCATTCAATTCTTAATGCCTAAGTATCCCAAAGAAAAACTATAAATTGACAGTACATAACAGAGAGATGATAAAAGCTAAAGTGGCTACAAGACCATTTTCCAGTTTTTCACCAAGGATCTCAAAAAACCATGTCTATATACTAGTAGTCCATAAAGTTTCAAGAAAAAGGCAGCCAAAATAAATCTAGATAAGCTGACGAATAAAATCAAACAAAGCATTTGGATAAGGCTACATTTTGCAGCATGCGCCACTATGCCATGGCAAAAGGAAGTATGTTCTTAAAGAACTACAGAAAAAAGAACTTACTGCATGGCGCCTCCATACATGTTGCCATAAGTTACGCAGCTCGTTCTTTCTCACCGGTTTCACAAGGAAGTCCACCGCACCTTTCTGCATGCACTTGAGCACCGTGCCAATAGAATCTTGGGACGACATCACTGCCATAGGCAACCAGTGCAAAACCGATGAAACCCATAACAAATAAATATTAGATTCAACAATTCTTTTAAATCAAGGCTGCTTGTGATGCACGTATTACATTGCTCCAGATATAAGCACATCGTTATACTAGGCTGATAAGTGGTTGTGAAAACATTAGTTGATTAGGAAAATAGAGCTACAATAACGGTTGAATTCACATAAACACATCAATCACATGTTGCGCAGCTCATCTTCTGTTCCTCGTCACAAGTGCTGTTCATATTTAGCAAAGTCTTTCTTGTCTTTTTGCACATTCAATGTAAGCATCCTCTATATTTAGCATAGATCTAGCAGCATTAAAATAAGTACTTGAAGTAACGCTATGGCTATGAACCAGAACACTGCAATCAATATTTTCTAATTTGATCTCCAGGACTACTGCCACCTCCTTTTGTTTTTTTTTTTAAGCTGAGTCTCTGGACATGTAAATTGAAATTGTCAAGCATCCGATGAAGCAGGATAATTTCCCAGTCAAGATATGTGATTCATTATAGATAGACTCTCAAAAAAGTGTATATATGTACCATTCAAAAATCATGAAAACCGGTAATTCGCCTGCAATCACAAACTTCAAATTCAGAACAGCAGTGACCACAGAAACTCTGAGAACAAACTACTTCCACTCCCATATCCCAAGCACTCTAATGCCATTTTAATCCATCTATCTACGCAACACTTGGCTTACAGCACAAGGGGGAACATCACAGAGGGGAATCTAGTCTAACAATGATGACACAGTAACCTTAAAGCTGCTCATACGACACGAGCATGATGCAAGCATCCCGGTTTGAGTAACAAGCATGTGCAGAGCATAATATAATATAAAAAAATCCAGGCAGAGCTGAGCAGTGAGCATAAAATTATACAGTATATCCGGCACCACCAGTCCCTTGCTCGAAGTTACCGCTTGGCTACTAGTGGAGCCCTAATCCATTCCCAGGGAGGGTCGATTTGATCCAGAAGAAGAGAAGAAATCGAGGCACGTGAGCAGACACGAAACATTTGACTTGGATCGAATAGCGAGTGGGGGGAGGCTTACTGATGACGGGGATGTTCTTGCACTCGTCGGCGGCGACGATCCTGGAGAGCAGCTGGATGCCGGAGAGCGAGGGCATGGCGACCTCGGTGAGGACGAGGTCGAAGGCGTATGCGCGGCCCCGCATCACCTCCCACGCCTTCATCCCGTCCGCGACCGCCGCCACTGCCGTCCGTCTCCCAAAGGAAGAGAGAGAGGGAGGGAGAGAGGAGTTAGGACAAGGGAGAATTTCCCGTGGGGATTAACGACCGGCGGGGTGGGGAAGAAGCAGGGAGGAGAGGAGGAGGAGGAGGAGGCGAATGACTCACCGCGGTAGCCGCACTTGCGGAGCAGCGCGGTGACGACCTGGCGCGTGGAGTCGTCGTGCTCGACGAGGAGCACCCGCAGCGAGCGGCGCGGCAGGATCTGGTCCCACCGCACCAGCGCCCGCCCGTTCGCCGCCGCGGACGCCGGAGACGACGACGCGCCGGCGCCGGCGCCGCCGCCCGCCTCTCCTCCGCCGCCGTCGCCGCCTCCGGCTCCGGCGGTGGCGTCGGCGTCGGGAGACATTTGATTGCTGCGGAGCAGAGCAGGAGTCGTCTGGGAAAGGCCGCCAGGAGAGGAGAGGGAAGAGGGGGGGGAGGGAAGGGAGCGAGCGGTGGGGAAAATATCTGGAATATTTTTTCCGCGCGGTGGGCGCCACGTCAGCGGCGACGGGGCGGGGATCGGGCCGAGCCGGGAGATGATGGTCGTGGACGAAACGAAAGCCGGAGGACGGGGAGACGTCGCGTGGGGTGGGGTGGCCTGGCCTGGCCTCCCCTCCCCTCCCCTCCCCCAAACAACAGCAGCAGCACCCAGATATTTTCCTCTCCTTTCCCTTCCCTTTGCCCGCGCTGTTGAAATTTAACTCGCGGCAGAGGATATTTCGAGTGCCCGATTTTTCTCTCGTTTTCTGATGCGTCTCCACCTCGCAGACGGATATTTGGCGGCCGCTCGTGGCCTCTCGTTTCGGGCGAGTTGGGCCTTGTTTTGTTAAAAAAGTTTTGCAAAATATATCCCGTAATTTAACGAATATTGTTCAAACATAAATTAACTAGGCTCAAAAAAATTATCTTATAAATTATAAATAAATCATACAATTAGTTATTTTTTTATTTATATTTACTTGGTACATATATTGTAAGATTTGATGTGACTAACAATTTGAAAATTTAGCTGGTCTATGGCTTGCCACCGTCGAGCGAAAAAAGTGGGTGTGGGCCCACAGCAGACTCGGCCAGGTCCTGCCGACTTCTTTTTGTGCATTGCAGTGGTTTATTTATAACAAACATATTAATAAATAAAAAACACGAAGCAAAGCTATTTCTTTTTTAGAAAATAGCTTCATAAGTAATTTTGCGAGTGAAGTCGAGCTGTGTTTGAATAAAGTGTTTGATAAAATAGCTACACCAACTATTTCATATATAGGCCTTGTTTAGTTCCCAAAAAATTTTGCAAAATTTTTCAGATTCTCCATCACATCGAATCTTTAGACGCATGCATGGAGTATTAAATATAGACGAAAATAAAAACTAATTGCATAGTTTGGTCGGAATTGACGAGACGAATCTTTTGAACCTAGTTAGTCCATGATTAGACAATATTTGTCAAATACAAACGAAAGTGCTACAGTGCCTGTTTTGCAAATTTTTTTGGAACTAAACAAGGCCATAGATAAGAGAGAGAGAAATGAGCGAGAGAGCTGCAATAAGCTACTTTTTTTAGTTTCATCCTACCTCATGTCTTTGTGAGAGAAAAAGAAAAATAGCTTCACCTATGAAGCTATTTTAGAAATAAGTATTTGGCAAAAAACAATTTTATAAGTGTACCAAACATGCCCTTAGAGGCACCTTGAACTGATGCAAAAAAAAATACTAATTATTGATCAAAATCTCTAAAATCTATAGTTTTTTTTTTCTGAATTGTGTGATTGTACTCTTGCGCATGTTTTTTCTTTATTAAAATAAGAATAGCCCAAGTGTAGATGTTGAGATCATAATTTATACTTGTTTGTAACTTTGTATATAAATAGATGTAATAGGCATTTGTTATGTGCTCAATCCGTTCCTAGACATAATTTATACATTTCCTTTACTATATATCTAGATACAGTGTAAATCTAAACATATACAACTAGAATAGTCAAAACATCCAAAACATCTTTTAATTTAAAATAGGAGATTATAATATATATTTTTTGAATTACACAAATATAGACGCCAACGCTCAACAGTACGCACACTCACCTCTATCCCTGTGAACACATGTACACAAATCCCACCCTATGATCACCTTTAAAAGACTGTGCTGATACATCTCGAGATTGACGAAGTCACCACAAGTGTCTTGCTGTCAATGGGAACATCGTTTACCACTAAAAGTTAGGGATGAAAACGGTACGGATATTTTCCGACCATATTCGAGACCGAATTCGTTTAAAGGGGTTCAGATCTATCCGTATGCGAGTCCGAATATTCAACATCCGATACCGTATCCGTATCCGAATACTTAAATCGTATATTTGTGATGTCGACATCCAATCATATCTTATCCGACAGGTTGACATTATCCGTATTCGAATCTGAATCCGACCAAAAATATAAAAACAAATATGATATCAGTGATAACCGTCCGTATCCGATCCGTTTTCATCCCTACTAAAAGCACAGAGTTAGAGTAAGGTTACACATAGGACCAGAGGGTATGTACACATGCGCATGTACTGTTCTCCCGATTCTAAATTGCACATCATTTTGTTTTTTTTTAAATAACTACCGCATGTCCGCATATTGGTTGTGTATAAAAAAATATATATTTCATGAAAATCTAAACTGTTCTCACAATTTGAAACAAAAAAGTATTAGTTACAAAGTAGTGGTTGCTAAGGTTGTCGTGGCCAACTAACCAAAGTTGAAGGAATAATAACTAATTTAGAATTTGTATGTGGTGGTAGTGCATCCGGCCCACACGACTTCGGATCCTAATCCTATCGCCCCCACTGTGGGAGCCGTACGGCTCATGTTATTATGGGCATGTACACGTAGCCGATAAAACACAAAGATGCTTAGCCTATCATCAATATACTATTTATTAATATAATTAAAAATTGTATATATTAAATTAAGAGTGTGAATAGTGATTTAGATACTGTAGGAAATGGCAGGAGTTTAAAATCTGGGTAAAGTAAGTTCGAATAAATAAATAAGACAAATACAACATTGAACACGCAACCTAGATGAACAATTGGACATGCAAGACATATGTCCACGCATACATACTGTTCTCTTTGATATGGCTTCTTTGCAAATGGTTTTACCTAGAAAGTCAGAAATTATGTTTATATAATTTTACCTCGCTAGTAAGAAAACATATTTTCATTCTCCTTTTGTAGCATCTATTGTAGAGTCATTTTATAAGCTAGTGTTTGGTAGGGTTGCGCCTAAAAAGCAGAGGTGAAACTCCTTGTGAAGCCTAATCAAAGAAAGCCTTAGCTTAGCAAAGTTAGGTTGTCATTTAACTATTTTATTTAGACAATTGGCTTACTAAATAGTAAAGCAGTGGTTGTTGGCTTCTCGTTTTAAAAAACCTACTGCGATCTAATATCGGTTAGAGCATGTACATCTATTGCCCTTCTATTTGGATGCTAAATGTAGTTATTTAGCATTGCTTGTGTCTTAGGCTTTGTTTGATTTTTTTTGTCAATCAGCTCTACCTTTATTATATTTAGATTAATATAACAACGACTCCTCCCCATAAAAACTGTTTTAAAAGTTAGTGTTTGATAAGGTTTCACTTGAGAAGCTCACTAGATAGGGTTGTTGTTGTACACACATTATCACTCAGCACCTTTTGTAAATGCTATGACAATTCAAGATATTTTTTTGTAAACCATAGTTGTTTTTTAATCCATACAAAAATAGTCTTAGCAGCACTGCCAATAGCATACCTTAAATTTATTAATGTTATACTCCCTCTATTCCAAATTATATTGTGGCTTTTTAGATACATTGCTTTTACTATATATCTAGAAACAGTATATTATCTAAGTGCATAGCAAAAGTAACGGATCTAAAAAGACCAAAATATTTTATAATTTAGTTCGGACTTAGTACATGCCAAATTTAGCACCATGCTTTGCATATACCATAGAAACCAATACTAACTTAATTATTTCTCTCTCCCTCTCTCTCTCTCTCTCTACTTTCCTGGCGCCATTAGACGTATATATACCTACTTTTACTTGCTCCCTCCATTCATTTGAACATATGATTTTTTTCCCCTAAACTGTAAGGGATTCTATGTACAAATCCTCAAAAAGACAACATTCACATGCATGCTTATCACTAATATGTATACCCGCCAATCCAAATATGGTAATCAGAGAGGGTACATGCACTAGTATTTGTTTCATCACATAATATATTTTAAATTTGTTTGGATATATACCTTCTGTTCGAGGATAGAGTGAGTGAATAAGTATTATTTTAGCATTAGTGTGTATCGATCAAACATATCTCAGCTGATCTACAACTTGTGCTTCTAGTGACCCCCCGCACTGGCCACGTGAGCTACTATATAACGGTCCAGCTTATTCCACTGAAGGAGTTTGATGTCTACCAAGAGCTCAGAGTTGAGTAGAAGGAAGGAAGGAAGGACAGCGCAATATCAAAAGAAAATCCTTGGATGAACATGCAGGATATCCCTGACGCATCATCCCTGAGCTCGTCTCGTTGACACAGACATAGGCCTACAAAAAAAATGCTAGTTTAAGGAGCTTTGATTATATTATATCGCCGCCATTGCAACTAATCACACTAGAAGAATGGAACAAACACTATATATTTTTATTAAAATATGTGTGGCTGTTGTTCGCCCAACCCATACAGTATATGTGATATATATATCGCGACCCAGGAGCCGTCTCTGTCGCTGCAGCTGGGTGCTCGATCGAGCTCGATCGCAACAAACACTATAAAGGAGTGATTAATTTTCAAAAATTTACTTACCATTTGAACAGTAACTTTTACGGGAATTTGTGTCTAATTGCACAAAACTCGTGCGACGTCGTGTAGGGTAAACTAAAACTAAGGTCCTACTCGCTAGAGCTTATGTGTCGAGTCTTTAGTGTTTTTTTCTTATAATAAATCAGTGAACAATATTAAAGGCTCTAAACTTTTTTGCGCGCCAAATTGCTAAAACAAGTGTCCCGGTTGTGATCTGATGGACCCAAACATGCATATGGACACGACACACACACACGTACGTTAAGATCAGGGACAACGCATATACTTTTCGCTCTTTTTTTCCCGGCTCCCGTTCGATCCTTGTTGGCATGTCTCCGTCCGAACACGTTTTTTTCCCTTGAGTATACATGCTTTCATCCTTTTATTCGTTGAATTCGTATTGAGAAAAGTATAAATACATATCCCAATAGAGTTTTCTATTGAGATACACACTTATATACTTCTCATTATGAATTCAATAAGTAAGAAGGTAAGAACATATGTCCTCAACAAAACAAAAGAGAAAATTTTACCATCTCCACCCTGCTCGTGCACGCAGCTGCGACGACCATGACGACTCCGCCATCAGCTGCTTGCCCTCCTTGTACGAGACCCAAAACCAAAAGGGGAGCCTCGTCCCGTGGCTGTCGTTGTCGTTGGAAAGAAAGGAACCAAGTTGCTTTTTTAAAAACAGAGTTTCTAAACTTGTTTTTTTTTAAAAAAAAATAAAGGATCGGAGATGGAAATGCACCAGTGACGCTACTTAGCGAAAGCTTAGCGTCATTCATCTATCTGAGGACATCGTCAAAGAGCTCCCATGTCTCGCATGCGGTTGCTTTCCGCTTGTGTATTTGTTATTCTGCCACTTTTTTGCTTTGGTGGTAAGGCTATTTGGTGTTTTTGATTTCATATACTGCTTCTGTGATTCCTCACTCACTATAAAGATTTCGTTCACAGGATCACTGGCACTCAAATTCCTCATTAGTGCAAAGTTTATAGAATGGTAGCTCATCAAATTTCTCACAAACCGTGCACATTCGTGGAGAGCGATCATTGCACACAATCCATTCCCCACACGATCATTGCACTGCAACGTTTGGAGAGCGACGACTCCCTGCCCCTGGCCCTCTATTCCGTATCATAAATAAAGGCAAAATGTTCAAAATCTTGAGGGTGCAATTCCAAAAAACAAAAAAAGCACCCCCAATATCCACAACCGGATAACGCGTGGCGGTGGACCGGGTCCACACATCTCGATCAGCTTGGCCCCAGCCCCAGCCTCCTCCCGCTCGAGCGGCCGACACCAACAGCTGGACCCCACCGCCTGTTCTACACCCGCTCCACCTCCACGCAACGACCGAGCCCATGCCAGCCAGCCGTCCGTTCCGTTCCGTTCCCTTCCCTTTCCGTCCCGCGCTTCCCCGCTCCCACACGGAACGCATCACGAGGCCGCCCTGCCTACCGGCTTCTCCTTCCCGTGCACGCACGACGGGCGCATCCGCCGACGAGGAGCCACCTGCGATCCGAGCCGTCCGCGGGGTCAACGGTCAGCACGCACGCACGAATCTCGCGGGGGCCGTTCGAACGATGCTCTCTCTCCTTCCTCTCCCCCCCCCCCTCTCCCACGGCGACACATCACGCGTCGCTCGCCGACCACCGCCACCGAATCACCGCTTCCCTTCCCATAGACCATCGAGGCGCCGCACCGGCCCGCTCTTCCACCAGCGGCATCTCAAGAGCCGCCCTTCCCTGACCCGCCCCCCCACCCCCGGCGCATTCTCCTCTCCGCGCCGAGATCTCGCCGGCCTTCTCCTGAGAGGCTCAGGGGCTGAGCGATGGCGGTGGCGGCGCTGCCGCAGGCGATGGATGCGCTGTCGCGGCGGGCGACCATGCTGCGGGACTCGCTGCGGCGGAGCCAGGGGAACACGGACGGCATGGTCGCCATCCTCGGCTCCTTCGACCACCGCCTCTCCGCGCTCGAGGCCGCCATGCGCCCCACCCAGGTTCGCCCCCGCGTCTGTCTCCTCCCCCGCCATTTCGAACGCGTCGTCGCGCCATCAAAGCGTTGGATGAATATGAAATGAAACTTGAGGCGGGGATGGCGGTGTCCCTCTGTGCTTGGTGTTGTTGCTGCAGGTCAGGACGCACGCGATCCGGACGGCGCATGAGAACATCGACCGCACCATCAAGGCCGCCGACAGCATCCTCTCCCAGTTCGACCTTGCCCGCCGGGTGCGTTCGTTGATCCTCTCTCTGAACGCTAGTCCTTGAGAGCTGAAATCGGGTTGAATTGGATAAGTTTTTCTTGTGGCCATTGTGTGGATCTGAGGGCAATTGAATGAATGTGTAAAAGGGCAGGTGCTTTCTGCTGTAATAGGGGCTGCAGTTAATTAGTCTTGGTTAACATGATTAAGCTGTATACGCAGTTAATTAGTACGTAGGTTCAATGCAGGAATCAGTAATATAAAATGACTGTTCTCAAATGGAAGGATATTACTCCTGTCTAAGGTTATGTTATTTAGGGGAATCTGTTCAGTTGTAGGGCCCCCTTGGCACAGCGCCCAGCCCCGGCTTATGAGATGAAGATTGAGTTACCATAATTATAATGCTTCTTTTGAATGGGGCTGCTGTTTTTGTAATAAAACATCTTGAACTGTAAAATTGATGGCTAACTGAACTCCTTTCATTGAAAGTATAGTAATCCTGCAAGTTAATGTTGCTGGCTTTTGGTCAGGCTTTGACTTCAAATGTTGCTATTCTCGCATCTTCCCTTAGTTTGTTTTTTTTTTTTCCTTCTTTCATGCTTTAGGCTGAGGCAACCATATTGAGGGGTCCCCATGAGGATTTGGAGAGCTATCTGGAGGCAGTGGATGTGCTGAAAGGCATCGTTCGCTTCTTTTCCTCAAATAAGAACTTCAAGAGCAGTGATGGAGTTCTGAATCATGTCAACAATCTGTTAGCTAAGTCTACTCTCAAGATTGAAGAGGAATTTAAGCAGCTGATGAGTACATACAGGTAAGGCCGTTAACTTATGGCTGGTGCATCTAGTGATGCAGAGGCCCACTCATGAAGGTCTCTACATCTATTTCCCTCCATATATTGGCAAAAGAACAGTTAACTTATCAGTTATCACTGTGTTCTTCTAGTGAAGCAGAGATCTGAAGATGCTCTTACATAAAAAAAAAATGTGTTGATTGTTCTTTTCTTTTCTTTTTAGCAAACCTATTGAGCCAGATCGCCTGTTTGACTGTCTACCCAAGTCTCTGCGGCCAACAAAAGGTGACCACGAGGATGGAGGCAGCAATTCTGATCATCCATCCAAAGGCTTGGAGACTGCTGTATACAGGACCCCAACACTAATTCCTCCCAGAATATTGCCTCTCATGAATGACATAGCTCAGCAGTTGGTTCAGGCTGGAAATCAGCAAACTTGCTACAAAATCTACAGGTAGGCTTTGGTTTTCTTTATTATTGTTTTACATCTATTCTGAGCTCGTTCATTCTCCATCACACTTTATATCCTTGAATAGGGATTTTGACACTTGATTCTTTTTAATAATTCAATCTATTTCCCCCCTTTTTCCTTCAGAGATTCCCGTGCTTCAGCTCTAGAAGTGAGCCTTCGGAAGTTAGGAGTGGAAAAACTTACCAAAGATGATGTACAAAAAATGCAATGGGAGGCTTTGGAGGCTAAAATTGGAAACTGGATACACTTTATGCGAATTGCGGTGAGGATCCTTCTTAAAATATACTCATGTTGTGTATGTCCATTTGAGCATCAAGCTAACAATGTTATGCTTTTCAAACAGGTCAAATTACTACTAGCTGGGGAAAGAAAAATCTGTGATCAGATTTTTGATGGTGTCAACTTTAACAGGGGCCATTGTTTTGCTGAACTGACAGCAAACAGTATTATAACTCTTTTCAGCTTTGGAGATGCTGTTGCTAAAAGCAAAAGGTCCCCTGAAAAGCTGTTTGTGTTGCTCGACATGTATGAAGTAATGCGTGAACTTCAACCAGAGGTATTCTGGCATACCTCATAGAGGCCACCACCCAAATGCCACATACTTTTCTATGTTGCTGTGATTCTAAACTATTTGATTTTGATGATGATTACAAAGATGTCGATACTACCTTTGCTTGATCCCCTTTTTTTATCAGATTGAGGAAATATTTGAAGGCAAACCTTGCACTGAGATGCGTGAAGCTGCAGCAAGCTTAACAAAGCGATTGGCACAGACTGCTCAGGAAACATTTGCAGATTTTGAGGAGGCAGTTGAAAAAGATGCTTCAAAAACTATTGTTCAGGACGGAACAGTCCATCCTTTGACTAGCTATGTGATTAATTATGTTAAATTCCTATTTGAGTAAGTATTCCCTTTCTCATATTGCCTGTGAATCCATTGACATGTAAAATTGTTTATCACATAAGTTTGACTAACATAATGTTAATAACACGATTTTAACTGTGGCTTATGGGGTTTTATGCTTCTGATCTTCTTAAGGCCACAGTTTTTGATGAAGTAGAAAGGATTTCCATGTTCTAATATTAACAGGATGGTTCTTTTAGGAGACAAAATTGTACCACAAATACTGAATAAGATTTTGAATAAATTTGAATCAGGGAAGTTCAGCCTATTGGCTGTAATACCTATACAAAGCTATTTATAGCATCTTTTGATCTTGCTTTTCTCAACATCTTGGGCCCTTTCTGGATTCTAGAATTTATGTGGTTATGATTAGTTGTCTTTTTCTAGTCATGAAACAATGTCGCATTTGTCTATTCTTTTCCTGTTGTGTTTCTGAATTCCATGCATAACAAATGTTACTCTGATTTGAACAGTTACCAGTCAACATTGAAGCTATTATTTCAGGAATTTGATAGTGGCACTGAGGCAGAATCTCAGCTTGCTGCTGTTACCACAAGGATAATGCAGGCCCTACAGAATAACCTAGATGGTAAATCTAAACAGTATAAGGATCCTGCACTGACACACTTGTTTCTTATGAACAACATCCACTATATGGTTAGGTCTGTTCGCAGGTATGTTTTTGTTTACAAGATCTGTATCTTATGATGTTCTGATAGCCTGTTCATTTAATGATCTCTTGTGTTGTCTCAGATCAGAAGCAAAAGATATACTTGGTGATGACTGGATTCAGAGGCATCGCAGGATCGTGCAGCAAAATGCCAATCAGTATAAACGTGTTGCTTGGGCAAAGGTTAGTGGATCAGCAAAATCTTCAAGGATCCTGCATGCAATATTTGCATTTTTGTTTGATTGCATGATGTTAGATGTGCAATGCCTTTTGGCCTTTTTTAGGGAATGGATCTTTTTTTTTTGGTCTTGATCAGAGTGCTGTTTAATTAATATTCTTTAACAGCTATCACTCTGTGAATACAGCATGGATGTATACCTGTTCAATCTATCATAAATCATATACGAGGGTAGAATATCGCTGCCTATACATGGTACGTTTGCTGCAGTTAGAATTTTTTGTGAAGTTAGGCTGAGCTTACAAAATACATCTCTACCCTGAAATTGTAATGTCTAAAAGTCCCTCTAGTACATCCACTATTAAGGAACTTTATGTACACACATGCCATTTTAAATTTATTAAAGCAAAATGTGTGGCAATGCTGAGCTGGCGTGGACTTAATGTTTCTAGGTTTTTTTCCCTCTCTCTCTCTACCTATCAAGGCATTCTTTAATGTCCATTGGAGTTTTCGATACATCCGTTAGCATGTTTGTTATGTATTATTAATGTATTATTGCATTATCATACACAGTTACATATAGAATTGCACTTGACTGTGGCTGCTCTGCTTCTGTTATATAGATTCTTCAGACACTTTCTGTTCAAGGTGCTGGCAGCAGCGGTGACCTTACCAGCAGTGGTGTTTCAAGAGCCACGATCAAAGAACGGTGAGTGCTTGGAGGCAAACTGTTTTTAACTGTCTTATGTTACAACAGAAATCAATATCCTCCAATGTCTCTTGCCTTGTCAGGTTTAAGTCTTTCAATACGCAATTCGAAGAGCTTCATGCGAAGCAATCACAATGGATTGTACCTGATCAAGAACTGCGAGAATCCTTGAGGCTTGCTGTAGCGGAAGTCCTGTTGCCAGCCTATCGATCTTTTATCAAACGCTTTGGGTACATCATCAAACAATTTCATTAGTCGTCTGCTAAGACATTAGTTTTCCTGTTGTTTTACTAGAACATGAGATGCCTTCTTTGCTAGTAATTTGCTACATGCCTACATCTTGCAACTAACAGTAGCAGTGCTAGCAAGATGTGACTGTAGTATCTTATGACTTGCAGCAATCTTGTGGAGAACAACAAGAACCCGCAGAAGTACGTTCGGTACAGCCCAGAAGCGGTGGACCAACTTCTAGGCCAGTTCTTCGAAGGGCAGCAATGGGCGGAGCAAAAGCGCTGAGCAGCAGAGAGTGAGAGACACGGCATGAGTACAGCCAGATAGATGCCAGTAAGTTCAACAGCACAGATTTCTTTCGAAGCAACCACCAGTTCTTCTCGCACTGCATATATAATACCCTATAACATATGCAGAGCACTACCAAATTTTCTTTTCTCAGAAAAAGCACGCCAAAGTTTCTTTTCTTGCCATTCGGGTGGCTGACACGGAAAGCTAACGGCAAAAAAGTGTTGGTGCCATTTTGTTGATGGAGGAGGTTCCTCAACTTACTATACCATGGTGTTGACCTAAAAGGCAAAAGAAACGAGACCTACGTTGTGGTCTTGTGGGTTCACAACCAGCAGTTTCAAAACTAACCTTTTTTTTTGGTTGGTGCTGTAGAGTATGTTTTCATGAGTATAGAACCCTATGTTGCAATGAAAGGAAAGCTGTACCCTCTAAGATAGATGATGATGATAATACTTGCAATTGAAGCGATGGCATGGACCTAAATTTTCAGCGGTAGTTACGACGAGGAAAGGGAGGTGGTAGCGTTTTGCTCTTCTTTTCTCGCGAAATTGCGATCCTACTCGAAGGAGAATAAAGAAGGAAACAAACGTCTTTGTTGTTTGGTGTATACTTTCTGTGTAGG
>Ga0182004_10000871_pt1 | contig 20454 bp, 16 predicted proteins | sample Sormic07211540_1_FD_120479 | JGI IMG/M metagenome (GOLD analysis project Ga0182004, IMG submission 120479) | Endophyte microbial communities from Sorghum bicolor roots, Mead, Nebraska, USA - 072115-40_1 MetaG | ecosystem: Host-associated > Plants > Roots > Unclassified | place: USA: Nebraska...
ATATAATAAATATATTATTATATTTAAGTAGGTATAAGTTATGGGGTGTGGTGTGGGGTTGGGGTGGTGGGGGGGGGGGGGGGGGGGGGGGGGGGGGGGGGGGACACCCAACATTCCGCCTTTGAGAAACCTGAACCGAGCAGCTGCAGCCGCAACCAGGCAGGCAGGCATCATGACCGACCTGGGGGATGGGCACGGTACCACGGGTGTAGAAAAAAAGGTAATATGATCGAAGATAAAGGGTGCGCGAATTTAAAAGATACAATAAATTTCACCCAGCACGTTGAACTATTCCAACTTTAGAGCATCCACATTACATTTACACGGAAAGAGGGAAAAAAACAAGAAATTTTTACTCAATTGACAGCTTCATATAGTTTCAGAACTATGTGAGCAGATATTATTGTAATATTTTACCATAGGAAGCAGCAACCTTCTAACCGACGCCTTCTTCAAAATTGTGATCTCTAGTGGGTGAAAATAATCTTTAAAGAATCGCAACCATTGTTTCATTGTATTAAGCTGAATCTTCGAAGAATTTATAGTATTTGATGTTGCCCCACTGCCCCAGCACAAGTGAACTTGGGCCTTAGCTCATAGCCTTGCTCAGCATCAGGTGAATCAGTACGAGGATGCCGACTCCGATCATGACATTTTGCCTTGTCATATTTTCTGCAACTAGTCGCCACCTGTAAGTATCAACCAGTAGATAGCTGCTGATAAAGCCTGTTTACAATTTCATCTTTATCACTACCAGACCAGAAGATACATACTAGAATGCAACACAAAGATCACATTTGATATCTTTTAAAAGGCAACCAACCAGTAAGCTGACACCAGTGGACTTTGCTTCTTTTGAAATGAATTTCAATGTATGTATGTGCTTTATGTTTGATTGGATAGAAAGGAAAAGAGATAATAAATGGCAATTTGAAATATCAGCTGCAGTAGAAGAATAACTCAAATGGACGAATACCACAACAAAGAGAGGCAAAATTAAGCTTGAGATTATCAAATTTTGCAGAGTATACATGCTAGCATGATAAACTAGTTTATTTATGAGTCAAACAGAATACAAAAAAACAAAGACAGTATAGAATGGCAAATCCAGTTCTATGATGGACTGAATCGTGCAGTCAGAAACAAAAATTCCACTTCCATTCAAATGTTAGGAAGGGTGGGGGATGGATTGCTGTTGTGTAAATGCATGTGTTGTTTGTGTGCATGTGATTATGCAGTTGTGAGGATCTGCCTGAACTTACCAATTTCCTGCTACAAAAGTGTTCTGTTCTTTCGTGGCTTCCTCTACTGCAAATTCTTCCAGCAGCGCGCGCTGACGTTCAGTAACCACCCTGCAGAATAAAATGTGTGCTATGAATTAAATCAAGGGGCAAGTGTTTTACCATAAAAAAACCAAAACGGCAACAAAATTAAGACCGTTAATCAAGCACTTTTATTTAGAATGAATTAGAAGAACAAAAAGGAGTAATACAAAGGCCATCAAATGATCAAATGTTTACTTGGCATAAACCAGGCTGTAAACTGATATATTGATGAAGAAATTGCTAAGAATACAAATAATATACATAGTAAAAAGAGATACAAATACCACACTTTATTCTATTATTACTAGGCCCATTAGGATAAGCGTTCACAGAGTGCAAGAGCAAACATGCAATGAGCACAATCTAATCCAACTAGTTGTATGCCTGTAGACTGCCATGGACAAAAAGAGATCTCCAAAAGCCACCTACAACATTGAGTTGTTGCAGCCTGCACAAACTGCAGTCATGTTCAAACTGCTCATTTTTCGAAACCTCTGGTCTCCTAGCTCGGTCACTACAATGCCTGGTGTGGCAACACATTTTCCATTTGTTGACCAAGGAGTGCCATGTTTTACATCAAGTATAAACTACTTGTGGTTAGGGGGTTTTTTAGCATTTTACACTACAAGCTTCAATGGCAGCAAAAAAGAATAAAGATAACACTTTATATGTCGGCAACGGATCTAGTGCAAACTCATCTCTCGTGCAAACTGTGCAAACTCTAATCTGGACCGCAGGATGTTGATCCAAGTGGGCGCATGGGAGAGGTGGAAGTAGGGATTTGTAAAAGTGTATTAAGAGCGGGCGATTAAGTGCAAAATGACACAATCTCTCCGTGCCTTTTGGATCAACATCCTGTGGTCCAGATTAGAGTTTGCACAGTTTGCATGGGAGATGAGTTTGCACTAGATCCGTTGCCATGTCCTCAAGGCTAACAAACAACGCTCACCCCTCATAACAATCTTCAGGATATAACTGCCAAACCATAGAATTCTCCCTAGAAAAAACAAGAAAGAAAGAAAAACGCTCAAGCTTTACCCAGTCCCTGCCTGTTCCTTCCCAGTTTCTCTCCAGTTCACAAGCCAAACGCACTGACAGACAGTGAACAGTGGTGGACAGGATGCCGGAGTTCCAATTTCTCTGCTAACCACCTTGAACCACCAGGCCCAATTATCAGTCTTACCACCCAAAGCACTGGTAACAAAATAGCCTAGAATGGACACAAGCGTTACAATGCTGCAGACCATGCTGACAGGAAGGCCAGTGGGATATGGTGCCAGAGAAAGGACAGCATCGACACCAGTGCTTCCAGCAGGTGGTCTACAAGTATGGACAGGTCACATTGGGAATTTAACAGATTCAAAGGTGAACCACAAGGGGGCGAAGCCATGGAGGATGGCAGGTGCCAACTTCAACACGAATCTGCTAGGACAGAGGAGACTATCTGGAGGTTTCATCAAATCTGGAGACAAGAAGTAAGGAACAGGGTGGCAAGACAGCCTGCCACAGCTATGGAATGGTGGTTTGCTCCATAATTTATTCAGTGGCTACGTGGGAAATAAAACAAAGTGTAGGGTAAAATGATGACAATGGCAGGCACACAGTCACAACCAACTCGATTTTCCAGAGCAGAGATGCTGAGTCTGATGGAACAGTATTCTAAATATTGCTTATAGTTCAAGCTGTTGAGGAAAGGTGGCTGATCCGCATATGCTTCAATGTCATTTATTGAAGCACATAAACTGTGACGATTTAGAATTACCTCATACTGGTACTCTTCATTTATCATTTATACAGAGAGTTATAGACTCAACCAAACTGAGCATGTTACTTGTTAAGAGGTTATCATATGCCAATCTCAGTTAAAGCTAGCCCAACTGAACAGCTTCACCATCTGTCTTCAGACTGGGTTGACTTCAGGCTATGCAAACAGTTCAGCAAATCCACTAAATCTGTACAATTTCGACTCTTTTCTGCTTCATGGATAACTAATCATTACTTTTGTTCTGAAGAATATAACAAATCCACTATATCAAAAAAAAAAATTGAAATGTGCTAACAGGTAACCAATCAAATACAAACCCAATATACTTTTACTTCAAGGGCAGATGATCAAATGAACTAGAACACCAACAATTTGATATATATGGAGTATGTCGGTCATCTTGTTAATATAATGATGTGCAGCTCTCCTGCATTTTCAAGAAAAAAAAAAGTATATTGGCAAAAAATGTGCCAAGAAAAGGATAGTCAGCTTACGAGGGGAAATGAATTCGGAATCGGACATATTGGTCCCCGAAGTATCCTGACGGATCTGGCAATCCTGATAGAAATTATGATCATCAGCACTTTACTAGGAAAAGTCAGGTGAGGCATTTCTCAAATTTCATAGGTTACCTTTCCCCCTTAAAACTACAACTTGCCCTGGTTGGACTCCTTTGGGTATCTGGATAAATTCACCAGATGTTAATTAGGTAAAATGATGACAATTGAAAATTTCTTCAATGCAATCGAAACCTACAACAATCCCTTATGTGTCATCAGAAATTATGGTTCCCTTCAATGCCATCAATTCTAATTTTTCTTTCCCATGTGTGCCATTGCTGGTTACTGGCCTGTTAGTTGGTTCTGAAAAGACAATTGTAGGCCTTCAATTTTTCTGTGCAGTGATAAATAAGTCCATGTCCATCCTACTGTTCCTCTTATAAGAGCATGCATGCACACTGAAAAATTGTGATTATGTTTGCGTCTCAACGGAAATATAATTCATCCATTATGTATAAAAAAATGTACCTCTCGCAAAAATGAAGTTCTGAAGAAATAATGCACAATCGGCGATGTGTGTGACAGGTAAAATAGTCACAATTAGTGCTATCAGATGATGATTTAAAGGCGTTAGCTTCTAAATTTACTAAAAATTAGCAGTAATGGCACAGAAGGGAAGAAAAAAATCCAAATGGATGGCAATAATGGGACACTAAACTTTTCAATGGAACATAAGGGATAGTTATAGGTTTCAATGGTGTTGACCGAATTTTCTCGAAGAAAAACTGGTGGGGAATAAATATATTATTTTAAACTTGAAAGCCTATCCACTCAATAAGTACACGCAGATATGTTTCGACAAAACAGAGATTACCATGTGCATGGAGACATGTACCCGTTAAAAATAAGTTCAAGTTATTACCAGGCATTTTAAATTTGAATTGAAATAGGCTCCATGCATATATGCAGTTATAGATAAGCAACACAAGAAGCAGATAAGATGATACAGGAAGTGTACACGCATGTACGATTCCACCTAGAATTGTTACCTTCACTTCTGTTTTCCCATTTAAACTAGGTACTTCAACTTTTCCACCAAGCACTGCCTGCAAGTTTTATAAAAGGAAAATCAGCATGAACACGTTACACGTAAACTATAAAAGCACAAACTCATTCTTTACAGAAATGTCAAAGAAAATCAAAATTGTTAGAGAAGTGCCAGCTTTAAAATGTTGCAATAATGACGTTATAACCAACTACAAATTCTGAATACACTGACACCCTAGTTGATCTTATGCCAGAAACTTAAAGTTAAATCCAGAGTCAAATATTATGATGGAACCAAAAGTAAAGTCAAGAAATCTTTTACTGAACGGCCTTGATTTGTCATGAAATGAAGGTTAGATTAGATTAATGATACATAAACTAATAAAGGGGAAGGACGACATGTAATTTATGGTTGGGAAAAAATTCCTGAGGCTGAGTGAGAAATAGCATAGCTTTAGAATGTTCAAATGGAAAGGAGCAAAATAGGACAACTGAAGCTATTACCTGTGTGAAGCTTATCCTTTTATCGACATGGATGTCAGCACCATCTCGGGTAAACACAGGATCAATTTCTACCTAGGATATACACAGTTGACTGGAGAATCAGAAGATATTTTCTTTGATACAAGACAACAATAAAATTGCATATAAAATATAAAAAATCGTAATGGCCGCAGCTGATATAGCCTCTACCCTCTAATAAGTACAGAAAACAGCACCCACAACACCTATAAACCCATCAGCAGTTAGTAGTTATAAACAAAGAGGATTACTGCCTGATCTCTCCTAATAACAGGGTGTTGGTTATGGTCTCAACCTTACATGCTTGTGACAATCAAACACAGGTACAAATCACATTGAGACATATCAAGCCTGGTGACAAATTAGCAAAGGACATGCACGACATAAGAATGCTACAAGCATCCATTATATTATGGTCACAGGTCCTTCACTAGTAATATGTTTGGACCAAACAAGCTAACCTAATGCTCCCAGTGGTAGTAACTTAAGTATCTTTGAGGAGGTATTTCTGGCTATTGGCATTCAATAGAAATGAATGTGCTCGACCATCCAAGTCTAGAAATAAGCCTGAGTAAAATGAATAAAGGCCAGCGTAAACACAAAGTGGCCTGAAGAAAGCTTTGAAGAAACTGATTCTGACATTGACGATAGGTTAGCAAGGACTGAGCTTTGAAATGGATCCTTCGGGTTCAGGCATGGTTTGACAAATGGGACTTTCCCTTTTTGTTTCCCTTCAGAACTGGAACAACTGCTGGAGCATACAATTCATCACTTACCGGCATGTCTCTAGTAAAAGTAGCTTTTTATTTAAAGCGAATTGTACATTTTGTGCTACCAAAGGCCATTTGAATTTAAGTAGGCATGACACCAGGCACATGTAACGATGGCTGGAATTGAAGGCATGGTTTCCCAGCAGAATGTGAACCGCTCATTTTGTGAATCCATAGTTTCCAATCTCTATTAAAATCATGACAGACCCTACCAAACTCATAGAGAAATGTAACACCTCCTACCACCTATGGATTGACCCTCCATTCTCATCCACAATTTCTGATTGTTATAGGCACACCAAATAAGAATTAGTGTTACTTCCATTTCTAGAAAGAACACATGGTTTCACAAGCACAATCAATCAAATTTGCTGATACACTTTGTTGTGACACTCTAGTAAGATAAAGAAAAAACAAGTTAACATCTGAAAACTGCTTTGTTTCTATCGTTTCTGACTGGCACTCCAGAACAGTTAACAACAAGAAGCCTATATTGCAGATATTTCTCTGATTAGGTAACTAATTTTTTGGTAGTGGAATCCACTTAACTTATAGATCGATTTATATGTATAAAAAGAACCATGCATGGATATGGACTCTCACTTGAATTTTTATGTGTAGATTTCCAGATCGGACACCAAGTCCACCACTATCTCCAGCCTCCGGTACATTGATTGTGTCACCAGAATCAAGTCCTATGTTGCAGAAAACAAGAAAATCTTCAATGAATTATTACACAATACAATGAAAACTCGACTGTTACATGTTCAGTCTATAGTAAACATCAGGCAGAGTGTAACTCCTTCAGGCAACAAGCTGTACATGCAAAGAGACGAGAAACAGAAACAGCCCCAGCAAACTATTAAGCAACCAAAACCTTCTAATAGAGTGAAAAGAGCAACTAGGTATAGTATGTAAAAGCACCTAGATTTTGGCAGCTAAGTGTTAGCTCAACTACATACAAGTTGTGGTGGAAAGTTTACAGTAGAACCAATGCAGATATCTCTGCAATTCCATTAGGATATAGGACAAATGCACACAGTAACTTCAAAGTCCAAACAATCTAAACTTATGAGCATGTGCACATGTCTGGAAAAGAAACAAACCAAAAGAAGGCAATTGAAGCTGAGTGCACAGTACCTGCTGGTATATCCAATTTTACATGTTTCATACCATCTACCACCCCTGAACCTTGGCATGTCAAGCAGTAATCCTGTGGAAAACTATCATCCATGAGACAGGACAAAACACACTAAATGTTTATGGTACCTGCAGGAATATTACCTTTATTACTTTCCCAACACCTCTGCAAGAACTACAAACGGTTGTGAATGGATACATAGTGACCTGCATAAACCAACATGTGATGTCCTAACTCCAAAGCATATGAATGTACCATATGTATCTGCATGGAAAGTTTGAAACTAACAGCAAGTACTTACTCTTCCCAAACCTTTACATGAGGGACAAACATATATCTTTGCATTTGGCAAGTGACCTCTCCCGCCTAACAGTAAAACAAAATCAGTATTAATGAGAAAAGAAAGAGGATATGGGCTAAATCAGGATGATCATTATTATATGTACAAGCAAGATGGCAGCTTTGCAAAGAAAACTTTAGTATCAATTAATTATTTCTAACGTTACATACTTCAGCAAGTTATCCTTCATAAATCTTAGCTTTTCAAGTCCCATCTAGTACAGTAATAGAACTACCTTGTGGGGCCTAAGGTGTCCTAAGTTTGCTAGTGTCACAAGTCGCAAGGTTATGATTGGTTACTACTATTACATTGTTCACAAAACCCCATGGAGTGTCCAAATGAAGCCTGGTAAACATATGACAATCTTCCTACAGATTTCAGACGATAATTATTTTCTAAAGAATGCTTCATTCAAATAACTACCATCCATAAGTTGATTCCAAAAGATTATGACGGGAACAAAGAACACAAATAGTATTAGAAATAGCATCCTAATAAATAAATAACTAAATGAACACCAGAGTTATCTTGCCATCAGCTTAAATTTTAGATGCACGGAAACAGATATTGAACTAATAGTGTCTCTGAAGTAGGTGTTTGTTCAACAGAAAAACTATTTGGATAGACAACATGCGCAAATCGATAAACAAAAAATTTAGAAAAAATGTCAAAGCACATGTACGAGACAGTTGAAAGCTCATTTCAGAAAATGACTTCTATGTAAGTGCCTACTAACAGTAACTGCATGAAAACAAAGGTTTAAATTTTGATTTAACAGATACGCATACAAAAGCCAAGTGCAATAAAAAATGCTCCCAGGCAATAACTTCCAGCATAAAAGTGTACTCACCACATGAATCACAAACATTTTTTGCGCTATAGGACACTTGCTTTATGCAGCCATTGGCAGCTTCGCTAAAAGACAGATTCAACTCTACCTACTTAAGTTAAGATATAAAATAAGTTCAAGAAAAAAAAAGACAAAAGGAAAACGAAACTTAAAATAAAATAGGAACAGGCCTAAGAATGAACCTTAATATCATTTGCCTGCGCGTTTATATCTTGCTGGAAAACCTGCAATCCAAGAAAATAAGCATCACTTCATACTCTGCAGTCTGCACTGACATGACAAATGGAAGTAAAATGTGTTTGCAGCGACAGGAAACCACCTCAGAAAATATTTTATAGAATTTACTAGAGAAACGACCATCATTCTGTCTGTGGAATTCTGTGAAAGGATCATGTCTCTGATTGTTGGATCCTGAGAATGTGTCATGCTCCATCCTTGACCCTCTAGAAAATAGCTGCGATATTACACAACACAAAATAAACTTGTACCAGATTCCAAAATAAATCACTCCAATCAAAGGGCTTGGAAAAATCCAAGTCATTTCCTATAAAGGTGTAAAAAAAGGAAAAAAGACTATGACAACTTACCATGTCATATTGCTCTCTCTTTGAAGGATCCCGTAGTGTCTGGAGTCCAAAATGACAATAACAAGACTGTTAATTTTGGCGCAATAATGAAAAAAGCAACAGAAAAACACAAATTGCGGTAACTTACTTGCCTCATATGCATCTCTTATTTCCTGAAACATCCTTTTTGCAGCAGTATTGCCTCTATTTGTGTCCGGATGATACTTTTTGGCAAGCTACACACATTGATTCAATTAGCAAACAAAACCATCAGAATCACACCACTTGTATTTTTTTAATATATGGAACATATTGTTAACATGCATGCTGAAGACTTATTATTTACAAATGAATCTGCCTCCCCATTCATTGTTCAACATATCTGCCTAACTTTCATCCTAATTCCAGTATGTTCAAATTCTTGAAGCATATATGTTTGAAGGCCATATAAGTATACAATATCCATAGTCTGTATAATAACAAAAATAAGTTTCCAGTTGCTGGCAGGATTTAACAGCACACCTAACGAAGCTACACAACAAGTGAAGAATCACACATGTAGTGCCTTCTTCAGAAATGTACAGCATCGCACATGATGGTATGAAAAGATAGGAAACAGGTGAGATTGCCACTTGGTCAATGGATATTAGATTCACAGCATGCTCATCTTAAATAAATAGTCCAATCAAGAGCAAGCCTTGGAATATCTCAAGATCAACTGAACTATAATGATACTCACAGAATGAAATGCCTTCTTGATGTCATCCTGTGATGCATCCTTAGGAACACCAAGAATTTTGTAGTAGTCCTTGTGTTCCGAACAACGGTGACCTGGCAAAAGAAACCATTAATGTTTAGTTGCCCTGTGTGATTGCAAAAGTAATTGTGATGCGTAAACCCAGTGTAATAACCTGTAGCATGAAAACTCCGGCTCAATACAAATGGTGTCAATATGAATCGACCATAGAACTTATCGCCAATATAGATGCCAGTAGTGCTGCAAGCTGCAATTCTCCAGAAGAAAACACAAACAAGCATGGGTAAGGAACAGAGAAATATGACAGTAGCCAGTAAATGTATACGCTTGACCTGAATTTACATCTACCAACTGCAGATGTCAAGAGTTATATTGTATCAGTGGCATATAATATTAATATTCTTCTCCAACAATAAACACAGAAACACATCCAGTATAGACAGGGCACGGCAGTTTTTCCCAATAACCCTCCGTACTATATTCATATCGGGATGTGATTTTAAGAGTTCTTTCTTCTAGTGTAGTTTGAATATAAATCTACAATTATTCAAATAATAAGAACCTGTAACAATAAAACAAATGAACGAGAAAATGCATTGCACAGCAATTAGCAAGTCAACAGCCTGTAAAATGAACGGTTTGTAAGCAGTAATCAGCTGTGCCATTTTCCCCCAAGACCACCAAATTATCTCAATTTTCATTAGCAGATTTTCATCCGAAAGAGCAAAACTTCTCTCAAACCCAAACCAGCAAGGGATCAAACAAAACACACAAAATGGAACGGAGATTACGTGTGTTCGGCTGCATCCATGCGCACCTCTGCACGGCCACCTGCAAGCAAAACTCCAAACAGAGTAAACAAGTGACAGTCTGGCACTCCCCAAAACCCAAACAGGTGTGGGAAATGGACAGGGAAGTAAGTGAGAGCTCGCTCGTCTCACCTCGCCCGACCGGGGCGCAAGGAACCTCGAGGCATGCCGGAGCCACCCGAACCGACCCATGGGGGGCGGCGGCGCAACGGGCCAATGTGGACTCGGGATGCGGAGACTGCAGCCGTCTGGAGCGCTCGGCTGAGAGGTCACCGGGCTGGCGAATCTGGCGATCAACAAGACCTGCAGAGAATCAGAGCGGTGTAGAAGAGCTGGTAGATGATTCCGGAAGCGTGCCGGGTCGTGAAGCCCCGGCGACGGCGAGGGAAGAGCGGCGGCATGTGAGGGGATTGTGGATTTTTATTTTTATTTTTATAAGAGGGGATCGTGGATTGGAGGGGAAGAAAGGAAGACAAATGCTTCTGGGACTGGGAGGGTTTAGGGGAAATGGGCTGCCTCACCGGCCTAGCAGATGATGGGCCTTGTGCTTCCTCCGTTTAACACGACTCCATGCTTGATGGGCCTTATTTTATTGGCTCGAGAGTTTTCGGTCCTTTTGCAGCGTTTGAAACTCATTTCACCTTTATTAAATAAAAAAAACACACACACATTTTACCAGAAACGGCTAAATATTTGCGAAAGGATTTTGAGGCAAATTTGGTCCGATGAATGCGAAACAGCGAAAAACATTTCTGGTAGCTGCCTACTGTACTACTGTTGGCTGTTTCTAGCTTGCAGCCCTTGTCCCTCGCAATCAGGCCTGTTTGGATCCATTAGCATTAAAATTTACTCTTTCTATTCTAAATTATAAGATATTTTGGTTTCTCAAGATACATTGCTTTTCTATATACGTAAGCATAGTATATCTGAGTGTATAACAAAAATCGTATATCTAGAAAAAACAAAATGTCTTATAATTTAAAATTGAGAGAGTAGCTACTTAATGCTAGTGGATCCAAATAGACATGCTAATAAACATATTAATTATTAGCAGGAGAGCAGCTAATGGTTAGTTCAATTAAGGGCAGTCCCAATGAACGATTTCTAGTTGTACATTCCAAGAGTAATTAATATACATAGAAACTATCTTTCCCAACCCATAGTTTCTATAGCAATATTTATTCAAAAGATAAATTAAATGACTCATTAAAATAAGATGGATCAAGTGTGTCAACTGATCTCTACAACACACACTGCCATATTTCTACATGTTCCAAACAGAGCAGACGCTGGCAAAGAAAGAAAATCAAATACGCTTCAAGAACCATATATTTCCAGAACTATCCTACTTGCTCTGTAGCGGCCTGCGCGCCTGCTCTCTGGTAGCCTCGCAAGCTCCACGGCTGCATCGGCAGAGAGGCACTAAAGCTGAAGGGGCATGTCACAGCACATGGAAGATGCAAGGGCGCAGCTTGGAGTAGGAGATCCGAGCGGAGACAGAAGGAAACCATCGGTTTCTCTCCAACGCTGATCGGGTGGTTTCCTCACGCATCGGTCTTTTGCGACGACTCCGTTTCCTCCTTACGAAACCGTTTCTTTATTTTTTTTCTTCTCTCTCCTTAATAAATCTACTGCCACATCAGCAATTTGCTTAGTTGGCAGAGTAATTAATAAGGATAGAAACCATCATCAATACACCATTGGGACTGCCCTAACAGGTTTGGAGTTGCTAATAGGTGCTAATAGTTCATATACACCTTTTACTTATTATCCAACCGCCTATTAGGTCATCTTCAATGGTAGTTTCATGACTCAGTTTCCAACACATTCATATTTTAGAAAACAGTATAGAAGAGTTTCATCTCCAAGGAATTCTATACTCCTATGAAACTCTTATCATCTCTTTCTTATTAATATGGTGCCACATTAGCATATTTAATGTCCATAAAACTCCAAAGAAATTCTACTAAAACTGACCTTAGGGCGTCCACAATGGTGTTCAAATCGCTAGCTATTTGATCTCTAAGAAGAATATTATTGTCTCTTAATGGCAATTTACAAATAGCTAGGTTAGAAAGTCGCTAGCTATTGTGAAGAGTATTGTGAGAGAGTGTTTTCTAAAGATCGTGCTAGATTAGTTATTTATGAGTCGCTAGCTATTAGGAAGTCGCTAGCTATTTGATCTCTCTCCTCGATAACCAATAAGAATGTTACTTTTTTATTATTTTTATATGTTATATCGCTAGCTATTTGTAAAGTGCTATTGAGAGCCAATAGAATTTCTATTAGCTAGCTATTTGATAACCACTGCAGATGACCTTAGTATGTGGATCCAAACATCCCCTACTAAAAATTAATTGGCTAAAAATTACTAGCTATTGGCTACTAACTAGCTGATTTTTAGTATCAGTGGATGTAAATATACCCTAATAAATACATGTTAAGAAATTTGCTTAGTTGATGGAGATTGAACATCATAAATATCTCTAGAACTGCATTGATCTTGGCTACTAGCGACAATTCGACTACACCTTGTGATACTTGGTCAATTGGACGAGGTGTATCAGTGTATACAGTACTCAGTTGATTCTGATTTATTCTGAGAGAAGAATACTTTTCCATAGCTGAAAAGTAGCTGTGATGAGCATAAACGTACCAGGCGTGACTACTAGAGTACTACTTGTTAGAGCAACTCTAACGGTTTTGCATTTCTTTTGTTTGGCAAAATATAGAGTTTGTCAACTCACAAATGAAAATACCAAAGTTAAAAAGAGTCCATCTTCAACCATTTCACATAATTCTTTTGCAAAAATAAAATCATGTACCTACTTGTTGCCCGCGTTTTTTCTACTTGCGCGTCACCGTCAGTTCGCGCTGTTTTTGTTTTCATTCGCCAATTCATTTGGTCACCAGCAATTGCATCCAACCGGCCAGCAAATCCTGAAATAGCTAGTTGGCACGACACCGATGGATTCCAGGTCGCTGGAGGCTCCACTAAGCCGGCAACATAAACTCCGACGAAAGATAGCGACACCATGGAGCAATGAAAATGGCAACACCACGGAGCAATCGTGTGGGAACTCCAACGGCGGCGCATGGGAGAAGGAGTAGGCGTGCGGGAAGAGTCTCTCCGTCGCGAAAAAACACCAATGTCAAGCCTTATGGACTTTTACATGTATGCATAGTTTGACCCTCCATTTGCTAAGTTGTCAAATTTGCCAAAGCCAATTACCAAACCGTTGGAGTGTAACTTTTGAGTTTTTTTTCTAAAAAAACAAAATGCATAACTCAATTGTAAACTGTTGGAGTTGTTGAAAGTCTTTGTATATGTGCAAATTAGATGAGAGTTTCGAAGGCAGTTTAAAGATCCCATGTCTAAGGGCAATCCCAATGAAAGAAACTATTGTAGTTCCTATAGCATAGGACATCGTGTCAAAAAACTATTCTTCCCGATGCAAAATTTTCTACTATGATCAAAATAAAAATCCAACCAATCATTCACCATGTTTCTCTCTCCCATCTTTCAGATCTTCTATGTGTTTTTCTCTCTCTCGTTCTTTGCTAGCGCCCTCCAAGAAACGGTCACACAGAGCGCCTATATGCCTGGTAGGAGAGCTCTTTTTCAAGAATCGTGCAGACATAAATCAAAGATGAATAAATTAATCTAAATTTAGAACGCACAATATACTAATAATCTGAGCAAGAACCAGCGACATTGTCGATCAATGCAAAAGACGAGAGCTCCATCTACTCTAGTAGTTGTCGAGTTCGATCGATACCCACAACCGGTGTATCAGCTCAAGCCTCGGCATGAGAGCGCGGCGGTGGCGGTGTGTCCGCTCGGGCATAGGCAGAAGAGCTTGCTTCCTTGCAGCAACATCGGCTTGCGACGATGGCGCGGCCTTTGCGGCGGCGAGCACGGCAGTGGCAGCCGTGCCAGCAGCAGAACTCGCTTCCCTGCGGCAGCAACGGCTTGAGCGAAGATAAAGTGGCGGCCTGCTTTATAACGACGTACCCTGCACAGCGACGGCAGCTTGCACATTGGATCTGGTGGAAGGCGATGGAAACTAGCAGTTCCTCACTAAGAGCAAGTATTATAATACAGCCAGCTGCATGCCGTAAGACTTCTTTACAGCCTTCTTGCAGCCCACTCATATAATGGTTAGCTCATCACTATTAATATATGGCCCACTTGTCTGTCTCACAGACTTTTTTGGTTTTTGTGTCTGAGCCGGCTGTAAACTTACAGCCCGCTTTTACTCTCTCTCCTCCACCTCAGCATTTAGGCCATCCTCAATGGTAGTTTCATAGCCCAGTTTCCAACATATCTATATTTTGGAAACAGTGCACTCCCATAAAACTTTTATCATCTCTCTCTTCATTACTATAGCGCCACATCAGCATATTTAATGTGCATAAAACTCCATTGAGACTGGCCTTAGCTGGCTTACAGCCTACTATAATACTTGCTCTAATGCACTTTCTATCTTTTTTCATGCCTTGATACACATGAAGACATCGTTTCTTGAAGAGGAAACGATTTCTTGGTTCTATATCTCTCTTCAATAACTTTTTTGCTACATCAGTAAATCACTGAGGTGTCAATATAATTAAAAGAGATAAAAACTTTCATAAATGCTTCATGGGTAATAATGCTAAGCGGAGGCTACAGAATTACGATGCATCGCCAACTGACGAGTCCACGTCAGCGGGAGGTATGAGTGCCATTGATATGATATCTGCTACTGTAGAAGGTTCACCGTTTTCAAAAGTGCGGGCCCGGGTTTTGTTTACAAACGTCAAACGGTGGGAGGCTGGGAGCTCTCGAGCATTTGGAAGATGGACGTCAACCGACAATATAGACCAGACGCAGCAACAGCGTGGACACTGGACACACAGTAGTACTGCCGTATCGTTTGACTTGAAGTTTCGAAAACTTTTTTATTTTCGGGACTGTAGCATTTTTGTTTTTATTTGATAAATATTATCTAATTATGAAGTAACTAGTCTTAAAAGATTCATCTAGATGCAATTAATTTTTATTTTCATTTATATTTAATACTCTATGCATGTGCCGTATAATTTGATGTGGCGGAGAATCTTGAAAAGTTTTTATTTTTGGGGTCAACTAAACAAGGCCCTAGTGTCCTCTGTCACCGTCACGCCACAAACGGCCGCGTGACCGAGCGCGCTATGTACGGTATAAACCGGGCTGTGTACACACATTTTGTTGCTCACACGCTTAAATTTCATATGAATTTGATTGTTTTCACGGGAGAGTTCGTATGCATGTTTGAGACGACAGTGTTCCGTTGGTTTGTTGCATAACTTCACAACCATCCGTCTCCATCCGGGAATAGGATAAACTATGTGCCAGTGTTAACTAAAAGACACAATAATCAGTCAACGCTTATCTCGATCTTTTTTCCTTAATCTATTTATTAAATACTATTTTCTCAGGTTTTGACCCAGCCCAAGTTCAAGTATACCTTACACCTCCAATTCTTCAACGGCAACGAAAGAAATGAATCAATAATAACTCCTTTTTTCCCTGAGAAGTGAGAAGTACTAGACGCTAACACAAAAAGATTGGAAAAAGAAACTATTTGCACCTGAACGACGGAATCACCGCTTCAGCGGTGCGTTCCCACTCGCGTGCCACCTGCTTCGTCTCGCGGATCCCATTCACATGGCGATGGATTGGACACTGGATACGTCTGCACATCACGTCTCCAGACATGCAGCGCCTCGTCTCGTCCAAATCCTCTCGCCGCGCATTGATACGTACGAAGTGCGATACGCCACCACACCAGACCACGTGCAGTTTGTCGTGCGACATGCATGGCTGCCGTTGCCGTTTCAACGGACGAGTGGGGCAAAGTAGGCGAGCAGCACATGCGGGCCGCTTTCCGCGCACGCTCAAGCCTGCCGCTGCCGGGCGATCGCCTTCTCCTCGTCGTCCTCGTCCACGTCCTCCTCCGTCTCGCTGTCGCCGGCCGCGGCGCCGACTCTCGCGCCCGTCACGCCGGGGGCGACGCCGCCGAGGCAGTCGAAGCGCACGCTGCCTTTAGCCGGGGTCACCGAGCCGCCGTCCGACGCGGCGCCGCCCGTCTTCTCACGCCTGGTCCTCGCGGTCGTGGCTCCTCCGGTCGTACCCGCTGCCACGGCCGCCTCCGCCAGGTCGGGCGCCCTCCTCGACGACGCGGACCAGAACGGGACCCGCGAGGAGAAGGTCCGGGTGATGAACGACGGCCACCGGTCCGACCACCCGAGCCGCGCGCTCCTGGCGCCGCCGTTCCCGCCGCGGGCGTCACGCGGCCCCGTGCGGCGCAGGCTCTCCTCGCCGGCCGCGGCGACCATCTCCCTGCGCACGTGCTCCGGCAGACAAAGCGTGAACCGCTCCAGGTCGCCGTCGAGGCGCGTGGCGAGGGAGTGGCCCGTCGAGTGCGACCGCGGGACGGGCACGGGCGGCGCTGCCGGCCGCCCCGACCGGGACCGCAACGCGCGGCGCTGGCTCCCGATCCGCTCCAGCTCCATCGCCTCCTCCCGGCGCTTCCTGTCCTCCTCCTCCTCCTCCTCCTCTTCCTCGGCACCATGGTGGCTCACGTCGATGGCCATCTGATCCCGCTGCTGCTGCGCCTCCCCCGTCGCCGTCGCCTCACTGGAGCTGGTGGCCGCCTCAGCCGCGGCGGTCTCCGCCTCGGGGTCGAGGTTGCACCGGCAGACGGGGCACGTGACGTGGCCGGCGAGCCACTCCCCGATGCAGTCCGGGTGGAAGGCGTGGCTGCAGCTGGGCAGCAGGCGGAGCTCCTCGTCGTCCTCGAACTCGCTGAGGCAGACCGCGCACTCGAGCGCGACGTCCTTGCCGCCGCCGACCCGGAGCTCCTTCGCGTCGGCGTACCTCATCGTCGGGAACGACGCGACCACGGCGGGGTCGAGCCCGCGCTGCTGCTGCTGCTGCTGCTGGTCCCGGTCCCGCTGCTCCTGCCGCGACAGGGCGAGCAGCGCGGCGGCCGGGATCCCGGGCCCCGCGGGGGCGCCCCGCCCGCACCGCCGCATGTACACGGAGAAGAAGCCGATGAAGAAGAAGGCCGCGATGAGCGCCACCAGCAGCACGATCATGGGAGCGCTGAAGCTGGGCGACTGGCCCGGCATGCTCTCTCCTCCTCCGCCGACGGCGCCGCCACCGTTGTCCTTGTCCCGCGACGGGCTCTGCTGCTGCGCGGCGGCGGGGGTGTCGAGCAGCAGCAGCAGTAGCAGTAGCAGCGTGAGCACGGCGAGCGGCGGCGACGACGCCGCATGGTGGCGAGGCGTCGTCGTCATCTGGCGGTGGTGGACTGGTGGGCGGGCGGGGTGCGTTTCTTGGACGAAGTCGATGGCGCGCGCGCGGGGTTGTGCATAATAAAGTGGTGACTGACTGGTAGAGGGCCAGGGGTGATGGAAACGGAAATGGTGAGGTCGTGGCGTCTGGTGGCTGGGCGGCGGGCAGTCGCGGTCGCACGTCAGGTTTGATGGGTTCGGGGCTTTCGGTACCGGGGTTTCGGCGTCCGCGACCATCCAGCCATCCAGGTGTCCGGAGTAGGTCGCACGCCCGTACTCGTCCCGTGCATGGGTTGGACTACGCTCTGCTACGCAGACGCCGAGAGGCGGACGGAGTGGGGAGAAACACATGCAAAACATTTTGAAAGCATAAAGCATCTTATCAGAGGAAATATATCCATGGTATTGATGCTTTGGTGGTGATTTGGTCGTGCAGCAGTGCACTGGGATGCCTTGTGTTGGTATGGGAACTTTGGATGTCCGTTAAGTACGAACTAGATTATTGATGAACTGTAAGTATACGGGTTGTGGAGAATATATAAGTATTCATCCATCTGTTTTTGCTCGTATAAGAAGTGTGCAAGGGTTTACTTTGTTAAAAAATACTAAGCCCCCGGACGTCTGATTCAGAGCATGATGTCATCATTAATCACCAAAATCGAATTAGGGGTCTAGATGTTCGAGCCATGAGGTTATTATGGAAAGGCAGCCACCTCTAAAGGCAGCGGAATCACCATGCAAGATCTTAGGGCGTGTTTGGTTGCCTGGTCAACTTGAACCAGGCCCTCCAGATGTTGGCACCCGCATGTTTGGTTTCCTGGTTGACCCTTCCAGCCAGGCTGCGCGCATGCAATAGATGTCTCTCGGCCAGGCTGTGAAAGAACGAATGAATCGACCGTTTCTTTGGAGCCAGGCTCCGACCGTGCAAGCTTGAGCGTATGTTGTGCAGTCGGACCAGCGTCAGAGACACATGCTATCAGTTTTCTACGCTAGATCTGCAAGAACCAAACAGCGGATGAAGCGGGCCTGCATGCATGGGAACGAGAACCAAACGAACCCTCCCGCATGTGACGAGCCTGGCCACGTCGGGCCTGGTTGCGGCATGCAAGCCAGGCTGTGGCCAGCAACGAACCAAACACGCCCTTAGATGAATGATGGGGGTCATCAGCTGCTTCGCACTAGTGCTACTATAGAGTATGTTTAAGATCGCTGGTGTCACTCCGCCCTTGTATGATTTAGCTTCTAATCGACTTCCTTGCATGTTATAGCATGATAAGTACTCAGTTGTACACCCTAGATAGTTTATGATTGTTGTTTTGATGCCAAGTTCAAACATGAAGGTGTTTTTTGATGTTTTAGTTCAGAGGTTCTAAATTAAAGAAGACTATACATACTCATGTGTCGATAACAACATAGCAATCGGATATTATTATCCATTTACACATCTATTCATTGATACTCTCGCCATTGTTGATTACAAGCAGGGGGGCAAATCTAGCCTTTGCTATTAGGGATTGCGCCACGCTCCCACAAACTTCGACAAAACTAGTGAAGACTTACAGTTAATCACTATTCATCAATAGTGTTTGACTCCTTTGTGCTAATGTGATGACTCTGGTGCCCTGCACAATACAGGTAATTTGGTATATTGAATATTCCCTCGGCCCTTTGATGCTAACATAGTGCTCAAAATTTGGTAGGACCACGTGGGCTCCAATGTAAAACACACGCCTAAAATCATAAGAAAACTACGGGGTACGGATGACATTCATGAAAGGGAGAAGCAAAATCAAGAACTTGGCATAGGCCTTTGTTCTTGAGCTCTCCGCCGTATGTAGGAGTGGGGCATATATAGTGAACCAAAAGAGCAAGAACCGAAAACAATCAGTTTCCTGTTCAATTCTGAATACTAATTGTTTACTTCCAAGTTCCAACCCAAACCCAAAATTTTTCAAGATTTCCTATCACATCAAATCTTTAGACGCATGCACGAAGTATTAAATATAAACGAAAATAAAAACTAATTGCACAGTTTGGTCGAAATTTATGAGACAAATCTTTCAAGCCTAGTTAGTCTATGGTTGAACAATAATTACCATAAACAAACGAAAGTACTACAGTGTCGCGAAATTTTTTCCTTCCGAAACTAAACACAGCCTAAGAAACCCAAATAACCAAAGAAAGTTTGATTACTAGTATATTGCTATTGTTCTCTTATCAACTGATATTATCTAAAATAGTGGTAGTGTTGCCCAGAATTGCTTTAGAGCCTATGTATTTTTTTGTTGTCTTAACTTTTAACCTCTACTGAAAAAGTCCGGTTAGAATCCAAGACGCACCAAAAATAATCGAAAACTGAAATACTCTATTCCTAGAATTTTCTAGAACTGATAGGTTCCTATTTTCTAGAAATATAATTTCTTCGAGAACTAAATACAGATAGACAAAAAACTGAATGACTAGAGTTACTTTTGATTTTAATTCTTGTAATATCTCTAAATGTCATAGGTCTTGTGACCTTTGTAGCTGATTGTATCGCCTCTTATGGCGTATCTTTAGGTGTAGATGACTCTAATCTATAATAAATCTTATAATCCTAAACCCCACTAAGTATTTCTCTAAGCATGCAAGCTATCCACCTAAGCAATGCACTACCATATTGAGTTAAAATCCACTAAGTAAAACCTCAATAACTATTTATCTCAACATGCAATGTGCTACCACATATATACAATTAAAATC
>Ga0182004_10000872_pt1 | contig 20451 bp, 15 predicted proteins | sample Sormic07211540_1_FD_120479 | JGI IMG/M metagenome (GOLD analysis project Ga0182004, IMG submission 120479) | Endophyte microbial communities from Sorghum bicolor roots, Mead, Nebraska, USA - 072115-40_1 MetaG | ecosystem: Host-associated > Plants > Roots > Unclassified | place: USA: Nebraska...
ACTGTAGCACTTTCGTTTGTTTATGGCAAATATTATCCAATCATAGACTAACTAGGATCAAAAGATTCGTCTCGTGATTTACAGGTAAACTGCGTAATTAGTTTTTGTTTTCGTCTATATTTAATGCTTCATGCATGTACCGCAAGATTCGATGTGACGGGGAATCTTGAAAATTTTTGGAAACTAAACAAGGCCTGAATGTATTGAAATGCTTCCTTTTGGGTAAATCCTTTTTGGTAGTCTGGAAAATGAACATGGAGCACGGTTTATTTGATTGGCAAACACTACTTTGTTACCTTTGCATTGCAGAATTGCCAGCCTGATGGTTTATCTGATTGGCAAACACTCCTCTGTTAGCTTTGCATTCCAGAATTGCCAGCCTGATTTAGCTGTGTACTGAAAATGAAAAGCTGTCAAGTGCTTAGTATCATTTTGTTTTTCGTTGCCTGTCGACATTATTGTCAAGGAAACATCTCATCTATGCATTGATAAATATATCTGCCTACCTGAATAAGTGAATGTATTGACATGCTTCCTTTGGGTACTTTGGATTTGGAAAATGAACATGGAGCGAGGTTTATTTGATTGGCAAAAGATCCTCTGTTAACTTTGTATTGCAGAATTGCCAGAGATGGTTAGTTATACTGCAGCTGATGTATCTCACTGTTGCATTAAAACTGTGACAATTCACGGCTCAACATGTTACAGATACATGCATTAGTGACCTGTATGTAAAAAGCAACTGCGAGCCAGTTTTACTTACCAAGTTACATCAGTTTTACTTACCAAGTTACATCAGCTCATAAACATAGATAAAATCCACTTGGGCAACAGGCTTATATGAATCATTCGGTAATGGCTACAGCAATGTAAGAACGCAGTATCTTGGACAGATTACACCACCAATCTAAACTTTGTTCTACATCAATCGATGAGACTGACCATCTAAACCACACAGTAAACTGGTAAGGACTAGTAGTTGTCATTCAAGAGTCCTTCTCTTTCGTTGCTAGTATACAAGGCATTATTTTCACCCAGCCCAGGGTGCTTGGCTTAGGATTTCTCCGCCACGTCTCCACCTGCCTCACTATCTGCTCCGGTTGTGGTCTTGTGGCTCTCATTGGCAGAAGGCTCTGAGCTCACCCCAGCCGCTGTGTCCTGCTTGCTTACTCGCCCGTCGGCTGGGACAGATGCTGGCTGTTGCAGCTCCGCTGCCCGGGCAGGGTCAGCCTGCATAGGCTGCTGCATGCCGTTGATGGTAGCTGGTCTCATGACCATCTGCCCAGGGAATGCAAGAGCCTGCGCTTGCTGCTGCTGAAGCTGTTGCTGCTGCTGCTCTTGCATTTGCTGTGGGGTTAATGGAGTTCTTGGAGGGAACATTGGTACTTGTGACATGTAATGCCCTGCACCTGGCACTATACCAGGTTGCATCATCTGTATGCAAAGAAATGAAAATTTAAGTGACTTGATCAAAGAGCAGAAACTGTAAGGTTACTGATTTGAACAGAGCTAACCTGAGGGCGACCTGCAGGGTTTTGCGGTGGTTGGGGTTGGGCATCAGCAATCGCAGCCAGGTACAAGAGGTTCTTTTGAAGTTGAGCTTGATACCTAGAAGTCCACATAATGCAAGATATAATGTTATTGAAAATACATCGTGAAGATAGCAAGTACACATAAGACAGTTAAGTCATGAATAAGATTGAAGGTACATATTACAAACATATCATTTATCCTTCTGAAGTTTCAATGCATCAATAATGTATGGATTAAAAATGTCCATGTACCCTTCTTAACTGACAGCTGAAAATAGTTTGTAAAATGACGGCAAAATGACTTAACATGTCAATGGATCAGAATTTTAGACAGCGTACAGTTAAACTAATTCAGACAACCTTATCAATTGACAGATATAAACTAGTACAGCAAAATGAGGTATCTCACAACTATATCAGAATTTAGGATGAGCTACGATAAACTAGTACAGCAAAATGAGGTACCTCACAAATATAAACTAGTACAGCAAGATGAGGAATCTTACAAAATAGTTCAGAAAGATACTTACTGAGCACATTCAGCCAACTTTCCTAAGTTCTGATTTTCTAGGATGGCCAAAATAAGTTGCTTATTTTCGTCCAAATACTGCAAAAGGCACATTCAGTTTGTGTCAGTAAACTTTAATAAGTGAGTGATGACATAGACTAGTGTTTGGCTTATGCATAGTCATAAAGAGATCCATTTACACTTCTCTGTGAAAGAATTGTGCTAGTGGTGGTTTCATTTAAAAGTTTAGAGATCTGATTTTCTATTTTTCCTGCAGTTATGCTCAGCTTCTTGAAAGCTAAGCTTAGGCCTTGTTTAGTTCGCAATTTTTTTGCGTTTGGCTACTGTAGTACTTTCGTTTTTATTTGACAATTATTGTCCAATTATGGACTAACTAGACTCAAAAGATTTGTCTCGTAAATTACAGGTAAACTGTGCAATTAATTATCTTTTTTATCTATATTTAATGCTCCATGCATGTGCCGCAAGATTTGATGTGACGGGGAATCTTGAAAAATTTTGTGAACCAAACAAGACCTTAATTGTATTGCGAGTTTCAGACACCAACCCATTGTGGATAGTACATGATTGCTAGCATGTCACAGCTAGTAACCAGGTCAAGATAGTGTAGCCTAACAAACCACATTATCTGTGAATTGAAGACTAACAAAGCTGATATTATTATACCAGCAGGCCACATTCCATGGCAAAGAGAGTTTTGTCCAAGAATGATTAAGTACGGTTGACAGAGAGCATTGCTGGACAATGATCGACCAATGATTGTGCTAAGAAAGGGGAAATTCCTAAAACCAATCTGCAAATAGGGTGTTCGTCAAAACCGCCCTACAACTTTTGTTTTTGTATTCTAGCACCTGCGTCTCTTCCTAGGTATTTACCCCATAACGCCATTGACCACATGGCATACTGCTTGGGTGACTTCTAACATGACATGATGACTTCTAGTGTGGCTCATAGCACCTCCATAACATTTAATCTGACCTAGCACTCCATTGTTTGCACTCTCTACTCATGCACTTTGGTACTCATCTTGAAAAATTCATTAAAAAGGAGTTGCAGGTCAGAATGAATTGACACAAAGATGCACGAAGTTACACTATAAGTCACCATATCATGCTCGAATGCACAAAAGCAGCATATAATTTCAACAGCCTTAGGAGATAATTTGACACATAGGAAGATAACCAGTGTTACAATGGGAAAACAGAACTTGTAGGCGTTTTCCAAACAAACCCCGAATGCACAGTAAAAGTGACTTCAGACTGTTAAGTCAAAGTGCCAAACTGCATGGCAGAGGACCAAGGGCAAGTTAGCTGCCCCACCACAGGGCAATGTAAGCACAGGCTGAGAAGCTGTATCGCATGGCACTGGACTGGCTAGTAGTTATAGTGCCAAACTGCATATCAGAGGAACAAGGGCAGGTTAGCCGCCCAATCACAGGGCAATATAAGCACAGGCTGAGAACCTGTGCCACAGGGCTGGCTAGTTATAGTTAGCCTCTGCCAAAAAATAGAAACTGAATATTTAAATGGCAAGTTATAGTGTTCATTGCTCATATGGGCTTTGACAAAATTCAAAACTGATATTTGAATGCATGTCATGATCCCACTGCTCAGTGCTCACTTAGACTTTGCTAATATTTCAAAGGCATATTACCCACATTTTTCCGTTATACGAAAAATAAAAATGGTATCTCAATGACACATTATGGTGCATCTCCTACTTTTGGCATTTGCCAAAAATTAAAATTGATATATAAGTAACACATTGTAGTGCCAAAGGCGTTCAATGATTAGGCACGAAACACAACCATAGAGCATCAAAGAGGCTCCAACTCCTCCTGTATTGCTCTAAGCCAAATTGGATTATGTGAGCATAGCTCTTCAAACCGCCACAACACGCCACTAAACTACTCCAAACAGCCAAAGCACGCCACTAAACTACTGTTACTCACTAATTGAATAAAGCTCGCGTCCAAGAATCTGCTATTACGGTACTGCTACCCACCGATTGACGTAAGCACTCAATCCAGCAATCTACGATTACCCCCGAAATGGAAAAGGCCCAAGGACGCCCAATCTTGCCCTAACCAATAGCCGAAAAGATCCAATCTTTGATTGGAATCAATCCCTAACTACGACGCCGCCATGGGGAGCAAGAGAGAGATGGATGAGTCGGCGGCGCGCGGCCGAGAAGGCACAGCAGGCGCAGTAGCCATCCGAGCAAGGAGTAGAGGTATTCATCCGTTTCTTGGCGAAACGAGCTGAGGCAGCCGGCGGACTTAATCAGGGCACGGCCGCAAATCCTAGCAAGAACGCCTGGAGGGGGCGGTGCGGGGCGGCTCGTACCTTCTGGATCTGCTCGGTGGTGATGCCGGCCGCCGGGGGCGCCGTCGCCGCCGCCGCAGCGGGCGCCGGCGGCATGGGCATCTGCTGCTGCATCGCCGCTGGCTGCCTGAACCGGGTGGGTGGGGCGTACCTTGCTTCCCTCGCCTGCTGTTGGATGTCTCTGGACTCTCGAGTTGGTGAAAGAGTGCCTGACAGGGAAATCACAAGAGAGACGATGAAAGAAATTACGAGTTTGCCCTCCACTGAAAAAAGAAACAAAAATACGCCTGGAGTGAATGTTCATATTTTTGCTCTTCCAAATGCTTCTATTTAGAGAGTAACTAGGAGAATACCTAGCACGTTGCTGCGGTAATGTAGATTAGTGGATTACATGGCATGATAATATGGACAAACAAACTACTTATGTATCTTGTTGATGTGGACATTACAATTGTATGGTTTTAGTTGTGTGTGAGTGTGATAGTGTATTGCTTAGTTAGACAGCTTGTATGTTGAGACAAATATAGTGACTTACTAACGTGGACACTACAATTACATAGGCTATTGGATTTTTAACTGTATATGATAGTGGGTTGCTTAGTTAGACAACTTGTTATTTGTATGTTAAGAGAAATAGATAGTGAGTTTAGCTTTATAGGAGCAAAAAGATATCTGGTACAATTAATACCTTGGCAATTTTTTAGGACTAATAATTTTTCTTATACTATGACATACCCTTAAGATTCTAAATTTTTTTGCTATCTTTGCCATTATAATCCGCTATAGCTGTTACGACATGTTTTGCTGACAAGATTTTTACCAAACAAAAAATGTGACTTTGAGTGTCAAGTATTTGAATGAAACGGGGAGAAGTATTTTTCTTTTTGTCCATGTCTTGTATACATGCTCTTCCAAATTTCTAATCTGAAAGACAAAACATCAACATAATATCACCATGGTTTCTTGTACTAATATCTCTATCTCAGCATAGCAAGTTCATGATAACATGTCTTGTGAAGGCAAAAATATGCTAAAAAATGAGTGGGCGACGACAACATGTCTTTATTGTTAGCATCGATAAATAGATTAATTGGAGGATTCCAAAATAACATGAATTTAACCTGATAAAATAGACGGCCATTTGTATGAAGACCACCAAATTTATAGCTTATGCAACATACATCAGTATAAATAATAACTTAAACTTTTTTCGAGTGCTTCCATCAGAGAAAAAAATGTAAATAATAAATCACACTCCAGGGCACTACGACGTTGCATGATTGTAGCATTAAATAATACACTTTATGACGACATCATCTCCATTTTGATATCATCTTCTGAAAATAAAAGTCTTCACGTCATCAAATCGGTGAGGATGCCGATGCCGTAATTATTGCCCCCATCTTCAATGGAGCTGTCATGGAAAAAATGATTTCATACTACCATCTCGCTGTTGCCGGAGAAGATGAGGTGGAAATAAATCCCTAAACGAAAAAACTTGACATGTAGAGACCCTAATCTAAAGACTCGATCTGCTAAAAAAACTTATTAAAACGATAGATCTCCGCTCCCTCTAGCCTCCGGTGATTATCACCTAAGGGGAGGGACCAACGATGATGAAGATAGAAGCAGCGGCGGCGGTGGCGCTGAGTCGCGAACCCTAGCCCCTTTTTGTCCCTGTCTTGTAGTTAGCCTATTTTGAGTCATGGTGACTTAATTTTCTCCAGCCTCCTCCGTTTTATCGTGGTTAGATTTGGCTATGATGAAGGACTAGGAAAAAAAGTTTCATATCAATGTTCCTCATTCTTCGGTGGCAGAAAGAAAAAGAAGAAAGACACTAAAAAAAGAAGTTTCTCAATTCTGTTTACATAAATGTTGGTCGTCGTTTGTTGGGCATATGTTCTTAGCCTTTTGCCGAGTGTTTGCTTATGTGGTCATCCATACCGCAAAACGTCGTACAAGTTTGGTTTTGAGATCTAGAGCTATTCATAGCTTGGGTATAATTTAGATTATTTTTTTAAAAATATTTGCGTAATATAGAGTGCTTGTAACGTATTCATGTACCCAACTGTTATCTAATATAATTTTTCTTTTATCGGAAAAAACACTTTGTGAGGAAACAAAATTTCTCGGGCAATAAATAAATACCAAAAAAAAGAGGGGCAAACCTGTCTTTGTTTACCGTTGTTGTGACGGCAGCAGTTGCAACGCTGCCATTAGTCCTGAGTATTGAGTGGTAGATGGAGTAGAGAGTAGGCAAGCACTGTCCTGGCATGCGACCTTGACAGTGGGCACTCAGCAGCGCGTGAAAGGTGAATCGCATGACTCCATGTGATTCTACTGTGATGATGCATGGTAAAAAGGTTACGCACGCCTTCTTGTTTGGTTTATTAAATATATTTATTTGTTTTTTTTCGTATTCTCTTGTGTATGGTTAAATGGGGGAAAATATTATATTGACTTAATTAAAAGAAGTCGAGGGACGAGAGGGCCTATACAAGAGTCTTAGTAGAATGTCCGTGTTGAACTATGTAATTGCAAAAAAAAAAGTTATGATTGTATGAATTTTATAGGAGATTTTTTTTTGTTTTGTTTTCAAATAAAATGGTTTAGGAAGCAATTAGGTGCAAGAGCAAGGCTCAACCTAGCGATTGGATTAGGTGAGACTAGTCGAGTGTATTTTTCTTAGGCAAATAGGGTAATGCCATGTTAGAAACAAATTGGCATCACTCTCTCTATAGGTGCACTCATACGTTCTATAATTATAGTTTATCTTTTCTTCATCTTTAGTTCATCCAACTTTCAAGTTACATCAAGTCATGACCTATTCAAGCAAGGTGGTGGTGCTTCGCACATTGCAAAAGGCCCTACTTTTTCAAGCAAAGTCTCAAGAAATGTTGGATTTCTAAAGGAATGATAAATATATATTTTTAGGAAAAAATAGAGCTTTATATATATTACTTAGAAACCACATTGCCATTCCTAGCAATAGATTGCTCAATACTACACCAAGGCCCTGTTTGGTCCCCTTACTAAATTTTAGCTAGCTAAAAGTATTTTAGCTACTCTTAGGTGACTAATAGAACTAAACTATTTTAGCTCTTTTTAGTCAATGTGTTTAGAACTTTAGCTACTAAAGTGATTAAAGTTTAACTAGCTAAAATTTAGCAAGAGGAACCAAACAGAGCCCAAATGTACGAGGACTAGGCTACACAATTACACTCTCTTCTCGTGGGCGTACAGTTCTCCTCTCAGATAAATTGTTTAGGCCTTGTTTAGTTCTCAAAAAGTTTTGTAATTTTTTTTTAAATTTCTCGTCACATCGAATCTTGCGGCATATGCATAGAACATTAAATATAAATTAAAAAATAACTAATTATATAGTTTACCTATAATTTGCTAGACGAATCTTTTAGTTAATCTATAATTGGATAATATTTGTTAAATACAAACAAAAATACTACAGAGTCCATTTTGAAAAAAAAAACTAAACAAGACCTTAGTATTTACAACTAGAGGATCTGTAACATGTCATTGATATTAAAGACCATTCTTTGCTGAAAAAGACCAACGTCGGAGGAGTAATAAACTAGGTAAAGTTTTATTAAGCGGTGTGGCGTAAACTTTGGTTCTCCAAAAAAAACTCGGTAGATCGGTCGTAGGTTTGACCAGCTGTCGCATGCATGCCGAGCCGGCAGCCGCTGGACCGGAGTGTGGTCACAGCTTCTGCGCCTTCCGCCTGTGCAGTGCATGCATGCATGCGATGGACTGTCTAATGTCTGCTGCAGGCTCCGACAGTGCTAGCGACAGTTCATAAAAAAAATACTACAGTGGGTAGTTTCATATGCGAATTTTTTTAACGATCCTATCATTTTTATTTTTATTTGGTAATTATTGTTCAATCATAGACAAATTACACAGAAATTACGCAATTAGTTATTTTTTATTTATATTTAATGTTTAATGCATGTGTCGCAAGATTCGATATGACGAGAAATTTTAAAAAGTTTTTGGTTTTTAGATGAAACTAAACAAAGCCATACTCCGTTAACAAAATAATTCTGATGACTCAAACAAATTTAAAATTAATATAAGAAAATATTAATATTTATAATGCTGAATAAATATTATTAAGTTAATTATAATATATATTTTCATAATAAATCTATTTAAAAATATACATTTTTTAGCTTCGTAGAATAACTTGTTCAATGTAAGGTGAAGGTTCTAGGACCCTGTTTGGTAGGGCTCTTCTCCAGTTCCAACTATGACATCTTCGGAGGGGTACTACCAAACAGTTTTATAAGTGAAAAAAAAGGATTCGAAACCGTTTTATACCAATCATAAAGGCCTAATTAGTACACCAGAACAAGCATGTATATAATTCACATATCCAAAACCGACTCTTGACATTTAGGGCTACAAATTTGCATGTGACCTTTAAATAAGTTATTTGCAATGACTAGATCACCATAATATTAATCCCTGTCATCGAGTTATCAACGTATAAAAGAACACATTAGCTCACATAAAACCATCTGAAGCATATACCATTTCGTGAACTGAGTATAGATCAATTGATTAAATTCCTTGTGGTGAAACCTATCCATCCAGGTTCAAATCCACAATTTGGTACGAGTTCACATTTCCTAGACTTGCTCTAGGATTTTATCGACACTATGTTTTTAGTGGTAGACAACGTCTCTCGATAGCGAGAGATGCTTGTAGGGTTTGCATATGTTTATAGAGGTGAGTGTGCGTACGCTGTGAGTGTCTGTGTTGTATTGTGTATTTTTTTTAAAAAAAACACATACCATTTAACACAAAACAACTTCAACAAATGGCACCAATAACAAGTTATATGATGACCAATCACCTCAAATAGCAAGAGAAATACCGAAACAGAGTAGACATGAGGAATCGAGGATTAACGTTGAAACGTCTTCTAAGGGAAAACATGGGTAGCAGCAAAATAATCCACTACTTATAAAGATAAATGATACAAGAGGTGAGATCCAACAAGATTTGGAATATCCTCATCGCCTCGATCGTCTCCTGCCTCCTCTCACCCCAAGAACAAGGCACTCCCCATGTGAGAAGAGCACAGCCTCGAGATGGTCAAACGAGGTCGAGATGGTCAAACAAGGATCTTCGGAAGTTCAGGAGAAAAAAAAATGCCAGATTTTTATGCATGAAAGAAAATGTTTTGTCGTATTGCTACGAAGATCACACTAACTGTTACTCCTATAGTGTACCGTGTACGTATTATGAGCTTGACTTCAAAGTCAAGTTCAGTTGTCCGGCATAGAAGAATTCCACATATTTTCAGTCAAGTGATTCAAACTGTCCAGCATAGAAGAATTCCATGTACGTTTGTCGCATCACTCGAGCTGGTACTTTCACTCCATCCTATCCTAATCACGATTCACGACTTGAATACTTGAATAATTGGGCTAGTCTCACCATGTTACTACTTTCCTGCCTAACCTGGGTGAGAAAGGATTGCCATGTAATCTGAAATACAAGGTATCTAAGCAATTTTAGGACCAAATAAGGAGTCTGGTAAAAGGCTAACTTGATCCTCACTAATCAACTAGTTCCGATCCTCACTAATCAACTAGTTCCTTTGTAAACATACTTAATTCCCTAGTAAGACATAGTTTAAAAAGACATGTATGCATGTAAACATAAGTTGTTAATTTTCTGGACTAGACTCTTGTCAATTTGATTTGCTAAAGATCGCTATATATTAGATTCTTCAAAAGCACCTTCACATACTAAACGTTTTGGGACAAGCCAATTGACATCAGAGACCATACAAACGACCCAAACAAAAAAATCAGACGCCATACAAACGACCCAAATGAAAAAAAAAATCCACAATGATTTCTGGAGTTTAAGGCGCACGCCCGAAGAATATAAGTACAAGCACACACACAGTTTCCTCAGCTACTGTGACTACATCAGACTTTTCATATGAAAAATATGCTCCTAGTCCTAGATTGTAGAACGATACAGAAACAAGGCATACAGAAGGCAAGAGGAAGACGGAGACAATCCATCTGAAATCAAGCGGTATGTGAAACTACAATCCATCTCAAATCAAGTGTTTGTGCCTCAAAAAAAATCAGCATGTGCAAAGATTTAACTGTCGAAGATTAGATCAATATACATACAAAGTAGTAGTAACTAACTTGTTGATATATTTGCAGAGTATTTGATTTGGATCTTTCTCAGTGGCAGCAAACCAAGACACTGTATCCATGTCGTTCCCCATCAGACTTCTGCTGCTTGTGTTGCTTCATGGGATCCTACCATCATCAAGTTTGTTCAATCAGGCGTCGGCAGCACAGTTCAGCAGTGAGACGGACCGGGAAGCCTTGCTGGAACTGAAGGCCATCCTAGGCCAGCAATCAAGCAGGTTGTCCTCCTGGAACACAAGTGTTAGCCTGTGCCTCTGGCCAGGGGTAAAATGCAGCCACAGGCACAGGGGCAGGGTCTCAGCACTTGATCTCAGCTCTGCCGGCCTTGCAGGCACCATGCCTGCGTCTGTTGGCAACTTGACATTCCTGACAAGCCTTGACCTTAGCCAAAACATGCTGCAAGGTGAAATCCCTGTAACTGTTGGCCGCTTATACCGGCTGCGATATCTTGACATCTCAAACAACTCACTCCAGAGTGAGATCTCAGCTGGCCTGAGGAACTGCAGCAACCTTGTGAGCATCAGGCTTGGCAAGAACCAGCTGACGGGAGGAATCCCAGATTGGCTTGGAGGCCTGTCAAAACTCCAAGGTGTGCTGCTCGGGCCGAACAATTTCACAGGGGTGATCCCCCAGTCACTTACTAATCTTTCTTCCCTGAGGGAAATCAACCTTGGGACCAACCACCTCGAGGGCACCATCCCCATGGGCTTTGGTAGAATCCATGGACTCGAGTCATTCATAGTGGCAGGAAACCATATCTCAGGCACAATCCCTGCAGATCTCCTCAATGTGTCCTCGCTGATAATGCTTGCAGTGTCTGACAACACGATGCACGGTACACTACCCTCTGACATGGGGGCTGGCCTACCCATGCTCAGATATCTCCTCCTGAGCATGAACCACTTCTCTAGAGGAGTTCCATCTTCACTTGGCAATGCAACCATGCTCTATGTGCTAGATCTCGGCGTTAACAGCCTCACTGGTACCATACCACCAGGGATAGGAAAGCTTTGTCCAGATACTTTAATTTTCGATGGCAACATGCTTGAGGCAAGCAGCACCCAGGACTGGGAGTTTATCTCATCCTTTAGAAATTGCACCCGCCTACGTCTCCTCAGCCTCCAGTACAACATGCTTGGTGGTGAGCTGCCAAGTTCCGTCTCCAATCTTTCATCCCAGCTTCAGTTGCTGTACCTCTCAGGTAATGAGATTTCTGGTAAGATACCACTTGATATTGGCAATCTGGCTGGCCTACAAGCACTGAAGCTAGACTACAACCAATTCTCTGGGGTTTTGCCTGATAGCATTGGAAGGCTATCAGCCCTGAAACTCTTGCAGTTTTCAAACAATAACCTGTCAGGAAACCTGCCTTCTTCAATCGGGAACCTAACACAACTACAAATACTCCTCGCATATAAGAACACCTTTGAGGGGCCACTTCCAGCCAGCCTTGGCAACTTGCAACAGCTAAATGGTGCTGGCTTGTCTAATAACAAGTTTACTGGCCCTTTGCCAAGAGAGATTTTCAACTTGTCATCCTTGACAGATGATCTTTATTTGTCCTATAATTACTTTGTTGGTTCTATCCCACCAGAAGTTGGAAGTCCTACAAACCTTGCACATCTGTATATCTCTGAGAACAATTTATCTGGTCCTTTGCCTGATTCACTTGGCAACTGCGTAAGCATGATGAAGCTTCAATTGAATGGTAACTCCTTCAGTGGTGCCATCCCTACATCCTTTAGTTCAATGCGTGGCTTGATACTGCTAAATTTAACAGATAACATGCTCTCAGGAAAAATTCCTCAAGAGTTGTCCCGCATAAGTGGTTTAGAAGAATTGTATCTTGCTCACAACAACCTTTCAGGACCAATACCTCAGACCTTTGGAAATATGACCTCATTGAACCATCTAGATGTGTCTTTCAACCAACTCAGTGGCCAAATCCCAGTACAGGGTGTGTTTACTAATGTAACAGCCTTCTCTTTTGCTGATAATGATGAACTCTGCGGAGGTGCCCAGGAGTTGCATTTGCCAGCTTGCCCAAACAAACCTTTGTGGCAGAGTCAAAGAAAGCATCATATCATTCTTAAAGTAGTGATTCCAGTTGCAGGTGCACTGCTGTTATTTGTGACCTTAGCAATTCTTGTTAGAACCTTGCAAAAGAAATCAAAAGCTCAATTAGAAGCTGCACCAGTGACAGTAGAAGGTTCTCTCCAATTGATGGATGGCGCGTATCCAAGAGTTTCCTATGCAGATTTAGCACGTGGAACAGATGGATTTTCTCTAAGCAATCGGATTGGTACAGGGAGGTATGGATCAGTGTACAAGGGGAGCTTGGTGATTAATGACACAACAACTATTGTTGCTGTGAAGGTTTTTGATCTCCAACAGTCGGGCTCTTTGAGAAGTTTCATGTCAGAGTGTGAGGCACTTCGTAAGGTTCGGCATCGTAACTTGGTTAGTGTCATCACTTGTTGCTCCGGTTATGACTCCAAGCAAAACAACTTCAAAGCCATTGTGCTAGAGTACATGACTAATGGGAGCCTTGATAAGTGGTTACATCCAGATCAAGGTGGAGAATCTTTAGATCCAGTTAGTGTGACATTAATGCAGAGATTGAACATTGCTATTGACACCTGTGATGCGATGGACTACCTGCATAATAGTTGCCAGCCACCTATAGTTCACTGCGACTTAAAGCCGAGCAACATCCTTCTCAATGAAGACTTTGATGCTCTTGTCGGAGATTTTGGAATTGCGAAGATTCTTAGAGACTCAACAGGTGACTCCCCGACCATGAACTCCAGAAGCTCCACTGGCACCGGGATAAGAGGAACAATTGGATATGTTGCTCCAGGTAACTTTAGTCCAGACTTGTATTCTCTTTCTGCTTGTGCTTGAGCACCTGGCTAGTTTGTAGATTGACAAACAATGACATTTTATTCTTCTACAATGCAGAATATGGGGAAGGTCACCAAGTTTCCCCATGCGGAGATGTTTACAGTTTTGGAATTCTACTCCTGGAGTTGTTTACTGGAAAGGCTCCTACCAATGACATGTTTGCAGATGGCCTGAGCTTGCAGGGCTACGTCCAGGCTGCATTCCCAGATCATCTGATGGACATTGTAGATCCTGCTATTGTAGCAGTAGAAGAAAACCATGTGTTTGATGTGCATAGCGGAACCAGCAACGGTCCACAGGGACAAATCAACAGCATCCTGGTATCTGTTACTGGGCTGGCACTGTTGTGTACTAAGCAGGCACCGACAGAAAGGATATCCATGAGAAATGCAGCCACTGAGCTGCGGAAGATAAGGGCTCACATCATCTGCCAGTAAATTCCGAATAGCCTAGTCAAAATAGCTTTCAAATTGGATAGCTTGTATCAGAGGCTTGATACTGCTGTGTATTACATCTTGGGAGTAAGAATGTTAACTGTTCCTGCATGTGCTTCCTGTTTAGACTATTCAATGAAAGTGATTGCAGTCTAAAAGCATGTAAAATGAATGAGCTTTATGTACAGAAAACAATCAAGTTCTAGTTGCTAACCCAAGCATTCAAACAGGCTACTATGCGATTTAATTGTGTGAAGAACAAGCATGGGTTCAAAACTAAAAAAGATAGTCAATTTGAAATTTATTATAGCTGTTTGAGTTTTTCCAAAAGTTTTTTCTGTCGAGTCAAACTAGTTTATTCTAATCTTAAATATAAAATCACCTGTTCAAATTTTGATAATGTGGCCTACAATTTTTCTGGCAGCAAAAAGTTTGTAAACTTCATATACACATCGTGACTGCTCATGTTATACAGGTGGTTCTTTTAAAACATGAATGCATGAATTGATACTACAACACATAAATAAACAAATAAAATCAAGAAAGAAAATTGATCAGTGAATATTCAAAATTTTTGCCTGCACACAACACTGGCAAGATTATGAAACTTGTATGTTTTTTCCAAGAGAATATTTCAGTTCACTTGGTCCCAATTCTGTCTAATTAAATGGTACTACCACCATTGTATAATAGATGTTTGATGTAGAGCATATGTTTGACCACCTTAATATACATTGTTACTTAGATATGTTACAAAAAAAAAAGAGATTGTAGCAGAAAGTACCAAGAAGAAACTGCAATGACACAAACATTTTCAGAGTAAAAAATGGCCACAGCCTCGTGGTAAAATAGTGCTGGTATTCTAAAAAGTAAGTAAACTACACCAGAGGTATAATAGAAAAGTGATTTTTTGCAACAGGGTGCCAGGCAATCTTTTGTTTATGTCTGCAAAGCTATGGGAAATTCCATGCAGAAAACTGTTAACTTCTGTCTCTGGTTTCACAGAACAAGCCCGGGGCATTCTCTTTGACTTTGTGTTTGAATAGATTAGGTCAAAATCTCTTCTTTGGCAAACCGTTTAACATCACCTTTAACCATTCACATTTCTTCAGGAAATCAATCACAAAAGATATTTCAATGCAAAAGGGTGGGTCATGCATGAGCATGAGCACTAAACTTGATCTGGGATGCAACATTTACTGCTCTTGGCTGTTTGGAATTCTCCAAATTTGCAAGCTACGAGTTAGCATAATAACTGCTAACAATGTCATCAGAAAACATGAAGGTGTTCTTGAAACAAAAGAGGTTAAACTTGCCAAAGACAGTGCAAATCATTCATGCGCAATCAAGAACACTTCAGATATATCTCCCCCCAATGTTACAAGTCCTAGGCTCCTAGCAACAATGGAACTGAACAAGGGACTACAAGTGCTCAAACCAATCAGTCTAGATTCAAAACTGGAGGACCATATTGACTTTGTTTGATTACCTTGCACAATGAGTTAACTACACACGCCTCACCCCACAATTACTTGTATATTATATTATGACAGGATGCTAACCAGCACTGTGTATCTGAACCACTATACTGCTGCTAGATTCAGTGACTGTTAGACCTGTTGGAACAGAACCAATGTATTACCAAACTGATCCAGTGAACTTTTAAAAAATGTTCACAGAAAACTGTTGAGGGCAATAGGCAGTGGGAAAACCTATATAAGTTTATAGCAAATCATATCATACGAGCCTATCAGGATTGACTGTCTTAGTCTTAGATGAAATATCATTTAACCACATCGTCAAGTGATATTTTAGGCTATAGTAATGGATAATGTGACGGGCAGTACAACTCACCAGTGCATGCCTTTTGTGACAACCTACTTGCAGAGTTGCAGTTGTAGGCAAAAGCAAGCACGCAGGGGAACATCGTCGTGCCACCTCGAAGTCCAACTCCTCCACTCGCTTGACAAAACAGCTTCCTCGAGAATGTCCAGCTTCAAGTTCAAGGCGAATCAGCCGATTGGAGTACTACACAGTATGGCTGTATGGGTGCCAACAATCTCAGAAATGTTCACGTTACATCGCCGGAGTAAGTGCAGTTGGGCGGGCCTGTCAACCTTGTCGAGACTCGAGACACAGGTTGAGAAGGACGAAGGAGCACGGCCTAAGAACCAAAAGATGCCGAGGGTGCTCTCGTCCTCGGTGAAGGCGAGCACGGCGTCGGGCTTGGACCGGGATCAGAGGTCGGGAAGTGGGAGAGATTCGCGGCGGCGTTGGGCGCCTGCGCCAGGGCGCCTGGGTTCGGCGGCAGATGAAGGAGCCAGAACCCAGAAGGGGACGCGGCGGCGGCATAAGAGGTGAGGAGGCGGTGGAGGGAGACGAGGGGAGAGGCGTGCGAGGCGGCGCGGGAATGAAGACCGCAGCCGAATAGCGTTCCGGCGGCGGCGGCGGAACCGCCGACGGGTAAACGGCGGAGGAAGCGGAAGGCCCGCTCATGCAAATAATGGACCTGGGCTGGTCCAAATCCAAAGGCCCAGAAGAATACGACCCAAGTATGAAAGAAAAGGAAGAATACGGCCCATACCAGGCTCAATTAGGATCCAAATTTCTTTTTCACATATTTTTTATTTATTTTCAAAATTAACCAGGGATCCCGATTTTAAAATAAGGAAAGTAGAATGAACTACATTAAATGTTATATCTACAAGGTAGGACTAGAAAAACTACACTAAATGTTATATGTCACCCAAGGTTCAAAAATCTCGCAAATTTTGGTAATTTCGAGGGTGTTGAAAGAAAAATTCAAAAAATTATATTACACTAATACATGTGCTTTATTGTAAATATATACATCTATAGACATATTTTTTTCTATTGCTTATGATGTATATTCTTCTACTCAATAGACCTATAGTCATGAAATACATTGATATTTTGTTTAGATCTATTTTTAAAAAGTTATACTTATTTTTTAAGTCTCTAAAAAATTACACTATAGAGCCCGCCTCAGTAAATGATGGCCCACAAGGTAGCCTATTCGGCTCGATAACCAACTGATTGTATAAATACAAGAGTTTAGGGTTTCCTTCTCACTCCACTCCCCATCCACAACCATCGACGCCCCTAGAGTCACGCCCCAACTCCCCAGTCGCGACCTTCCCACTTCTCTCGTACAACCTCTGAGCCTAGAGCCCGACGCCCCTCCCCTCGCTCCCTCCATCGCTCCATCTTCCTCCTTGCAGCAGTGGCGACTTCCTCCCTTCTAAGTAGCACCGGCGAGGGCTACCTCCCTTCCTTTTCGAGTGGCGGCGGCGTCATCCTCCCGAGCAGCGGCTCCCGGTTGGTTCCTTCCCACTCGACGCCCCAGCCTCCATCGAGCTCCCTCTAGTGGGCAGGTGGTGGATCCAGCAAGATCCTCGGTGGGTGGGAGGTGGATCTAGCAAGGGAAGATGATAGGGTGGCCGGATCCAGCGAGGGACGACGATGGGATCCAGGTTGCATGCCTCTTCTGCAACGGGTTGTTCCCCTCCCCTCCGAGTGTCTCTTCTCCCCATCTCTAACGCAGTAGGCGGTTCTAGTCACGATGGGCAAGCAAGTCCAGAGGTCTCATCAGCGAGCACCAGCGGCGATGTTGGCGTGTCGATGGGCTTGGTGGGCCTATGGATAGGCTTCGCCGGGCTTGTTCATGGACTTTTTTATTTGATTAACCAAGACGGGCAGTAAACCGCCTTAGAAAATAGGTCATTTACTGTGACCCTTAAGCTGAGGCGGTTGTGAAAACCGCTCAATTAATTGATTTTGCCCATCTCGCTAAAGATTATTGTAGTAGTGAAGGGATGAAGCAGTTTTGTGGTTACCGATGTATGGTTGGGGAACAAGTGTTTGTACTTGATACAAAATTTTGTTCGTGAGCCTATTTGGTGCATGACATACATGAGCCAAATCAAATTTGGCAATGCCAAATCCAGGCAATTGCTTTTTCTTCTGTCTTTGTAAGTTGGCCACCTAGCTTGGGGGCTGTGTTTTTCACTCTCTCTCTTTTTCGTTTCTCCGGGGAAGTATGTCACCTTTTAAATATCCTTTTTTGTTTTCTATTTGTTCTACTATAATAAAATTTTGGTAAAGGCTTTGCCAAAGCCTTAAAAAAAGTCAATCAAATACTTAAATGTGCGATTAGTGACGTTAAGTATCTGTTACCATAGAAGACTTGAACATTTCTCGGCATGTCGCGTCGGAGGCCCATGAGGTGCGACTTGTGAGAGTACTACAACGTTCCTTTCAGTGAGACCACCATAGATCCTCTAGATATGTGACGCTGGGTGATGCCGTATCCTGCACACCAGCACGAAATTAATTTCTGCGTGTTCCAGGAAACATATAGGGAACACGACTTGGGGTGGTGAGGAAATGAGGTCAATGCAGGTGGTGGCAGGCTCTGCATTCCGAGCTCCCCTATCGATCTCTGCTGAATCTGCCAGCCATTCAAACAATACTTTCGCTCAGCACTCGCACCTTTCATAGCGCAGCTTCATCATACATACACTTCACTCTCTCATCTCGGTTGCGGCCAATCCACTTGAAACCATGGCCATGTACATGTGCGGCCATGCCGTGGGCTACTACGCGGTTGTTGTTGGCCTGCTGATCACCACCCTCACGCCACCGCTGGCGGCTGGCATACCATGGCCAGTCTGCAGCAGCAGCTCCGCCGGGAACTACACCGCTAACAGCACCTACGGCGGCAACCTCCGCCTGGTCGCCGCCGCCCTGCCAAGCGACGTCTCCACGTCCCCTACCCTCTTCGCCGTCGCCACAACCGGGACGGCACCGGACATAGTTTACGCCATCGGGCAATGCATCGGCGACCTGCAGAGCGCCGCCGCTGCCTGCCGCGACTGCATCGCGGCCAGCTTTGAGCAGGCGCAGAAGATGTGCCCACACAACAAGGGTGCGGCCATCTTCGACCACGACAACGGCACATGCCAAATCGGCTTCTCCAACCAGGATTTTCTCGTTTCCCACGCCAACTCGCAGGACCAGGAGGTGATGGTCTATAACGCTGAGAACATCACCTCCGACATCGCCAGCCGGTTCAACGCGTTCACCTACACGCTGCTCAACAGTATGGCCGAGTACGTTTCGACAACAAACTCAACAAACAAGTACGTGACAGCATCGATCGCCATAGATGCCGCGACCTACCCGTATATCTACGGTATGGCGTCGTGTACCCCTGACCTGGTACCTTGGCAGTGCCGTGGGTGCCTTTCTGCTGCAATTTCCGATATGATATCAGGAGACAAAATTACCGTCTACACCAAGGGCGCCAGGATCCGTGGTCTGCGGTGCACCGCGCAGTATGAGCTGTACCGTTTCTACAACAGTTCCACCATGCTTCAGCTGTCAGCGGCGGTGCCACCGCCACCGCCACCGCCACCACCGCCAGCCATTCATCATCAGGATGGTCTGTTTCATGGCGTTTATTCTTTTTTTGTCTGAGAAGCTCCTCATTTTTACCCCTTATAACATCCTTCACTTTCTAAATCATCCGCCTTTTTTTAGTTTGTTGTCACTCTGAAGGTATTTAGAATAATATATAATTGACTTTAAAGCATCATTTGTTTTTTTTTTTGCAAAAACACCACATCTTTGTTATTATTGTGATAGTATCCATTCATATCTGACCAAAGTAGGAACAGATAGTGCGACTGTTGAAAACAAATCGCTAGCCCTCATATATATATTTTGGCACACAAGCTCACCATGATCTTTTATTTTACGTAAAGTTTTCTATTACATAAGAATTAAAACTTTCCATGATTCAATTATTATGTGCCACTAATTGATTATCTTCAATGGTATATTTTTCTTGCATTTCATTTTTCTTGGTGAAGAATCTCTGAAATCCCTAGACCACTATCATTATTTAGATTAGTATTAGCTTCTTTCCATACAGTCTTATCTTATATAGAGTCACTACTGATCTATTCGAAGAATCTAATTTTAAAATAAAAACAAATAATTATTATAGTCACAGTTATAAGTAATTACAAATCCATAAAGCAATTCCTGAAGATGAATCTGTGACCCAGATGTATAGTTCAACATATATAGCTCTATACATATCTTTCCTGTCACAGTGTTGGGATAACAGATTCAAGTGTAGATGACAATCTGTTGATGTTAACAGATTTTCACTCAACATATTTGTATTTAATGGGATTGGGAAGCCTCGAATAATTAATTAAGTTGTACTACATATACTTAATGTTTAAAAAAATTGTGAATATAAGAGTTCCATGATGAGCTATATGCTGATTGAGAACGAATTCAATAGAAGTTGTGATTATTGAATTATTATGCATGCCGGTAAAGTTAGAACTGACACTGATAAGTCATGCGTTGTTAGCGCTAGCACTTCTGAGATTATACCGGTGATGTACTGGTGGCCTAGGCTTGAAGGCTCGGCGACCTGTTGGCGGCGCCGTGCTCGGCGCCTAGGGTTTTAGCTGTAAGACAATGGCT
>Ga0182004_10000873_pt1 | contig 20447 bp, 9 predicted proteins | sample Sormic07211540_1_FD_120479 | JGI IMG/M metagenome (GOLD analysis project Ga0182004, IMG submission 120479) | Endophyte microbial communities from Sorghum bicolor roots, Mead, Nebraska, USA - 072115-40_1 MetaG | ecosystem: Host-associated > Plants > Roots > Unclassified | place: USA: Nebraska...
AACCCCCCCCCCCCCCCCCCCCCCCCTCTTTTCCCCCTTCACTTTGGTGTTTGCAATTACCTTTACTATCATATCTTTTTTTTCATTTGATTTATACTCTCCATTTTGCAGGCTTATGTGGCTAAACTGGAGACTTCAATATGTGCTGTTGCTAGCAAACTTGAGATAAAGCTTTATGGTTACAATGATAAGCTTCCCATCCTGCTGTCCAAGATCTTGTCTACTCTTCGTTCCTTTTCTCCAAAAACAGATAGGTTTGAGGTAATATTTTGTGGAGCAAAGATTGTTCTTTTGATAGGACTTTCAGAATGTTAAAGAAAAAATCCTCTTAGTCCTTGCATTGCTGTTTATTGCTTTATCTCTTTAAAATTTGTGGATAGTTGTCTTATTCCTGGCCTCCTGGGCCGTAGTTATCTTCCAGTGAGCTAGAATTGCCAACAGCCTGTGGCCAAAAAAAGAAGAAGCTTGTTTAACCATATCCAGTTGGTTGGTTGTTACAAGCAGATGTTATTTTGAACTTGGTGGCAAGGTGGGAGGAGGATGCTATTGTTTTTTTAACTCAGTTTCTAGTTTTAGGAAACATCTGTCCTTTGTTGATCTCTTAGGGCTGTTAGTTGTTAACTTATGGAAGAATTCCAAAGATTTCCAGAAAGCGCCAACAGTTTAATAAACTCTTTTTCTCGAACACAAAGGAGAATATGTGTTGTTACGTTAATAAACTTCTACACATTTGGTATTTCATGTATTGTTTCAATGTGTTAATCACCAGGTCATCAAGGAAGATTTGGAAAGAGCTTACAAGAACACTAACATGAAGCCTATGAGCCATTCCACCTACTTGAGGCTACAAGTCTTGCGTGAAATATTCTGGGACGTTGATACAAAACTTGAAGTTCTTATGAAGCTGACATTTACTGATCTAGTAGCATTTGTACCGAAGATCCTTTCCCAGGTACTACTTTGTTTTTTTTTCTCCAATCCTTCTCCTACGACCTTTTATTGTGTGAGGAAAAAAGGTATATGTAGATGAAAGATATTTATTGAGATAGTGTTTCTGATTAAAGAAAAGGAAAAATTCCAAATTACTCCCAAGTTGAGCATATGACCAGATAACCCCCAAACGAATGTTTGGTTCGATTTAACTGTTTCAGCTGGTCCAGTTTACTCCTTAACAAGATTTGTTATTTTTGTTGCTCAGCATATAAGATTAGTTTTAGTTTCAGATTTTGTGAAGTGGACATAGAGGACATCATACTTTATGTTAAAAATACATCTTAAATTTTTCATCATTGTATTGTTAGGTTAAGAAATTTAATAATAAATTAATGAATTGACACTATAGATACAAAACTGTATCTCCATTTCCAAATTGTAAGTCGTTTCAGCTTTTCTAGATACGTAACTGTATCTAGACATAATGGATATCTAGGTACGTAACAAAATTTATGTACCTAGAAAAACCAGAACGACTTACAATTTGGAATGGAGGGAGTATGAAACATAGTGATGAAAAAATCATAATGTATTATTTCTAATGCAAAACATGATGTTCTCTATCATCTCCTTGAATAAACTGGACCAACTGAAATAATTGGGGTAGTATTGTACAAACATTAGTTTAGGGGTTTATCTGGACATAGGACGAACTTGGATGGAGTAACTTGTACTCTTTTCTTATTCCTATAAAAAATGCCTTTACTGGTTTCTTGTTCCATTCCACCTTGTTTTTTGAATTTTGAAGACACTATAAACCCACTTTATGTTTGCACACATGCAGTTGCACGTTGAGGGACTTTGTCATGGTAACTTGTCAGAAGACGAGGCAGTTAATATATCAAAAATATTTCTCAACACTCTGTCTGCTCCGACACTGCCGGAGGAAGCAAGGCATTCAGAAAGAGTAATGTGCATCCCTAATGGTGCAAATTTTGTTAGAAGTGTGCGCGTGAAAAATGATCTTGAAGAAAATTCTGTTGTTGAGGTGGGTTATGTTCTGGTGCTAATATATAAAGTACTGCACAACTCTTTTCTTTTGCATTTCTTATTCATATATTTTGAAGTATTTCATTATATAGGGTAATATTATCCCAGGCTGTTACCTGTTCTGAAGGGGTATACCATGAATTACTTCACAAATTCTGAAAGGGTGTAACTCTGGATCATCAGAAAGAGTACTCGATACAACCACATTCTGAAATTTTAGCTTTTTGACAATAGCATCTGCTCTTAGATGATATGTGGGGCATAGGGAGTGGGGTGCCATTGGATTGTTGTTTCGAGCTTGATGATCTCTCTATGGTACTGACCAATGTTTCTCAGAAAAGGACAAATTTCACCACTGCACCTAGGATACTGGAACCTTGGGGTCTGCATTTTTTTTAAGGTTGCCAATATGGCCCTCTTATGTATGCTTATTCTTGTCAGGTCTATTTCCCAATTGAGCAAGATGTTGGAAAGGAGGCAACAAGGCTCAGAGCTATTACAGATCTTTTTAGCAACATTATTGAAGAACCATGCTTTGATCAGCTAAGGTATGAATATCATGCTCTCTTGAGTCTTGTCTAGATGAACTATAGTAACTAATGTTATCCTAGTCCAAGATAAAATATTTTGAAAATCCCACTAACATAATTGTTATATGGACATTATGGAAAACATAATCATTTACAATTTTACACTATAGATGTTTAGGACATCACTTCCTTTTTCCTGGAAAAAGATTGTATACTTGACTACTGTTTACATTTGAAATGTTGTCTGCTAATTAATTTCCTGGCATCATCATAATAGAACCAAAGAGCAACTTGGTTATACTGTGGACTCTAGTCCAAGGATGACTTACCGGATGCTGGCCTATTGTTTTCAAGTTATGTCCTCCAAATATAGCCCTATTTATCTGCAAAGTCGGATTGACAACTTCATTGATGGTCTATCTGATCTGCTGGTATGCCCTTATTATGATTCTCCTGTTTCCGAACATGTCTGCTGTAGTCTGTTATTATATTGGTTTTTTTAATCTGACAGGCAGTGTAGGCTGTCTGCACTTTTGTTAAATTCTTAAATTACTAAATATCACCCTATGCAAGTTTTCTTTTACCTTAGTATACTGCATTACACATATCTCAAAGCACGTGCTATTTTAATTGGTCACATATTTATCATATCTAGGTTGTCTAGAACTGTTGATTGTGTAATTTCAACATTTACATGCTGTTGTATCCGTTTGTCTGTCTCTATAATTGGGCCAAATTTTATAGTTTCTGAAGGCTGAAAATCAATTAGAATTTTATCCAACAATTTTATTCTTGATTTTGTTCCACACGTGTATTCAGGACGGGCTCAATGAAGAGACTTTTGAGCACCATAGAAGTGGTTTAATAGCTGATAAACTGGAAAAGGAACCTTCCCTCAGCTACCAAACTAATGATTATTGGTCTCAGATTGCTGATAAAAGGTATGGTTCTTTTTAATGCCTGCTTTTGCATTGAATAGGTCTTTTGAAAAGTATTGTATGAGTCATTCATGGAATCGCTGTGATGATCCTTATGAGCTGTATAGGCCTATAGTAGATGGGCCTTCGTACACTATTTACGGGCTTCCATCCAAGTGATTTCAACCGTTAGATCTTGTGCTGTCCAATGTTATCAAGTTGTCTAGTGGATCCTAGTCGCCATGGGACCGACCATTCAACTAGTCACAATTAGTCGTCAAGCAGGGCGGCTAGTTGACCCTGGTTGTGGTTGGTCCTAGTCGTCCTATATATACTCTGCTGGTCCAATGTTATCAAGTTGTACCAGGACAAATATACCAAATATATACTATATGTTCTAGAGTACAAATCAAGCGTGAAGATAACTCTAGGGTGGTGGCTGCATGTAGTGTTGCAACTTGGGCTGAAAAACATGAGCCCAAGTGGCCTAAGCCATCCCAGATGCAGCCCATGTCCTAAGGCGCTCAGCAATTCCATTCTGTTTCTGGTCATCCACCCCCTAGCGTCCAACTAATCGTGATTAGTCAATGACTAATCGGACGACCAGAAAACTAATTGGCCTAATCAAGTCTCGTAGCCCCTTGTCGAGGCCAGGATACAGACTATGACAATTAATCGCTATTAGGTCTTGTTTGGATGTTGTCGGATTCACCTCAATCCACATGTGTTGGGGTGGATTAGGGTGGAATTTAGTTCAAGTTTCACCCAATCAACCCCAACACGTGGATTGATGTGAACCCGACTACACCCAAACAAGGGCTTAATTGGACGACAGGATAACACTGGTGTTGACCTCAAGTTACACTGAATAGCTGCATATTTAGCAACGCTAATTTTATTGTCGATGCATTGACATGATTCTCTGTAAAATATAAGGTAAATGCTTTGTCCCCTCAAAGTATACTCAAAATCTGCTTAAACCTCTAAAGTTTGTTTTGATTTACTTGACCCCTTCTGTCTTAACCAGATAATTGTTCACCTTTTGTTGGTCACCTTTTCTGGTTTTGCTTATGCGAGCAGAAGTCAAGCAGATACTTGTGGTTGGGTTATTGGGGTTCAGTAATTGTCAGAGTTTGAGCGTTAAAAGGTGAAGAGTGATCTTGTTTAAGTAAAAGAGGGTTTGTAGTCACCAATAAAATAAAATAAAATAAAATAGGAGCTAAGTGAACTCTGGACATCCGGGGATGTACCCCCACCCACACACACACACACACACACAAAAAGTTAACCTAAGATCTATCACTGTGCATGCTTTTTAAAGACTACAACTTGTTTTTGAACCATGAAGTTTAATATTGTCATTGATTAGGGGCTCATGTTGGGTTTGAACTCTAGCCTACCCCAACTTGCTTGGGACTAAAAGGCTTTGTTGTTGTTGTTGTATATTTCTGTTTTGATACACCAAAATTTATGGTCTCATGCTGTGGACATGTAGGTACATGTTTGATATGGCAAAACTGGAAGCTGAAGAGCTTAAGACAGTTCACAAGGCTGATGTTATAGCTTGGTACAACACATACATAAGATCATCAGCTCCGAAGAGAAGACGACTAGCAATTCATGTGTATGGTTGCAACTCGGATATTACTGAGGCTGCTAAACTCCAGGAGCAATCTTGGATTATAATTGATGACATTGAATCATTGAAGGCTTCGTCTCAATTTTATTCAAGCCTCTGCTGAGGGAAGGAGGGAATGATCTGACGGTGCGAAATTGTTATGCCTTCAGATGAACATCTGCAAAGCCCAGATTTGTAGAACGTGAATGGCACTCGGACATTGCCGAGGCCTGCCAAGGTGCAAGAACAGGCCCCTTTGCAAATCAACCACCATATTATCTATGGGTGGTGTTCGTGAAATTGATCAGTGTCGTTGCACCTGACCTGTTCATATTGAATGGGTATAATGCCATTATTTCATAGTTGGGTAAGAGAAATAGGATTTTGTCAGTGCATTATGTGATTTTTCATAACAAACACATATGGGTTTTATTTTGCGCCAAAAAACTGTTGATCTTCCAATTTGGCGTTGTAATTGCTGGATACATAAGATAGCTCATTTTTTTGAGGAAACAAAATTCTGTACTTTTCCTTGTAAAAGGTGGATTCTATACTGAACATTTTTAAGAGTGGCATACGCGTACTACTACTACGGGCCTATTTGCATCCCATGGTTTAAAGTTTAGCTACTAAACTTGACCGATCTTAGAGGCTTCGAACAGGTGGTCTAAAGTTTTACCAACCTCGCAAAAAAGACATTAGTTCATTAGACTATAACCTACGTTGGTTGTGGCTGGAGTGGGTTCAGGACTTCAAACCTTGAGCAGGGACGACATTGCCATGCAATGACCTAAGACTGTTTGCTCTTCAATGCCTCAACAATGATAACAATTACGGTAACAATTGGGAATGGTAATAAGGCATGTTTCTAGCATCACAATTGACTAGACGGTGGCTCCAAGGTACCTAGCGCCCCATCTTTTTGAGCTAGTGATCCAAAAGAACGGGACGGTTTGCTAGGAACTACATAATGGTAATCGGATCTGCTCCGTCAGGATGCGAATCACAACATCTGTCTAGATACAACAATTCGTCACCCTCTGGATCAAGTGTAGCTCACGCCTGATGTGCAAGACTCCGTAGTTTGGAGATGGACGGAGGATGGAAACTACTCCACACGTTCGGCATATAACATACAATTCCAAGGTTCACACCGCAAGTTCCAAACTGATCTCATTTGGAAAGAAATGTAAGATACATGCCTGGGTACCAATGCATGACAATCATGGCACTGCAAACATCATGAGCATTGCGTCTCTTGTGCAGTGGACCTTTGGAGACAGGATTGCACCTATCTTTGCTATGCCCCTTCTCTAAAGTGGTTTGGAGCCGGGTGTTATCTCGGGAGAACCTTGATGTGCAACTGCCCCAACAAAATCCCCAGTGCCTAGCCGCTTGGTGGGAGGAGGTGGCGAGCAAGGTGCCAAAGCAAGAACACCGAACGTTTAATAGAGTGCTCATTTACATTATGTGGAACCTGTGGAAGGAAAGGAATATGACAATTTTCGAAAACGAGTACAAAACGTCAAAATAGGTTGCCTATCTAGCTCTTAAAGATATTATTCAGAGACGTAGGGCCATGTGTAGTGTGGAGTAAATCAAGTGAGTGGTGGTCCTGTGTGTCGACTGTGTGACCGGTGTTTGAGTTGGTCTATGACCGGGTTTTTTTGGCACCTTGGGTGTTTATACATAAGACTCTATTTTTTTAATCGAGTGGTAGAGCTCTTGTCTTAAAAAAATATTGGATTATAACTGAGCTAAAGTGATTTAAGTTTAGCTTTTAAATTCTAGCCAACTAAACTTTAGACTATACGACGATGTTAACTACTTTTGGATTTGGGATAACTAATTTGGGATTTGGGATACGTCTGATGTCCCATGCAAACCGGTGTCATCCCGCCCAGTGCGTCCCCTGCTGCTGTTGTCTATTGATTTTAAATCGTCTAATTGATATTAGTTGAAATGTTATCAATCCGACTAATCATGACTATTTGAGACTAATTGTTCTGCATAACTAATCGGACACTGATGAACCCAACTAATCACAATTAGGACGAGTTGATAACCTTGCTCCTGTCTACCTCGATATGCCTTCTTTGCTCTAGTTGCTGAACTTCTCTCTAGCTGGTATCCCCAGCAGCGGTAGCTTGTAAACACATTTGCTTTTTAATAAAAAAACAGAGACTTTCTCCTTTCAAAAAGGCTTCTATTATTTGAAAAGCACATGTTAATGCTTATTTGTATATTAGCTTATCATGTGTAAGTATTCGGAGAGCCATGCTTGTTAGCTTCTTTCTTTTCTTCTTTTGTTGCTTATTACTTGTTTTTTTCTTTGAGACATAGATACTCATATATACAAACACATACTTACCCATGAACACACATACACACATTGTATCTCTATGAGGACATCTGAAGGACTGAGTTAGACGAGCAAATCTCGTGATCGACGGTTAACCTGCTGTTTAGATCCTGAAATAAATTTAGGAAGATCAAAATGATCTATTTTCAGCGCTACTTTAACAGTATTTTTCGCGAAGCAACAATATTTTTCTTATAATAAATCAGCAGCAACTAAATTTCAGCAAAATGAACAGGTAAGTTATATTTTCTCTTCAGTGGCAAAATTTCATGAACTTTCGATGGCAGATATGTAACCGGAGACAATGTCAAAAACTTGAACATCCAGTTTGGTTACAAATTGACTCCCGGTTCCTTCCACTCTCTAAGAATATTGTCGCAAAGCCTCCCTAAGTAAAGTAGAAAAAGATAACTAGCATGTTCAAGTCGAAGCTAACGTCACTGAATACTGAACCTGCAACTTCTCCAATTCTACTCCCGGTCGCTGTCATCCGCCAAGACAAATTTGCTGTAGCAGTCACCAAACTACTAGCAACAATAAAGAATAAACCCTAAGTACTTCAATTGTACTCCCCAAGATTTACCAACTAAATATAATATACTCCCTTCATACAAGAAAGTCGTTTCGGATAATGACACGGTCTCGAAAGCTTAACTTTGACTTCTTATTTTTATAAAAATATTTATCAAAAAGTGGTATATGTATAATTTTATGAAAGTATTTTTCAAGATAAATCTATTCATATGGTTTTCATATTTCCAAATTTAACAACTTAAACATTATTCATGATTTATATTCCTAATGTTTGACCCAAACCTTATCCAAAACGACTTCCTTTATGAGTATGGAGGGAGTATAATACATAATTATAGATAGAAACTACAAGTGTATGCATAGCTTTGTAGTCTGACAACAACTTTTGCAGAAAATATATCTTTCAATGTCTTAGCTCATGTTTATGAGCCTGTTCGCTTTCACTTGAGCTTGAGTTTGAATTTATCTGTCGAATCTGTTAATCATTCAATAATATTTTCTTATGGCTTTCAGCCAAGCGAATAGGCTCTAGATGGACAGTGCAGCTTTAACCGCAGGCTCTTAAGTTGACCATCGTCTGAAGGCTCTAGAGGTTAGCCCACGAAACATGGGCCTTCCAACATTTTTCGTACTCCTACCAGCTTCAGCCTAAACGCGGCCCCGTGCAGCGTTTTTTTTTTCTTTTCACTTCCGTGCAGCGTTTGTTGGGGGAACTTGACTCACACCAATGTCGCGTGCGTCCACTAGATTTTTCCTGACGCGGTCGCTGCTCCCACTTCCCCTCCTCCCCCCAAAGTGGCAGCGGCGGCGGGGTAGCATTCGCGCTACGAGGGCTGTTGCCATGGCGGCCTCGGGGTTCGGCGGCAGCGAGGCGTTCCGGCTCTCGGCCGCGCCGGGGGCCGGCACACTGAAGCTGCACAAGGGCGACATCACCCTCTGGTCCGTCGACGGCGCCACCGACGCCATCGTACGCTACTCCGTTTGTTTCTCGTTTCCCGTTCTATCGTTTGTGTTTGCGGTTAGAGCGCGATCCCTTACATGCTTAGTGATTGTCTGATTGGATTGGTGTCAATGATGAGCGCGGGCGTACTTGTGCCAGTACCTGCAGTTTCTAGATCGGTTTTCTGATACTATCTAGTTAACTTGGGAGGCCATTTTGATTCCACAAGCCAGCTTAAGGCCTGTTTGGATCCATTAGCTGCTTATAGTTAGCTAGCTAATTAGCTAGTTTGGTCCAAGTAGTGAAACCGTTATTAGTTGGGTATTCAGCTAACAATTAGCTAAACTATTAGTTAGACCTGCTAATAATTAGCTCCTTGGATCCAAACAGGGCGTTGCTGAGTTTTAGATCAGAGGTCAATGAGACTAGTACTTAGATGCGCTTTATTTTTATTCAATCCAAATCTGTTGCTTCTGTGAATAAATGATTGCATTGTCCTTCTCCGTGTGTGGGCATATGTTTTATTTCGATGTTATCCTCTTGCTAACTGAAGCTTCGATCGATGACTATGTAGATGCTTTACAATTTTCTGTCTGCAGCCTTAGCTTTTGGAAAATGGAAACATTCAGATGTCACTTTGATTGAATCTGGTTTGAGTGGCCTGATTTTCACGGAGAAAATTCCGGATAAAAAATTCTAAACCAAGTATATTCATATGATCAGTTGCTAACCTAGATGGAATATTATGATAAGATAAGGTTTCTATATCTATGAGCCTTCAAAGTTTAACTGAAACTTCAGATAGATGTAATCATGTCACTCCCCGCAGAATATCTAAATTTAGAAACAAAGGGCTTAGCCTTATCAGGTATCATCTTATGAGAGGAGCTACTCTAGCTTGGTGCGCCCACCTGGTTCAATATATCTTGTACATTATCACTACATTGTCACCAGGGGGTGAATCTGGCAAAATGAGACACTGGGGTTCTACTTGGGTCATGAACTAAACAAAAGATCAATATATATAGGGTTAGCTAAAAACTGTCAAGCTCGGCGGACCCCGACGGTATACTGTAGATCCACACCTCATCTTCACCTATTTAGAGGAGTACAGAATGGTTGATATTTTTAAATTTTCTATGCTGTATCAAGCTCTTCTGATGTGTAATCATATTCCCAAACAATTCCGTGGCTACTTTGATGCATGATATGTTGCTCTTGTTATAAATTAGGATGCTGATTTGAATTGGGCTCTAATGCGTTTTTTGTTAACATAGACTGCACAAATTTCTTAAAGCAATACTCTCTGTATGCGATCAAAAACTGAGGAATGTAACCAGCATTTATTTTGGCAGGTTAATGCTGCTAATGAGCGAATGTTAGGTGGCGGAGGTGTGGATGGAGGTAACATGTAATAAGTACTTTCGAGAATTGTTATAGTTCAACCCATTGTTTATGGACTATCCCATATTAACTTGAAACCCCTATCTCAGCTATACATCGAGCTGCTGGACCAGAGCTAGTGCAAGCATGCCGTAAAGTTCCAGAGGTCAAACCAGGAGTTCGTTGCCCTACTGGAGAAGCTAGGATTACTCCGTTCGTACTTAGTACCTTATGTACTCATTTTGATTGTTTCATAAGTCAGAGTGCTCAATTCTAAACTTTATGTATCGCTTACACATCCCTTTGCCCAATATTAAATGTGAGCAGTGCTTTCGAGCTTCCTGTCTCTCGAGTGATTCACACTGTTGGGCCCATATATGATATGGACAAGCATCCTGAGGTGTCATTAAAGAAGGCCTATGAGTAAAGCTCTCTTCAAATTTTAAAAGAAATTCTGTGCTGGTTACTGAACCAGTGAAAAACTATCCTGAACTCCATATACTAATTGCAGAAATAGCTTGAAGCTTGCTAAAGATAATGGCATTCAGTACATCGCATTCCCTGCTATATCTTGTGGTGTTTTTCGGTATGTGCCAAGTTTTAGTTTTCAATCATTTACCTACCTTTGGTGCACTCAGCTTTTTTTCCCATTTCAGGATTTAATTTTTAAATAGTAACTTGACTTGGATCTTATGCAGTTATCCTCCCAAGGAAGCATCAAAAGTAGCTGTTTCTACTGCACAACAATTTTCAGAGGATATCAAAGAGGTTAGGTGTAGTTCTGCTCCTAATTTTTTCATGGTCTAGTACGATACTTCTCTAGTATGTTAGAATTCAATTCTCAAAATTTCATTGTTAGAGGAAAATACAGACCTTTAGTTCTTGAGAACTGGACAAACAGTAATGATCATGCTTGTTTTTGTAAGTGTTTGACAATTATCTTGATTGGTATGAATTATTTGTGCAGGTGCATTTTGTTCTGTTTTCAGATGACCTTTACAATATTTGGCACGAGACTGCTCAGGAGTTGCTATCACAGTTTCAGAAATGAATGGTCTATATGTTGTTGTCTAGTGTTGAGATGTGAGCGCTGTAGGCAGTTTCCCTGATGTAACAAAATGAGTGTATCAAGCAACATTTTAATCTTGAACCAATGTATTGCACTTGTGGTATGATGCTGAATAAGGTTTGGCAATACCGAGCACTTGCAACTGTCAGTCATCTTATTTGATCATGGAGGGAAGAACTAGTACCTGTCAGATTTAATAGAAATTACTTGTGAAATAATGCCAGGTTCTGTTTTTTAGGGGGTAACATATTCGGACAGCATTATAATTTTGAACCATGTATTGTACTTGTGCTACAATGTTGTATGAGCAAGGTTTGGCAATACCGAGCAATCATGAAGGGAAGAACTAGTACCTGTCAGATTTAACAGAAATTACTTGCGAAATGATACCAGGTTCTATATTTTTATCTTTTTTATGGAATTTTATATTTTTATCTTTGTCGGGGGTGGGGTGGGGTGGTGTTAACATGTTCTGGGCTGACTTTTTTATTTTTATCTTTGTCAGGGGTGAGTTGGGGTGGGAGGTGTTAACATGTTCCGGGCTGACTTCTGAGTGAGACATAGTCAGCCTATTCATAACATCTTTGAATTACTCCTTTCATCCCACCGCCATTCTCACTGTACTATTTTCTCCTTTCCACAACACAAAGTATCATTCTCACTTTTCTTGAGAAGTTAAACAATTTTAACTTTGACCATTAGTATTTATAGTGTATAACTAGTATCATTGGATGAGTTAATGAATTAATATTGCTAATATTTTCTATAAACCTAATTAAATTTAAGAAAGTTTGATCCGCACGTATCTCATTTTGGGATGACGAGAGTAAGCCATAATAGTAAGTCATAATGTAGAATAGAGCTGCACCGAGTGAAAGTACCTTTGCAGTAGATTCAGTCTAACGACACAAAACCTAATGTCTTTGAGAAGCAGATTTACCATTGCATTGCTAGTACCTGCTATTGCACAAACTTATATGTAACGCCCCATCCTATTAGTAGCCCGTAGTAGTTGTGAAGTGGGCTCAAGTGGCTTATGTATGATTGTGGTTGGTGGGTTTAGTATCACCTTGTTGTTCCAAATGTAATATCTTTGAGTTAACCTTTTTACACGAGGTGTAAGAAAGTTGCTAGTATGCAATCTCGTTCCACGTGCGAAGTTGGGCCATGTATGTAATTTTTAGACACGGAGTTGGGCCATATAAGCCATTTTTAGATCAGACAGGGGGTGTTACGGGTTAAAGAAGAAAAACAATAAAACAGAGGTTCTAGATGTAAGGTGTTACCGATGGTATCGGAGCATTAACCCTTGTTGCATGTGCCTGTGGAGAAATATACCAAGGGATAGTATTGGACATCCACCACATATATGTGTTGAGGTACCGAGAGCGTCGGCCCTTAAGGGGGGTATAAGCCTTATCGCTCCAAACGTAGCACTTTCGGATTAACCCTTTTATACGAAGCAAAGACGAATGTGGGTTAACCCTTTTACATGAAGCAATAACGAAAGTGTAAGTGAGATAATACACATATGCACTTGTTGCTCTAAACTAGCACCTTTGGGTTAACCCTTTTACACAAAGCGAGGATGAAAGTGTAAGGCGAGGTGCTACGCATACACTTGTCATTCCAAGCATAACACCTCTGGATTAACCCTTTTACATGAAGTGAGGATGAAAGTGTAAGCAAAATGCTATATGTATACATGCCCATTTCATGCACAGAGCTAGACCATATAAGCAGTTTTTTGACACAGGACATTACATTATACCACTTCATTTTCACATTTCCATGACATTTGCTTTTGTTATTTTTAACAACATTTAGCCAATTTGTTGATTAAAGAGCTAACACAGAAAGCTATACCTTTTAATTTCATCCCAAACCTTATTGCCCAAGAGTACATTGCAACGGTATCTACTGTAGGTTTCGTGCTTTTTTCTGGTTTCCTAACTCTCTAGTTTCACACCTTTTAAGGTCTAAGAATATAGATACAATAATACTTGACTAGCTTAGCGAGCTCCTGTTTCGAGTATCAATCCTCTTTATCTCTGATAAACCTTCTCGGTAGTCTGCTGATCACATTCTCATCAACTATCTTGTAATGCCTCGATATGTTCCGGTGGACCATCCCAGCATACCTATCAACAGGCCGCTGGTATTTGTTGTACAATGCAGGTATAGTGACCAATGCAATGGTTCCTGTCATGCACCCATTATAATATTAGCAATAAAATTCACAAAAAAAAAATCAAGACAAAACAGAGATAAGATTCTGCCTGCACTTTGGTAGTACTGTCCGAGTGTCTCTATATTCCTAAATGTGTAAGGAACAAAATGTAAAGTATGACCTGTGCAGGATATACCTATGTAAGCAAGAGTGATTGACGAGCAGAAATTTCCAATAACAGATAACAGCCAAAGAACAAGCACAACCTGTGAAGAGAATTTTCTGTCTCAGCAACGGCAGGAATACGGAATAATCAAAACAAAGTACATGCATGACAGCGAACCTGGAAAAATAGTCGGAAGTCCTTGCCAAGAGTAATGTCATGCGCTATCATCAGCATGTTGTTAACTTTAACACGGAATGAAGCCGCAGCATTGCTAACCATCTCCTCTGATAAAACTAACTCAGGTAGTGGCCTAGGCTGCCTGCAAATAGTTAAACCAGTATGATAACTGCATATAGGCAACTTGATCGTAATTTGAGATCGAATGGAAGGAGGATTTGGGTTGCTTACCTATTTAGCAGTCCAGCTATTTTAACCCGTAAGAACTGCAGAACTATCAAGATGAGAAATATATCACAGCAAATAGTTAATAATGATAGTCCAGACTTCTCAAACAACCACCATGCCACAGTAGCACCAAATATAACACCAATTGTAACACGCCCTCGCCTCCATAAGATGATATCAGCAGCTGGAAATGGAAATTAACATTAGCATGAACAAGACAATTATATGTTCTGTTGCACTTTAATAAGGCATAAAAGTAGCACCATTTACCCATCACTAAATTAAAATTGACCATCTGGGATCAAGTACAACAGTTGTGCGCTTTACGACCCAATTGGACCCAAATTGAAATGTTACCTATTCCAACATGACTCTATCTTTCAAATCCGTTCGTAATTGCAGCAATTATCAAGTCAAATTTCAGCACAAGTATTTCGAGCCCTATTGAGTTCACAACAACAACTATAATTCCAGTTAAAACAGCACGATATTCTCTGATTGCAAGCACCCTAGCTTCCGAACCATGAGGCAGTCTAAAGTTTCGAACTAAACTATACCGAACATAACCTTTGCTTGTAGTTGCACAAATCAAAACCTCAGCGAGCCACCATTTCCCAGTACTGGCCGAGACTGCATCCACGTAACGACATCACTAACCAATCCGCGCTGCTAATCGCACGGACATGACAACAGGGCGCAGAACCTATCGCGATTCGCAAACCGGGGCACGGGGAGTTCGAGGGAGGAGAGCAGCAGACCTTTCCCGCCGCCGGCTATCTGGTGGACGGAGAACCTGTACCCACCGGCGCCGCCTGAGCTGCAGGGGTCGGCGGAGCCCTCGATCCCGCCGTTGGCGGCGGCCTCCACCCCGCCGGCAGCGTCCATGCGGGAGCCTAGGGTCCGCGGGCAGAGGAGACGACGCGAGACGTTCTGGTGATGGGAACAATCCGGGGGAGGACCGAGGACGGGAAGGGTGGGGAAGACGGGAGCAGTTCGATCCTCCTCCCACGACGCGGCGGCGGTAGGACCCAAGCGAACGAGGTCAGCACGAGTGCGCCGCCATTCTTTATTCTTTCCTCGTTTTTTTCCCGTTAATTAAGCTAATTTGTGATGATTAATTGGGCCGTTGGATGATTAGCGGGACCGTCCTTTCGGCGTAGACGTCTGGTACCGCCCACGGAAACGCCACAAGGCCCACGGCACTTGCGGCATCTGCTCGCGTGGCACTCCCACAAGGCCTTGATGGAGGCTACAACATTTTATCTTCTCTTAAATCCTGAATCCAACCTCTCAAAGAATGAACTCCAGTGTGTTACGAGGCTGTGTCTCACGCCGACAGTGGAAGATCTGAGCTCATCTTTGCCAAATCAAAGTGTACAGTTGAGGTTGTAACATCAGAAGCGATATCATGAAAAGCAGGAAGATATATGCTTTAATGAGGGCGTGATTGATTGCCGATCTAGGCTCATGGGAAGCAAGTCGAAATCGTACACTTTGCTCTGTTTTGTAACTTAGTCTAGATAGTGGATGATCATCATTGTATTGATTGCATGCATCCATCAGAGTTTTGGGTGTCGATCTAACACATGAGCCCATGCACCATGCATGCATCAAAGGCATCCTAGCTCGCGTGGGAACGAGAAATCGAGAAGACGAGGCGTGCAGAATGGAGAATGAGAAAGGAATGGAACAAAGTAGGCAAATGATGCGAGGCAGAGAACCAAACAAGACCGAAATGCATCGCACAGTGTTGGATGACCATTTGGACGGTCCAAGTAGGACAACCAATCACACTCTAAAAATCTTTGGACGTTTAGGAAGATGTTGGTTGAGACTCCTTTAGGTTTCTCAATGTTGGATGTTGCTGGCGATTGCTTTTTGTATCTCGAGGAGATATGGGCATGATGTAACATTAGCCTTGGTTTCATAAAGGATGAAAACAAATCTGTTGCCTAAAAAAGTGATGTCGACCCTCACAAAGGCCTAATAAATCTTATGTTACAATAGTGAAATTTGTAGTACACGTTGACCTTTCATTGTGCCATATGTCACTTAAAAATCTCAGTCATTAGATCTCCAGCAACAATCCATCAAACCACCAAACTATAGTAGAGTTTCCACGATGTATTGACCCCTTGACACTATCCTGTGCCGTGTCTTCGACCTCTCAACATGGCGCATCCAATCCTCCTTACAGCGGGTATCCATGATCATTGTTGTCTCCCCACGTCCCCATCCTCGCAGCAGCTGCTGCTCTGATGGCAATGAGCGTGGGCAAACATGGTGGAAGGAGAAGCAACATGCAGTGGTTACCAAGGTGTAGCTCATGAGCTAAGGCCAATGTCCGTGAGCCTCTCTCTCTCTCTCTCTGAGTGAAGCTATGTGACACCCTTTATTAATTATCAAATAGGATTATATCGTTTACAAGATTCTCAAGGATAAAATTAGGGAGTTTATCGATCCAAATACGAAATTCTTTTGCTGGTAAAGCTGCTTTCGTTAACTCGTGTGTCACCTTATTTACTTCCCGATCGCACTTCGATATTGCTTCAAAGTTGTGCCATAACTAGAAACATTCATCAAAGATTAGCGCCCCCGCTATAGATGAGATGCCCATTTCATAGTGTCCACGACCTCCGTGCAATCTGAATGAACAATGAAGGCGTTGCATCCGATCTGTTGAGCAAGTAGCACTCCTTTCAGCGCCATTGCTTCCGCCATTGGGGCATCAACCACATGCTCCCTATAAGTGTATAAGAGCCTGCAACGAAGGAGCCATCACAATCCGTTATGACGATGCATGTCCGCGAGCTGCTCTTGCTAGGCCAGCGGCCTGCAAACGCATATGTTTCCAGGTCAGTTCCAGCAGAGTACCAAATCACGGCCAGCGTGCGGAGGTGAATGGCGATGCTGGGCCTGGTCGTGGTCTACTTGCCTGGAGGACTTGGAAATTGGAGTACATGTTGGGCCGGTACAAGTACTGCTGCGTCAAAGTCAGGACCGCGTCTCTATTGAGATACTGTTACGTTTCTTACAGCGACCTCTCGTACACAACCCTAGTGGGTCTGTGAATGATCGAAAAATCTGACTAAAAACCGCGTTTTGATCATAAGAACAAATCTCACTCAGAACAAAAAAAAAAATCTATGGCTTCTTCGGCGGGGCATGTGTATTTTTTCTTGCGTTGCTTTAATTTGTCTGCCCTTGTTGGTTTTTCCAACTACGGATGAGGTGATAAGGACGGGCCGTTCGGCAGTTAGTGCTCCAACGGAATCCACTACGCGCCCACGCCTCTTGGCTCTTGCCTCCTCATCGCCTCCGTGGGATGATACCAAGAACGGCATCACTGAACGCAGCGCGCGCACGCACGCATCGTCTGCAAGTGGCAAGGATGCATGGTCCACGCCGCGCTTTTGTCCGGTTCGCTCGACGGGACCTGGTAGCCCCTTTGTTTCTTGACCGTTTCCTCTACCACCCATCAGGCCCCCCACCTCCGATCCTGTGGCCGCGCTCTCTCTTCCCTCTCCAGCCCGGCGGCGGCGAGACACACACACGCCAGCGTGGGGGGACCAGACCTCCGGCGCCCTCCACGGCTCCACCTCCCAGCTAGTTTGCGAGAGGACGTGAAACACGGCTCGGCACGGTCTCGCGTGGCTGGCGGCGGCGTCGTCCTCGGCCGTGCCCGGAACGCAGCAGAGTGTCTGATGTGGCCGCAACCACAACCGCAACGACCTGCGCTGAGCGAAACGAGAAGAAATGAAGTAGTACGTGCGGACAAGTCGAGGACACGTGATTCGTCGGTGACGGGGAGCCGTGGCCCTGCGGGGGTGCGTCGAGTTGCCAGTGCCAGTGGTCAGCGGGCGCTCTCCGTGCACTCGCACTCGGCGGCGAACGTTCCACAGGCCGTACGTCAGTGGATCCCGCACCTCGCAACAATGCAACCGGCAGTCGCGCGCCGCCGTTCGAGAAGACCCAATGCGGGCTGCGTGGACGTCGCGTCGCGGTGCATCGGTGGCATGTTCTGCTTCTGCAGGGTTGCTGTGCGGTTGTAACGGAGCAACACCACACCGATCCCGTCCCATGTGCGGTTGTAACGGAACCGTAGTCAAAAGTGTTCACATCGCATCGAGTGGCGGCACGTCGGCTCGGCCGGCCGGGCCCACGCCAGTCTATTCAGTCCAGCACATTTCCGTCGTCCGCAGCCCGCCGCAGCGCAGGGAACTAGGGAAGGGACAGGGACAGGGAGGAACCCACGGGCCGGGCCTATAGGCCGGCCCGCAAGGCAGGCCAGCTGCCAGCGAGATTGCGAGGAGCTGCCACGACGACAGCACCCACCCCACTGGCCACCCCCTGGCCACTCTACCGCAAACGGATACCGGTCCAACTCACCAGCCCCAACGCGCACACGCGAGCTCTCACGCGCTATAAAATCCTGGATCCAGATAGGGACGGCCCGTCAGGCCCAAGGAGGATCCCTTGCCCTGCCCCACCACCACCGCCTCCGCCTCCTCGTCGTGCGCGTTGGCTGGCGTTTGTTTTCTTCACGCCCGCAGGTTTGCTGTTTCTTCTCCGCGGCCGCGCGCGTCCGACGCGGGGCACTCTCGCCTACCTACCCATCCCACACACACACACCCGCCTCGGGAAAACCCAAGCACCGCCCCTCGCACTCGCGCTCCCCACTCACTCACTCACTCATCGTAACGGCTCGGCAAAAACCCCAGGACGCGGTGAAAATTCCCCCGCACTCCCCATCCGTTTCGTTTCTCCCCCAATTGCGCATGGCCGCCGCGAGGAGGTAGCGGGCGCTCACCGGGGATGGCGGCGGGAGGGAGGGGCAAGCTGGCGGCGGCGGCGGCGGCGGAGGATGCGGCGGCGGTTCCCGCGGGGGGCGTGGCGGTGGCGGGGGCCGCGGCGGACGAGGTGGTGCGGCGCGTAAGGCCCACGGAGGCCTCCGAGCGCCGCCGCGCGGACGTCGTCGACTACGCGCGGAGGCTCGTCGGCTCCGCGCTCGGATGCGAGGTGCGTTTTGTGCGTTCACACTCTAGAGCGCCGGGCCGCTCCCGTCCGCGCGCGCGCGGGGCGACTCTGCGTCCTGGAGTTTCGGTTGTGCTTTCTTCGGCTAGCGACTAGTCATCGTCGATGTTTTCTTCCTCCTCCGTGGATAATAAAAGGGTTTCGTACTCCTATGCTGCCCCCCTGACATGTATGGGGATTCTAGTCCGTCTGTTTACCTTTACATCCAGCTCCAATCGGGAGCAGTTTTGTTTTCTTCATTCACTTTGGTTTTGGTTTGTTTAGTCTTGTTCCATCGCTTTCCAAGGGATTTGACACTTGATTATTCGTTTGGTTTGTACGGATCTGGATTATAACTCGTAAACTATTTGCTCGCGGCGCGTCGTAATTGTTCTGTTTCAAAAAAAAAAACTCGTGCTAGCCTTAACGAGTTGGGGATCGCTTCTGTTGTGTATCTGGACTATCTGTTCTCGCATGGATCAAATTTTGATGATAGTTTATTCTCCCATGGACTATCTGTTCAGCTGTTCCCAATTGTTTGGCCTCGCATTACTGGGGAGCTTTTTCTGCGAGACTGACTGTGAACTTTTTTTTTGTATAGTTTATTATGGACACGGGACAGCCGGACAGGCTCTGTCTTGCGTTCTTTTCTTGAGCAAAACTCAAGGAGGCGTTTCTGTGCTGTTGATTAGAAAGTTTCGTGAAGCATTGAAAATCTTCTTTTCTGTGGGTGCAGTAGTCAGCAGAGTAGGGTTTTTTTTTTCTGGAAAAAGTAGAGACAGACTTTTCTTGCTTATGGAAAAAAAGAAGAAGATAAAAACATTTTTTGTTGTTGTTAATGGCTGTGTTTCTGCCCGTGATTGCCTGCTTTACTAGCTGGCAGCAGTGTCCGCTTCGAGCTGTACATATCTATCAAACCATCAATGTTGACTCGTCCACGTGGAATTACTGAATAGCTTGGCAACCGAGGAATGCTGTAGTGGAATCTTCCTGGCATGTTGACTACATTTTTCGGAGGATTTGACACAGCAGGATAGAGACTCTGCCTTGCACCGACGGCTGCCTGCCAACGTCCTGCTTTGAATTGTGCTCAGATGTCCCTAGAGCGCTTTGTTGGAACAGTTTAATTGTTATTCACTGATGAAAGTTCAGAGGGTCCGCTGTGTCGTACTTTGAGGTTTGCACACAGGCTTGGCCTTGTTTAGTTCGCAAAAATTTTCAAGATTTCCCGTCGCATCGAATCTTTGGTCGCATGCATGGAGCATTAAATATAGATAAAAATAAAAACTAATTGCACAGTTTATCTGTAATTTGTGAGATGAATCTTTTGAGCCTAGTTACTCTATGATTGGACAAT
>Ga0182004_10000874_pt1 | contig 20443 bp, 16 predicted proteins | sample Sormic07211540_1_FD_120479 | JGI IMG/M metagenome (GOLD analysis project Ga0182004, IMG submission 120479) | Endophyte microbial communities from Sorghum bicolor roots, Mead, Nebraska, USA - 072115-40_1 MetaG | ecosystem: Host-associated > Plants > Roots > Unclassified | place: USA: Nebraska...
TTCTCTTTCTTCTTTTCCAAGTTGAGCACTTGATCATCTTATGGTCATCACCATCATCACCATGATCATCACATGCTCCATCACTTGGCATGTACCAACCTCATTAAGTCTACACACACTTAGTATAGAGGTTAGTACTAGGGTTTCATCAATTATCCAAAACCAAACTAGGGCTTTCATCCCTGTCTATAAAAAGAATGGAAAGCTTCGTGTTTGCATTGACTTTAGGAATCTCAATAAGGCTACACCGATGGATGGCTATCCAATGCCGGTTGCTGATTTGTTGGTTGATGCTGCGGCTAGACATCGGATTATCAGCTTTATGGATGGCAATGCAGGATACAATCAAATATTCATGACTGAAGAATATATTCCCAAGACTGCATTTAGATGTCCTGGTCATGTTGGATTGTTTGAATAGATAGTCATGACTTTTGGCTTAAAAAATGCTGGTGCTACTTATCAGAGAGCCATGAATTTTATCTTCCATGAGTTCATCGGCAAGTTGGTGGAAATCTATATTGATTATGTGGTGGTTAAGTCTGGAGATTTCATAAAACATCTAGCCGATTTGCAAAAGGTGTTGGAGTGCACAAGGAAACATGATTTAAAAATGAATCCTAATAAATGTGCATTTGGTGTATTGGCAGGACAATTTCTTGGTTTCATGGTGCATCAAAGAGAGATTGAAATAAGTAGGAGATCTATTGATGCCATCAAAAAAATAGTTGCTCCTACCAATAAAACTGAACTTCAGTCGTTGATCAGCAAGATTAATTTTATCAGACGATTTATATCTAATTTGTCAGGTAAGATTCGTGTTTTTAGTCCCTTGCTTAAGTTAAAAGCCGATCAAGAATTTGTATTGGGAAAAGAGCAACAGTTAGCCTTAGATGAAATCAAGAATTATTTGATAAACCCTCCAGTTTTGGTTCCACCGCAACAAGGGAAACCCTTCAGATTATATTTGTTTACCAATGGTATGGTCATCGGTTCGGCTCTCATTCAGGAATTTGAGGGGAAGGAGCGTGTGATTTATTATCTAAGTAGAAGATTGGTGGATGCTGAAACGAGGTATTCGGCAATTGAGAAGTTGTGCTTGTGCTTATACTTTTCTTGCATTAAATTGAGACATTACTTGTTATCGGCCGAATGCACTGTCATATGCAAAGATGATGTAGTCCAATACATGTTATCAATGCCAATTATGAGTTGTAGAATTGGCAAGTGGATATTAGCATTGTCGGAATTTGGTCTACGTTATGAATCGGCTAAAGCGGTTAAAGGGCAGATTATGGCCGATTTTGTAACTCAGCATTGCGGTGTAGTGGATGCTTTGGAAATCGTTCCTTGGACGCTCTTCTTTGATGGATCTACCTGTGACCGGGGGGCAGGAATCGGTATAGTACTAATTTCTCCTTGGGGAAAGAAGTATGAATTTTCTTTGCCGATTGTTGCCAAGTCAACAAATAATCAAGCTGAGTACCAAGCTTTGATCAAAGGATTGGAATTATTGAAGGGAGTTCATGCCGATGCTATTGAGATTTTTGGTGATTCCATGCTTGTTATAAACTAGTTGGCTGGAATTTATGAATGTCGAAGTGAGGTTTTAATAACTTATTATGAAAGATGCGTACAACTGTTAAGGGAATTAAAGAATTTCCGATTAGAGCATATTCCTCGATTGCATAATGAAGAAGCCAACCAATTGGCTCAACACGCCTCATGGTATCAACCCATCTTGGATATGTTATCGGTAGTCAGTGCCGATGATTGGAGAAAGGAAATTGTTGATTATTTAAAAGACCCATCCAGGAAATTTGAGAGGCGTGTTAGGTTTCAAGCTACAAAGTATGTACTCCTTGAAGAAGAGTTATATTACCGAACGATAGATGGAGTCTTGCTTAAATGCTTGGGTGATGATGAATCTAGAAGCTTGATGGGCGAAATTCATGAAGGAGTGTGTGGGGCACATCAATCGGCTTTCAAGATGAAATGGATGATTAGGAGAAACATATATTATTGGCCGACTATACTTGAAGATTGCTTTAAATATTTCAAGGGATGTCTAGGATATCATAAGTTTGGCAATATTCAAAGGGCACCCACATCGGCTATGAATCCCATTATTAAACCTTAGCCGTTTCGGGGTTGGGCTATTGATCTCATCGGTCAGATTTATCCACCATCAAGCAAAGGGTACAAATTTATCTTAGTTGCCACTGATTATTTCACCAAATGGGTTGAGGTTGTTCCTTTGAAGAAAGTAACATCGGCCAATATGATTGATTTTGAAAAGAGCATATTGTTTACCGATTTGGTATTCCCCAAACGATTACTACCGATCAGGGTACTATGTTTACATCGGGGGAGTTTGATGAGTTTGCAATCGGTATGGGAATTAAGGTGTTGAATTCTTCTCCTTATTATGCTCAAGCTAATGGGCAGGCTGAAGCTTCGAACAAAGGCATTATTAAGCTCATTAAGCGGAAAATTGAAGAGAATCCTAGGAGATGGCATACGTTGTTGAATGAAGCTTTATGGTCATATTGGATGGCGTGTCATGGTTCAACCAAAGTGTCACCCTATCAATTGGTATATGGGCACGATGCAGTATTGCCGTGGAAAATTAAAACTGGTTCCAGGTGGATTTTTTCTCAAGATCAACTAACTGCCGATGACTATGCTACTTTGATGAAAGATGAGCTGGATGATTTGGCAGGGCATCGGTTAAGAGCTTTAATTAGCATAGAAGAAAATAAAAAGAGAGTTGCTAAATGGTATGATAAGAAGGTAATGGCCAAGGAGTTTGCCGATGGAGATTTGGTATGGAAGCTAATTCTACCGATTGGGACTAAAAGTTCAAAATTTGGAAAATGGTCTCCTAATTGGGAGGGTCCTTATCGGATAAATTGATCTGCTCCTGGCAATGCTTATATCTTAGAAACTCTCGAAGGAGTTGAATTTCCCAGAGCATTAAATGGAAAATATTTAAAGAAATACTATCCTAGTATCTGGATCGATGCATAGAAGTTCAAATGTTGATGATAATTCTATCGGCTAGATAAAATGTGTCTAGGACCATGCATAGTGTTTAAGTGCCGATAACAGTCCTATCGGCTGGACTAAAATGATTAGAGTTTTTAAAAGCAGAATTAAACAAGTTGCCGATGAAGAATTCACAGATTCAGCAAAGTCTGGATGGCTGATATGGCGCGCACACGAATCTGGTTGGCCTCTTCTATTTCTCGAGTATCTTCATCGGCAGAACCGTCCACCGGCTTCAGTTTCTTCTTCATCTGCAGTGCTTTGCGGGCTTGGACATCTCTTTCTTGCTGAAGAGTTTTGAGCACCTCGGGTAGCTGGCTTTCTTGTTGCTGAGCTTGAGTCAAGGCCTCTTCAACTTGCTTGAGTTCAGCTAGCAGGGCTTCTCTTCTTGCCGATAGATCAGAGATCTTTTGTTTCAGCTCATCCCCTGAAGACTGCAGAACGCCGATGCTCTTGTGTTTTTCATCGGCAGCACGCTTTACTTGCATCATTTCCTCTGCGAGCTGGGCGTGAGCAGCTCTATCGGCAAGATGCTGAGTGGCCTTCTGATACTAGAGTTGACGGCTCTCTAAGTGGGCAGCTTGGAAGAGGACTTCTTTTGCATCGGCTGGAATTTGACCACAGAGGGTATTAAATATAGCTTTAGACGGATCAGAATCATCCACTTGCTGGGCTATGTCCTGGTGCAGCAGAGCTAACAAATCTTCCAACTTGGCTTTGATTTCTGCCGATGAGATCCCAACTGCCTGAGAAGAACTTGCTTCTTCGCCTTCATCATCGGAAATGTCGATGGAAAATGAAAATAGACTGTCCGGGGAGTCTTGTTCCTAGAAAAAGAGGAAGATGAGTTACTCAAAGATTAAGTATTGACAATGTGAAGTTTGAAGATCAGATGACTTACTTGCTTCAGGGTAATTTCCTGCCTCTGGCGTGAAGATGCAACTGGGACTATAGTTTGATCGGCTGGGGTTGCCGATGGAGTGACTTCAACTGAAAAGTTACAAGGATGATTATAGTTTATTAAACAAATTCATTAGTAATAATTCTGTGATCAGTACTTTACCTTGCGAGGGTATAGTGATGGTCTGTTCTGGAGGGACGGCTGATGACGTGCCCAGATCAGCCAGTTCGATGATCTGTTTAGAGACATCGGTTGGTGCTTCTCGCGTCTAGGGTTCTGGTGGAGAAGGAGATGATGCTACCTGGATCGGGGACACTGGACGGGGTGGAGAGGATGGTGCTATCTTCTGGCGCTTCGGCTGGGTCTTGGTGCTTTTGGGACCCTTTCTCTTGGTTGGAGCTTGACTGGGCTGGGGGGCATCGGCACCCGATGTTTGAGCACTTATGGTCTTAGCCGATTTGCCAGTTTGCTGTTACAACAACCAAAATTTCATAAGTAAAAATATGAGAAGAGTACTGATGGAATTTTGCTAAAGGATAAAAGTTACCGATGAAGTTACCATTGCAGCCGATGTACCCTGAAAAGATGAAGTGAGAATGGGATGAATTTGGTATAGAAGTTATTATTAAGAGTTTTACCTTAAAAGCCTGTGCCTGGGTAGCAACAGCAACCGATGGGGATACTTTCGACCGTTTGGTGGTCGTCTTCTTGAAGCGCACGTTCTGATTCATCAGGGCTGCTAAACTTGGCGCACTATGGCCGATCAGAGAAATTGGGCCTGATTGAAGGGGTTCGATCAGCCTTCCACTTCTGCTGATTGTCGATGCTGGGTTATCGACCTATTGAAATAAAAAAACAAATAAATTGCCGATAAGATCAAAGATAACAAAGGAACCAAGGTATCGGTAAAAGACTTACAATGTTATCGGGGACCTTGTAGTCAGAATCAATCATGTCGCGATATGTATGAGCCGATGCACTGAACAGATGTTCCTTCCATTCCTCCCACCAGTGTTTATACAGCTGAGTAATAAAGAGAGCTGGCACCCAGGCCGATAGATCGATGTTTGTCGTATTGGCATTTGGTTGGAGTTGGGCTACCCTTATCCACTCAAGTCTAGTGGTTATTGTCTCCCTTGGTTTTACCACATCGGCATAACAAAGTCTGATCGGCAGTTGGCCAAAAGCTAGTTGACGAGCTAGTGTCGATGGGTTGTAGAACTCATAGGTGAGGTTGGTATTCTTCCGGCTGCCAAAAGTGTTCACTGGGATTGCCCTCGGAGTGATGATTGCCGTCATCAGGTCATTATCCTTGTTGAGAGCATCGTCAAAAGGATGGAAGGTGAGCGGGAATCTGGTTTCAGGATCTTCATAAGGCATCCATGCTCACTGATCTTTGGAGAGGCCATTATACAAGGTTTGGAAGAATCGGCCGATTTGGTTTTCATTGCAGCTGGTGCCAGGGAGAACTATGGCAGCTTCACCATAATTGAGGGGTGGGCGAGTTGCCGATTCATCATCGGCCAGTTCATAATCTTTGGCAATGTCTTTGGGGGAATTGTTGTGCAAAGAAATCAAACCGAAGGCGCTTGTGCATATGAACATTGAGCCACATGTTGAAGAACCACCAGGGTCCTCCTAGGTTGCCGATGGGTTCACCTAAAACGAGTTTCTCAGTCACTTGATGGAGGAGATGATAGGCGGAGCCTAGCAGGTATCGGCCAAGAGGGAATCGGCCACCATCGGCTAACCATTCTGCTGTCGATAAGTAGACAGAGGTTGGTCCTATCGATCACCCACAGAAGATAAATTTGTCTAGCCACATGTTCAGGAAAGTGGCGTGTTCCCTTTGCCAAACTGGTCCCATTTTCTGATACTTCTGGATATACCTCGACCAACCGCCGATGTTGCAGGTTTCTACTTTGCGTTCAGCCTTGCGGTCGAACAAATGGCCATCATCGGCAGTTGCAATATCTAGACCAGTGAGCATGAGGACATCGGCAAGAGTGGGAGAAGCTAGGCCGTGACCGAAAAGGAAAGCATTGAGAGTATCTGACCAGAAGTATGAAGCCGCTATCAGCAGTGACTCGTTTCTCTCCATATCGGCAATAGATAGCCTGATGCATTGATCTAGTTTGCGTTTACCCCAGTATACTTCATTCGTGTTGCTAACACTCAAGAACCAATCCTTCCATCCCTTGGTGGAACTTGGCTAGGATCGGAAGGTATCTTTCCACAATCTAAAGAAAAGTTCTCGGCTCTAAAGGGTCTCCGCATTGATCAGATCGGTAGGGTCCGGATTACCCAGTGGACCGAGGCATTGAAGGTGAGGTTGCTCGGTAGGAATAACGATTTTCTCGCTCAGTTCCTAAGGTTTGAAGATTGGAAGAACGGAGAAAAAGAAAGAAGAAAGAAAAATGCTAAGTAAGTAGACTTGCAAAATGTAAAAAGGTGTGGTAAAGAGAGGAAAGTTAGGAATGGATTAACCTCAGGGAAGACGAAGTTGACGGCCATTTCTTCCCGGAGAAGAAAAAGATCGGAGACTTGAGAAACTGTTGGGGAAGATTCTGCTGGAGTTCTTGGGCTCTTCGACAATGCCGCCGCCAGAAAGATGAGTTTGGGGAATGAAGGATGGCATGGTAGAGAAAGAGTACCAAGGAAGGAAGTATTTATAGGGCAAAATGAGCAGGGGCATTTCTGACTTATCTCTTTGCCGGTGAAATTCGAGGGTGTTCAGGTGGATATGGTAACTGTTCGCACGGTAATCAAGGGATTGTGCAGGTGATTTGACAGCAAGCGGTCATGATTTTAGGAGATATTTTATTGTGCAGGATCTCCTGGTCGGCTCATCGGTAGTCCACTCTAACAGAACAATTGCCGATGAGCGGATGATTAGGAGATTTGGTTCGGGGGGTTGAGAGATTCGAGGTGCATGCTGAAGATCCAGGTTAATGTTGTTTGGATTTGGTAATTAATTGCTGTCGGGAAGGAATAACTGCGAATAGGGCATCATTATTGGGAGAGAATTTTGGAGCATTAATGATTTATACTCCGAAATTAGGGGGCATGTGTTGACACCGTTTTTTTGACACGTATCTGGAAAGTTTATAGAACCTGGATCGGCAGGCGAAAAAAGTGATGACTGGTTGACAAAGGAATTGCAGATGGGTTATGATGCCGATGATAAAGCAGCAGGATATGACCAAGTCCGGGAATGATGGTTGATCTATGCCGATGACTGATATTAATGGTTGCCGATGCCGATGGAGGATGATTTGCCGATGATAGTGGAGGAAGGCGTAGGAATCGTCGGGAAGATGATGATGGTGTGCCGATCGCCTAGGATAGATAAATTAATGTTTTCTATAATTATTAGAGTTTGTTTTGTATACAGATTTCGTTTAGTTTGGAATTAGAATCCTAGTCGTATCTTTTTGTAACTCTTTTAGACAGGGTATAAATGTAGACCTAGTAGCGATGTAAGAAAAGATCCAATCAATCAATCATATACAAATCTTTTACATCTATTTTTACATCTACTTTTCGACGACTTCGTCAACTCGCATATTTTCTTTTTACTTACGAGTTCTTAGGAACTCATCGAGTCAAACTCGACGAGTTCTTGAGTTCTGCGTGAATACCTCTTGGCCATGACATCCGGGCGCATCGCTGTTGTCGGGACCAAAGTGTTCGAGTTATCACCTTTGTCGATTGCAAGGTCAAATCAGCTGGCACGCCTTAACATTGAATCGGGTATTAACCCTTTGTGTTTGTAGATCCACTTTTGCACCAACAATATCTTATCATAGTTAATGGACTGTTGTAGGTAATCACTAAAGTGTGTAAACCAGACAACCAAGTCATTATAATTTTTGATAAACACAAGAAAGATAATCTCTAAGTCCAATGACATAGGGTAGATCTTATATAGTAGGCAATTAAATTGCTACCTAAGCACGGTCTAAGGGCTAGATAATTCATAAGTGAATTAAATGCAGTCTTTTGCTCAGGACTCTACTACCTTGTGTAATTATCAAAATAAATATATTGATATAACGATCCAAAAACCTTTATTTTAGTTAAGTGCACAATATAGGTAGTCATCGATTTTCAAAGAAAGAAGATGTAGACCTCTTAGTAATGGGTGATTAAGTCACTGTTATGGCACGGTCTCTAGGCAGGATAATTTACAAAGAATTAAACGCAGCCTTTGCCATAAACTCCATTGCCTTGTGTCAATTAACCAAAATAAAAAGATATTTTTATATTGCAATTTTCAGTTCTATAGTAATTAAATTTTAATTCTATAGAAAGCATTGTTAAAATGCTACTAAGTCAACTAGTAATTTTAACTTGTATGTGATGCAAGGTTTGTGGTTTGGGGCATCAACATACCCTATTTATATTATAAAATTCCAAGTGTAACTTTATGTTAGTGCAAAACAGGGGGGTTTGGGTGCACTAACAGATCATAAAAATAATTATCAAAGTCACAAATATAGAATATATATGTAGTGCAAAGGGGTTTAGTTGCACTATATATATTAATAATATAATAGAAATAAGTCTTGGATTGTATAATAATATAAACAAACAACAATATATTTACAATCACAAGTTACAGCAGGTAGAGGCAACAACAATCAAGATAATAAACTGATGTTCTTGCAGAAAATTACTAACAAGCAATAGTTAATCAACTAAAATACTGCTGCAAACTATATATAAAAGAAAAATTAAAGGAATAAAGAAATCGGGCCCAGGCAGGCAGCCCCGCCGGCCAGGCGGCTCGGCCCAGCCTCAGGCGTGCGGGCGAGTGGCCACGCAGCCAGCCAGGCGCGCAGCGGCCCAGCAGCCGGCCCAAGCAGCCAGCGCAGGTGCCCAGGCCGCCAGGCGCGCAGCAGCCCGGCAGCCCCAGCGCGTGGCCTATAAAGGCGGCAGTTAGGGTTTTGAAACCCTAACTGCCAGCCGCCGCCGCTGCCCACTTCCGCCGCCGCTGCCGTCGTCGCCGTTCCGGCCAGTTGCCGCCGCCGCGGGTAGCCGCCGCCGCCGTGTCGTGCGCAGCCAGCAGCGGCGCCGCCAAGCCCGTAGCCACGCGCGTTGGAGCGCCGCCGATGCCGCGCCCGCGCCGTCGAAGGCCGCCGCCGCCGTGTGCCATCCTGGACCTCCTCCTCCCCTCCCCCTTTCCCTCGCATTGCAGATCCGGGCCAAGGCCCAGGGTCCGGCCATGGAGGCCGGCCGGCAGGGGAGTCATCGCCCGTTCCCAGCGAGCTCCGGCCACAAGGGCCGTCGCAGCATGCCGGGGACGGCGGATCCGCCCCCACCAGCCCATCCAAAGGGGCTCAGCGATGGGGAGCCGCCTCCCCCTTAGAGGGAGAGGCGAAACCCGCTCCGAGGGCGTTGGTGGGAGGAAGGCGCGACGTCGGAGGGGTGGCCGCGGCCTCTGCGTAGGTGCGGCCGCGCATCTGAAGACGGTTCGCCGGCGGCGCAATCGGTGGAGGAGGTGGAGGCGGGAGCGCGACGTCGAGGTCGAACGCGAAGCCCGGAGGCCACGCATCAAACCCAGTGCGGCGGGGGGCGGCCGGAGGGGCGCCGTGGCGTCCAGCCATGGAGCCACCGCCTCCGTTCCATGGGGGCGTCGGGGTCGTCAGCGGTCGGACGAACATCGCCGGTCCGTGGCGAGGACAAACTCCAGCGGCGTACTCCAACCTCGACGAACGAGGTACTGGGCGTGGTGTCCCTGGGTGTCCTCCAGCGTTGCCTCCATTTCCGTGGAAACGGCGAGGAGGGATGCGGCGAAGGCCAATTTCGCGGAGGACGCGGCGAACGGCGCCCTGGATGATGAAGCGCTGGACTCCACCAGGGTGAGCGTTGCCACGAGCGATGGCGGCTTTAACGGCGTCGGTGACAGCGTCGACCATGGCGTTCATGGAAGGAGCAGGAGTCGTCATCTTCTACCTTGGATGAACAACGACTCCGGCGAACTCCCGGCGAGTGCTCCGGTGAACTCCTTCCCTCTCTGTGTGTTAGCAGTTGTTGGCAGAGCGCGTGCGTGATAACGCGTAAAGCGAAAAGTGATGGATGTAAAATGATTGTTGCCCTTTCTGTGTGTACTGTTTACATATATGTATATACAGCAGTTACTTTTGTCAGAGACACAACCGAAACGCTTTCTTGGCCCTCAAGGGACCTATGCGGTTACTACTTGGTGGATGTAATTAGCATGTGCTAAGTACAGAATTACAATAATTGATCAACTGATTAATTATCCTAATTAATTCTAACAGTTAGTATGGTGTCAGCCAGAAAGCTCTTATTTTTGGCTCGACTACATCCCCGATTGGTTATTGGGGCTAGCCGAAGTGGATTGTACTTTCTGATTAATAAAAGCTCTGTGTTGCTAAAGAAAAACAATATGCACCGTGACACGTGACAGGAGAGGTGTAGGATTCCCTGCGCGACAGGTCATTGATGGACCTGTAGATCCTTTTACTGTTAATATAAGGCCCTATTGAAGATGAAAAATTTTTGAGTGTCACATCGGATATGTCGGAAGGATGCCGGAAGAGGTTTTTAGAAACTAATAAAAAAACAAATTACATAACTCGTCAGGAAACTGCAAGACAAATCTATTAAGCATAATTAATCTGTCATTAGCACATGTGGGTTACTGTAGCACTTAAAGCTAATCATGGAGTAACTAGGCTTAAAACATTCGTCTCGTGATTTTTAACCAAACTATGTAATTAGTTTATTTTTTATGTACATTTAATATTTCATGCATGTGTCCAAAGATTCGATGGAACAGAGCCTAAAGATCAAATTGTGCAGCACGTATGTTTCAATGCTTTTGCAATTACAGATTGATGTTCATACTTCATATACAGAAACCAATTGCTTCTCCTATACCACCAACAGAATGGCTGGATTCTCCAGACCATCTGAGACAACAAAACCAAACATCTGAGCAACAATGGCGCACCGGCGGTGGACGATCTCTTCCGGATCGGTCTCTACCGCCGGCAGTATGTATCCTCAACTCTCCCTTTCCTCTCCGGAAATGGCAAAGAACAGCAAAAAGAATTGGATGTCAGCTTTGTCGGGTCAGCTCATGGCCCGACCCTGGTCCGCACTTTCTTGGCGTGCATCTCGGCGAACTCCGCCTCCGAGATCTCCGAGTTGGTCGACGACGTCAGGTGCCGCACGGACAGGCGGTCGTCGCCGGGGTGGCGCGCGTTGGTCGCCACGAGCACGAGCAGAATCAGCAGCACCATGGACGCGGATAGCGCGGCGAGCGCGGCCCACGCCGCGCGCGCGCCGCGCCGCAGCGGGGCGCACTGGTTGCCCACGATGTCCGCGAAGCCGGCCTTCACCAGCTCACAGCTCACCAGCCGCTCCGTGCCCGGGAAGATGTCCAGCACGTTCTGGATGGAGCTCGTGTACGACTGCACCTTGTCGTAGTCGATCGCCGACGAGAGGTCGGCCGGGCGGCAGTTGGCGCCGCCGCCGAAGTCTGAGCACGTCAGCCTCTTCAGGATCTTTACGGCAGCAGGCAACGCCACGTCAAGATCAGCAGCAATTGACCATACATACACATTTGTTCTGGAATCAGAAACTGTAGCCTATAAGGTTGTGTTCACCTGTGGGATGTCGCCGATGGTGGCGGCGCCGGAGGGGCAGTTCTCCGGCTGGTACTGGTACTGCGGCGGTCCGGTGAAGGGGTTGCAGATGTAGTCCAGCTGCTTCACCGGGTACTCTGATTTGATCGTGTAAATGTTTGAATTCACCTGGTCAATGATGTCATGGATGCCCGCACCGACGTCGTGCAGGATCACGTCAGCGGAGAGCTTCTCGCTGCAGGGTATGATGGTGCCCAGCGTGCTGTTCTGAGGGTTCAGCTGGTACTCGTCCAGGGCGACACACGTGTCGCCGGCGAACTTGTCGAAGAAGTAGTACAGACCAAAGTACATCCAGAATAGGGCTGTCAGTATCCAGCAGAAGACCATGCACCTGATGCACAAGGATCCAAGTAATCAGAATGACATAATAAGGACTGAAAGGACACAAGGTTTCAGTTTGTATCTTCAGATGGGTTTTCTGAATTCTGAAGGTAAGATACTCACAAGCAACACAACTTTTGCAGCCTTAGAGGCCTCCCTACTGCAATGTTCAGAGAAGCAGTGTGTTAGATTCAGCTATACTAGCAAGACTGCAAGGTAAATGTTGCATACTGAAAAACGTTACATCATGTTCACTTACCCAGTAACACTAGAACTGCAAAAAGATTCAGTGTCACACATAAAATTGTCACAAGTTCCCTGAAAATCATTGGATGTCTTAGTTCCAGTGCAGATTAAGAAGCACCATAAGGAGCTTTACTCTGTTGATCTAGCTCATGATGTGAAAAGCTCTTACAGAGTCCTGATTCCCTTGCTAACCAAGCGCATGTTTTTCTCCGCCTTCACCTGAATCTCCACGGCTTCGGAGTTGAGCGCCTCAACTGTGGAGTTCAGATGATCCCAAGCTTGGCTTGTGTAGTTGTACAGATTCGATGTGTTCTGCATCTTCTCAATGGCACCTGTTATGTTGTAAATTGTCGCTGTCGCCTCGAGTGCAGTCGTCCCAATTATCTCTTTTACAGATTCAGCTCTTGAGTGGAATTGTACCGTGCCCCGAAGCGCAACTGCTGAAGAAACTCTGCGAATAAAATGCCAGAGTAGGTTACTAATTGCACTGCTTCATATGTTTGCAGAAGACCAACAATAATACTGTTGAAATTTAAATTATTCTTGGTGTAACACCGCAGCTTACATGACAAAAACTGTGAGGAGGATACAGAGTATCACAGTCAAAATTTGATATCTCTCAAGGAAATAGTCCAAGTCAGTGTATCTTTCTTTCTTTTTTGGGAAGAAAATCTTCGAGATGAGAATAACTACAACAAAAATGATGCCACCGATAATCCATAATCCTGACATCACATATCCAGATCTACCTGTAAATATGGTCGACTGGAAAAGTAAACAAGACAATGATCAGTTTTGATCCTGGCATGGATTTAATGTTATGTCTATCAATATAGAAAGTGATTTTTTTCACATTCAAGAACAAGTACTATGATTGCATTTTTAATACATATTTGGTATTATGATTTCATTAGTGAACAACTTATGTCCTGATCATAATACGCTCAGTATCTAAAAGGCTGCATAGTATGTTCAGAGTTCAGAGAAAAAGGTATGTTCAGAGTTCAGAGAAGCAGGGAGCTTACACTCCAGTAGTGCTTATCAGTGATGTTGTACCCTCCCTCATACTTCCTCAGTCCTTCAAGAGGATCAACTCTCCTCGTTCTTCTAGACAGCAAGCTCTCCGATCTGTTTCCCATCTCTGACAAATTCCTACCCACTGATCACCCAAGCAACAAAGATCAGATACCATATTCACATATACTTCCGACACGAAAAATGTCAAATAGAACTGTACAAACAACATAAAAGAATAATGCAGTACAGATAAGCACAATGTCAACTATAGTAGAACAGTTAACAAGGACAAGTTTGCTTTCCTGGCATGCTACTTTACCTCTTGAAAGATTTTATTCTAAGTAAACCTATCCTGCATGTTACTGCTTACCATCAGATGCGATAGATAGATTTTGCGTGGTTTATCTATGATATGATACAAATAACACATGAGAGAGTTAGTCACCTGCTCCAGTGTGAGTTGAGGTTTCGGTGTGTTGCAGAGTTGTTTGGGCCTGAGCTTGTGTGTGTAACCTGCATGTGATTGCCGCAACGCAGCAGAGCAGGAACACTAACTGCTCTAACCTCCTCGGTTCCATGCTAGCAAGCTTCCATCAGAAAAGCTCCAAGCATTACACTCCGATCTCGATTCAGATATATGAAGACCGAGAGGAAAAACCAAAAAGACACGATGCAATAGATCTGCAAACAAGTAAGCTTTGTATTTGCAGTTACTGACACACTGATACAGATAAACCATGCCACTGTACAATTTCCAACATGGTTAGGCCGAACCTACGCATATGTTCGCTTGGCTGATAAGCTATGACTGAAAATACTATTTGCTTATTTGTCGTGAGAGAAAAACACTACTGAATTCTCAAGTGAACAAATTGGTCCTGCCTAAGTCGTCAGAACCTAATAAATTCTAGTTTCTAATGTGGCGTCGTTGGACACATATTTCAGACTGACTTGTTGGAAGATGACCTGACTTCCTGTCACATTTTAGGCTGCTGAATTTGCTTCCGTGCCTAACTTTAACAGGCGCGAGTCAAACAACAGAGTCATGCCGGGAATGTCACTCCGTTGAATACGGTGAGATTGGCAGTGCTATTTTCGCACCACAAAGACTGAAGGAGTTTCAAGGAAAAACTTAATTTCACACATATGGATTACTACTGCCATGTGAAAGTTTGAAAATCAGAATGGCATTTCAGATATTTAGACACCAGCAGCAAACTATCAATATCTAGCTTTTACTTTAACACTAGGAAAAAAAATGGGAACAAAGTGCAGTGTCAACACGCAGTGGATTTATCAAGTTTCCTCTCATAGTCAATCGTAAAGTTAAAACCCTTCTTCAGAGAAGATGCGCGGTCCCGAAATGTGAAATGATCACAGGCAGGGCAATTCAGTTCTTCTCACTTCAGAAAAACGAAAAGACGCTTTCTTTCACCGATTGCAGGTTGCAGCTACTGAAGTCTGAAATCAACAGAAAACCCCTAGCAGAGCGGAAACGAGATGATCCAGACACCCCCAAAGTTTCTAGCAGGCAAGACGGACAAAGAAAACGTGTTGTGTTCTCCAATCACACGCTTCATCAAGAAATACAGGTAGAAACCTCGCAAGCTCGAACTCGAACAGGAGAAACAGAGCACCACGAATTGTAAATGCAAAGCCTGAGCAGGAATACATGGATCGCAATCGCAAAGCGCTGAAACTGAAACTCACCTGGTGCAGAATTCTCGCCTGCTCCCATGCAAACGCAGCGCGCTTCTCTGATCTTGTAGCCGTCGCAGAAGACTGAGAATTTCAGCAGAGAGCCCAGAGGCTGCCGCCTGCCGCGCGCCGTCTCCCGGCTCCCAGCTACCACCTTCCTCCTCCTGGCGTCCCTCTCGCCATTTACTCCAAAACTCCCAGACGTGGCCTCCCTTTCCCAGTCAGTCACGCATCATACAGTTGAGAACACAACACCTCCGATCCTTGTCTCCTCTAGAACGAACGAAGTCCAACAAGGCCACCTCTCTCTCTCTCCGTCTCTCCGGCCGTGTCAAACGCGGGCACCTGAGACAACACGCATGCCGTGTGTGCGCGCTTATATACTCGATGATGACGATGAGTGAGCAGGGAAAAGAGGAGGCGATCGACGTGGACACGGACGGAAGCAAGCAAGGGGAGTCTGTCTGTCTGAAATCTAATAAAGCGGCATGCTTTCCTTGTCCATGGAGGAACTGGTACGATGCGATGCGCTGCACCCGGCCGGCACCGGCTGTCTGCCGCCAGGCATGCACGCACGCACGCTCGCTGCTGCTGCTGGCTCGCACCAAATCTCCCCCCAGGCCAAGGAACGAATGTTAAAGCAGGCAAGCCATCGATGACGACGGCGAGAAAGAAAAGAGACAGAATAGAAAAGGGTTTGAACTGGAATTAATGGAGTCCGTGGAACAACGAACAACTGTTATCACTTCAAATCCAATGGATTTTTTTCCATTCAGTTTCTGCACTTGTTTAGGATTTCTTTTTTCAGTTAACCATCTTTCTCTCCTTCCTTTCTGCCGCTGCAGCTTCCTTGGTTCAAAGACGTGTGTGTGTGCGGAAGTCGGCAGAACAGGAGGAGCCGGGGGCACCGGGGCAGGGATAACGGACGAAGTTGTAGACTGGTGCAGTTTCGCAGAAACGACCTCAGCGTGTTTCGTATCCCCACAATGATGCGTAAAAACCTCTGAACGTGCTACAGAATCGAATGCTTAGAAATGGCTCAACGATGACATACAGAAAATGAAGATCTGTTCAAAGTAACAGTACGCGGTTTCTGAAAAGACAGAGGTTGCATGCGTACCGATATGGTAAGAAATATAACGTTCTGTTAATTTCAGTACCACTACCACCCATGCAATTTCTGAAAAGACAGAGGGGCTGCGCATCAAAGAGAACCGCAGGCAGAAAGAGGGGGCAAGAAACGATTCTGCCGTGTTGCTTTCGGCTTCACCTTTTGCATCTTTCCTCCTTGCGTTCACAGTGGCGTAGGAAGCTGAAAATTTTTTTGACCTTGGAAGAAAAAAAAAAATCTGGCGCCTTGGAACTAACAAGCACAATTATCAAATAATATCTACCGGTGCCTGTATCAGTGGTCTTACGCCATTCTCAATCGGAGTTTCATAGCCCAGTTTCCAACACATCTATATTTTGGAAACAGTGCATTGGAGTTTCATAGGGATGAAACTCTCTTTACTCTCATGAAACTCTTATCATCTCTCTTCATTACTATAGCGCCACATCAGCATATTTAATGTGCATGAAACTCTCATGAAACTTCATTGAGACTGGCCTTAGTGCTAGTGGAAATGCTGATTAGGTTAGCTGGACAACAGAGGTCAAAGCTTAAAAGCCTCCTATTTGATGGAAGAGCTGAATAGGATGACCAAAGAAAGAACCTCCGTGGGGCCCCCACAGGAAGGTCAGTTGGATTCTATGTGGATCGGGAATAACTGAACTAACTAGTTTTAGGAGCATGTTTACAAGGTAACCTTCACCAAGCAAAATTTTTAGTAGCATTTGATGTCCCAATAAATATAGACCAGTTGTGGTTTTACATTTTTTATTTCTATAAGCCAATAAGTAGCCGACTTAGCATGCAAAGGCAGCTTTTAATAACCCAATTGGAATACTTTCAGGATTATAAGTAAAAGTCTACAAGTTCAGGTACATATTTATGAGCTTTAATTTGTCTCTATGTTTGCCAGATATTCTCTCCCTCCTAAAATAAATCAACTCCTAAAGTTGTCTTAAGTTAATCTTTTTTAATGTGTAGCCGATTTATGAAAAAATAAAAATATTTGTGATACCAAATGAACATATTATAAAAATATATATTGTGTATGGTATATCTAATGATACCAACTTGGTGTCATCAATTTTGACGCTCTTTTTTTTATAAATTTTATGCAAGGATTTGCCGAAATCAACATATCTTGGTATTGGTAGATCTATGTTCCTTTCTAAGGGCACACAAAGAGAATACATGTTGGCTCTACTCTGGCTCACTCTTGATGTGTATGATCTTTGCATGAATTCTTATGTTCCCTACCATCATTTGGCCGTTCTCTAGGAGTTTAAAACTTATGTAAATCGAGGAATTCCAATAGTGAAAGCATGAATGGGATTTGGGGCTTAGTCGGGTTTTGGGTGTGCTACCCTTGACCTCTATCCACTCCATTTCTATCCCTAGCACTGATCATATCCATTCCATGAAAACATATAGCTAAAGTAAGATTTGAATTAAACATATGCTAAAAATATATGGAGGTACGGTGCAAAGGATAAAAGTATGAATATGGATTCATTACATCCAATGAAAAAATAACAAATTATATAAATAATACTTCCTCCATTTCAAGTTGGAAGTTGTTTTGACTTTTCTATATATTGCTTTTACTATGTATATAGAACAAAGTGTATATCTAAGTGTATAACAGAAACTATGTATTTAGAAAAGCTACAAATATTATCCAATTTGGAATGGAGGGATTATGTGACAATATGAACAAATTAGAGAGAGGTACCAGCCACAAGTTTATCCATAATTTTCTAACACTTATCTATCTTAATATTAATAGCCTACTACCTCCATCCCGAAATAAATAACTTTTAAAATTTTTAACACACATCTATCTCAATATTAATACCCTACTACCTTCATCCCAAAATATATAACTTTTTAAAAGATAATTTTTAGATAGAATAAGGACGCTCAGAGCATCTCCAAGAGTGTCCTATTTTTTCCTCCCAAAAACATGTAATTTTACAACTCCTAAAAAGGTATTGGGAGGAAAAAACAAGGTTATATCAAAAAATTCTAATAGTCCATTCCTAAAATATAGAAGACAATTTTTACATCAGGAATCCTATACTATTTCTAAATCATCGTAACCACCTTTATATATTCTTTCTCTCTTATACATTTACATCAGGAACTCTTTTCTACTCTTTATTTCTTTCCACACCCTTCCACCTTTAGATTGATCGCATGGGGAAGAGCGATGCGCGCAGTTGACAAAAGATGGAGAAGGGATATGTGTACTCTTGGAGATGAATTTTTCTTTTTCTAAAAAAATGGATGGAGAAGAGATATGGTGTACTCTTAGAGATGCTCTAAGACATGTACCCTCATCTTCTTTCTTTTCTAGAGGATATCTTCTGGATTTGGCAATTATCGTTTCCATGCATCCAAGATTAGGTTCTGTATTAAGAAGGTAATCCCATGTTTTTGTAGTGTTATTTTGTGAGATAAATTTTAAACCTTAGAAATTTATTTAGTTTAGACGGAGGGGATATGTTGGAGCAACAGCTTGGATACACAAACATGGCACGTTAGAGCATCTCCAAGAGCTTTTCTGAATTTCACCCTTTAAATCATCATTTGGAGATTCATTTACATAAAAATTGTTTTCTATATATTCTCCTCTCCAATAGTTTTTTTATTTCTCATGCATAGTCTGCAGAGTCATTCTCGTCTTCTATATTTAGATAGTGAAAAATCCGGAATGTAAGATGTCTATTTGAATGGCCATTTAGAAAAGTTGTTGAAGGGTAGTTTTTCATCAAATTCTGTATGTCTAACATTTAAAATGGATATAGAGAGTCTTTTGAAGATGCTCTATAAAGCACAACAGTAAACTGACATGTCATCATCATTCCATTCTAGGTATGTTTTACATGGCACCCATTAAATGCGTGCTATTTTCTAAAAGACAATGGCAAAACAAATCATTGATGAAGATTCGAAATCATATATAGGGTGTTTAGTTTCCCTTTTATCCAAAAAATTTTTAGGTTTTAGTTCATCATTTTGCATAATAAAACTAAACAGCATGTATTTTTTTAGAAAAAAAGGTGGTTATTCTCCATTTTGAATTTTGGCCTCAAGAGGCCAAAAAATCCTAAAAGAACCTCAAGAGGCCATAATAAGCTCAAAAAAATTTGACTTTAGATGAAACTAAACATAACCCTAAATACTTTGGTATTTTGTATTTCGTCATTCCAAAGTAGTTGGCATTTTACATTTTGTATTTCACTAGGAACTAAACATGGCCTATAGCCAGAGGACAATTTAGTTTCTATTGGCAAAAGTCAAGTTTTTAATATTTGTTAGATGGTAAATCATGTTTATAAACAGTAAATACACAAGAATTTATAGTGACATCGACCAAAGATTAGCTCTTCAAATGTCTTTAATGGTTTTATTTGTAGACGTGTTGTAAGATGCGCACACATGTTACCATATAGTAGTAAAAAACCGAGTGCATATCCCGGCCGATTTCTGAGTGTTTGACAGAGGTGAAGGCCGATTTTGCCATTTTCTAGAGGGGCGTTTAGCAGTTTAGCTACATACTACTAGTACTCAATACTACAGAAGACACCGTGGGTCGCCCGCACAAGATCCCGGCAGTTCCGATCGAACTCGTGCACGGCAGCGGGCAGCAGCCGAACTCGGACCGGTGATGCTTTATCCGCGGTCGACCGGCCTGCCTGCCGGTAGTGGCATCCGTCGCCGTCGTCGACGGCGCCGCATCGGAACGTCGTCGTCGCTTTCCGACTTATCGTTAGATTTTGCCGGTCTGCTCACCGTCACATAAATTCCACGACAGCGACGTCGGCAAAGACCGCCGGATCGCCCCGAGCCGGATGGGGGAGGTTGGAAGGCAGCCGAGTCTGTTAATAAGCTCAGCCGCGTCAGACTTGCCGACTTAGCTTCCGATCGATCGGTCGCGGACAGCTAAACTGTCGTCTCCGGCGAGTCGTCGTTCAAACTTAAACCAGTTCTGTTGTTTTAAAAAAAAGCCGCTTGGTTTGAGCAGTGTTTCTATTTAGGGATCTCTCCTCAAACAGCTAATTATTAGTACCATGTAAATTGAATTATAGGTTTCCCTTGACTCCGTCTTCCTACTTTAGGTGGTAAAAAAATGTGTGATGGTCACTACCAGAGAATAGACCTTTCGTCGATGTGCCAAATGACCTTTAGTTCCAGCATTTTTAGCGCCCGGGACAAAAGAGATCTTTAGTCCCGGTTAGTGAAGCCAACCGGGACTAACGTCCCTCCGCAACGGCTCCGGTGTCAGGCGCTGTCGGAGAGGGACCTTTAGTCCCGGTGTGTGTTACGAACCGGGACTAAAGACCTACATTTAGCCCCGGTTTATGCCACCCACCGGGACTAAACATTTTGTCCCGGTCTTTGGCACCAACCGGGGCTAAA
>Ga0182004_10000875_pt1 | contig 20439 bp, 18 predicted proteins | sample Sormic07211540_1_FD_120479 | JGI IMG/M metagenome (GOLD analysis project Ga0182004, IMG submission 120479) | Endophyte microbial communities from Sorghum bicolor roots, Mead, Nebraska, USA - 072115-40_1 MetaG | ecosystem: Host-associated > Plants > Roots > Unclassified | place: USA: Nebraska...
CCGGCGCCGGCGCCGGCGGGGCACGGCCGGAAAGCCGCGGCGCTCTGCATTATTCTAGAAGGGAAAGGGATACGATACGCCACTTGCAGCAGAAGCTCCTCCTCCACACGGACGGTGGGGCTGGGGAGCTGGACGACGATCGACGGGCAGTGGCGAGAGGTGGCGGTGGTCAGCACGGGCACTGGGGAGCTCCAGCACCAGCAGCCTCCAGGCTCCAGTGGGGGATGTTGGGGGATAGCAGCTTTATCTTGAGATGACAGGTGTGCAGCGTACAGTGTACTAGCTACAACGGGAACGGGACATGGGTCATCGGCCTCGGAAAACGAAACGAAAACTGGGCGGACTGCCGTGCCGGCTCAGGCCTCTGTCTTCCCTCTCCTCACCTCTCACGTCCACCTCTCTATCTCATCCGCTGCGATCCGCGACGTGAGAGAGAGAGAGAGAGAGGGGAGAAACGAGTGGACCAACTTTGATTTGCTTGCTGCTTGCTTCCCCATCTGTGTGCACGCTTTTTGACGCAAGATCGGACAGGATATCACTCTTGAGCTCTCTCTTTCAGTTCTAGGGGACTTATTATTAGGCCTTCTTTGGTAGGGCTCGGCTCGTCCCAAGGATGCTCTCCTCCTCCTTAATAACTTTTTATTAGTACAATAAGACTCTGATTAGTATGTTCTGCAAGTGTCTCGCGATGGCAGAGGAGGATACAACAAGTCAGTCCTTTTTCATCAGATGGCGGCATGGACCTTTGCTTTGCACACCTTGAGCAGTGCAAAGCAGAGCTAATGGATGATGAAAAATAAGGCCCTGTTTACTTCCATTTTTTTTAAAAAAAATAGGAATAGTAGCACTTTCGTTTGTATTTAACAAATATTGTCCGATTATAAACTAACCAGGCTCAAAAGATTCGTCTTGTTAATTCCGACAAAACTGTGCAATTAATTTTTATTTTCATCTATATTTAATACTCTATGCATACATCTAAAGATTCGATGTGACAGGAAATCTAAAAAATTTTACAAAATTTTTGGGAACTAAACAAGGCCTAAGAGCAACTCCAACAGTTTTGCAAATAGGTTTGGCATTCTTGTTTTTTTTTTTCCAAAACTCTCAAAATCTTCTATCCAACAGTTTGGCAATTGGGTTTGACATTTATAGCAAGTTGGCAAATTCTCCTCCTATCTTGGCATTTATGCACACCTAGAATAGGCTTGGCATTCTGCATGCACGCGCTTTTATAGCAAGCTGACAACCTGATACTTCTTTGTTGATCTTCAGAATTAGTAGAATTTTGTTTTTGCCAAGTCAAAATTGTCAAACACTTGGAGATGTCATTTTTGTTTTCTCCCCATATCATTTTGGAGTTGGCAAATAACAACATTTGCCAAACAAGATTTGCAAAACTGTTGGAGTTGCTCTAAGACTACTAGCTCAAAACTCGAGTGCTAGCAGCCTAGCAATCAGCAGCAGCCAAACGTTTCCTTTCCTCTTGGTTATATGAAATCTATTACACAGCATGGTGTACAATATTCAGCAGCAGCAGCAGCAGCATTGTATGTAAATTAATTTAAGGAGCAAACCTATGCTTTCCCACAATGAAGCCTGGAGAAATGGAATTTGAATAACAAGCTGGATCTACTTTTCATGTAAGAATCGAAAAAAATATATCCAGCAAGATACGTACACACACAGGTCAAGCAAATTGGCGGACTCTGGGCATGCCCAAAAACAAAAACCTGCTGTTACAGTATCTTAAGATCCATGCACGCACTATTTTCAAAACCTGAAGCAAAATAGGCTGTGCCAAAAGAGTTAAACTTTCAACACCGCCTTGTGGATCATGGTCTCTTTATGTATTTCGTGACAGCTCTTCTCAACAAGGTCCAGAAGCCTTTCAAGGTTCGTAGCCCATGAGTTCAGTGTGCCATTGCTGTCTTGGCTTGTCTGGAAGCTGACAACTCCCATCGGCCTGTCGATCTTTGCAATCAGAGCTTTTGAGTTAACCATGTCTGAGAGATGCTTCTCTGCCTCCTGAATGAAAGAGTAATGTGTAGGGGCAGTTAGATATCTCAGCTCAGGTGATTGTCATCTACTTACTGGGTTTAAACACAAGATGCCACAGTTGGCATCACAAATAAAATACAATAACATGCAAAGGTGAAAAATACAAACCTGCAAAGTCAGGCAAAGAAGATCGGCAAGCCTCTTGAGGGTAACCCTTGCATAGTACTTGGACACAACCAAGATATTCTGAAGAGAGCAACAAGTCAGATTCAATGGACAAGCATGAAGCTAGAGCAAAATAATCATAATTATAGACCAAACACAAAGTATGCAATACATGTTCGATGATCCTCAGTTTCAAATCTTCTGAAGCTTTGGCACCCAAAGCTCCCCCGAGAAGATTCTCCTCTTTCTCATATTCCTCCTTGAAGAATTCCCACAAATTTGTCCACTGTATCACCTCCATGGTGACCAGCTGCTTCAGCAATAACCTTTTTTCCCCACCACATCACAACAGCAAAAGAAAAAAAAAGGTGATCATTGAGATAAGCCCGCCTGGAGTTATTAGAGTTAGATCAATTTTGCAAACATACAAATTTACCTGAAATTTGGGATTTCTGAAAGGTTTTTATCCTCTAGTGTAGCATTGAGAAGGCTCGATTGCATAGGATCATGAGGTGCTAGCACCAAGTACCAACAGATCTTCCTAAGAATCTGCAAAGGAATTAAGGTAGTCAGATAATTGAGGGATTGGCGGATGGGTGCCAGGGGGAGTGTATACACATGTTGAGAGAGAGAGAGTACCGGTATCCACTTTGTTGGATCCTCTTTAATTGCTGGAATATCATAAATAGCCTTGTAACAACGGCAGATTTCCAAGTAATCATTGTTGTGAGAATAATATCTGTGAAGAGACAACGATTAATTATGGTTGGCTCCAATATAAAATGTCACTGTAAACCATAGCGTTAAATAGAACAAAGAGATTAGCGGTTCCAGAGGTAGTCAGGTAGACGAGCTAATAATGACAATTGACAATCAAATAGCAGGCCAGTAGTACATTAATCTAATTGAGATTGAGAAGCATAACATACCGAATCATCAGTTCGTAGTAGATGCGCTTCAATTCTAGGAGGGAAGGAATATCTGCAGGAGCATCCTGAACAATATTGTCACCTTCCTTTGGTTTCTTTTTTTCCTTTGATGGATCTGCATCAAATACTCTAGTACTGATTTTCCTTGATAAAATTTGTGCTCTGACATAATCTTGCCGATCTAGGCATAGCCGGACCTGTGACAACGACAATAGTAAGTTTTGCATGAATAAGCATTTTAGTAAGAATACAAAATATTAAAATAATAGGTTGGCATAATACCTGCTCAAGAATGAAAGCAATTTTCTCCGTCTTTGCCATAGAGCCAAATGTTTCAACCTGATAAATAATAGTGAGAACTGAGGAACAGTACTAAAGAATGACAGAAACATTGCCCCAGAATATGCAAGTACACATGTTCTCAATTCTAGTGAAGTGCAAACTTACAGCAACTTCTTGCATCAAATCAGCAGCCTCGTCAATCTGTCCCTGCTCCTCTTTGATTTTTGCAAGTCTTTTGATCAACCTTGCTCTCTCTATCTCAACATAAATCTGTAGATGAACGACTGTGAGATTACACACATAAAAACAATGAATCTTAAAAGGAACAATCATCAATATGGGAAAAATCTCACTTTGCCAGCAGAGACGCTGCTCAGTGTTTTGATTAGCTCAATACGTGTGTCAATGTCTGGTGTCAAATCAATGTAGTCCATTGCTTTCTGAACCATAGCAGTAATGGCCTGCAATAAACAGAAGTGACAGCAATATAAGTGTATAGTAAACAAAACAGTAGCAAGTGAGATACATATAGTGTTCCATTCGATATGTTTTTCAATTGATAAGTAAACAAATAGACAAATATGACTTATGAATCTGCAAAAAAACATGATAACAGCTGGAGCGAGTAATGCTCTGGTGGCTCCGTTTGAAAGGATGTAAAGAACTACTTATACTTAAATACATTGATCGACAATGCTCTGCTCATGGGCAAACCATTGCTCGAGATGGTTGTGCATAGGACTTAAAAACTGGCAACTGCATGTCCAAGCAGCTAAAGATCAAAGCAAAATGCTGCAGAATAAACATTGCACATTGTGGTTGTTCAACGATGGATAGGACCAATGCAAAATACTTCATAAGTGCAACTACTCGCTGGTGCTAAGAAAATGAGTAGTCTAACTAACAACCAAATGGATAACAGTTCAAGAGAATTGCATTAGCATACATCTAAACATCACTATGGCCATGAATGAGAGCGTTCAGATTGCACACATAGTGCATCCCTAAGACATGTAAAACAAAAACAATAAGCGAAGCATGCGGATGCTTCATATTCAATGCGGAAGAATGCTGAGAGTCGTTGCATCTAAAGAAAAACCAGTCAGTATTGTTGAGCAGAACCATATCAAAAGACAAAATCACAAAATATTCTCAAAGTCAATGGTTGCTGCAAGTAGTAACCGTGTTTAAAGTAAGATAACATGTATTCCTAATGTTCTTAATAATCACAACTGCAAGAATTATTTATTGGATGAATAAACCATACTTCCTCCTACCACTATAATGGTTCATACAGGCAACTTCGATTCAGAAAGCTTTCTCAAGTACAGCTTCTGTTACCAGACAGGAGTTCTACAGATGTTTGGGTCAATACCACGAAACAATAGCTAGAGTCAACACCAAAAGTACAACAAAGTTACAGTAGTAAAATACTTCGTTACCCACTTCAATCACACGTTATTCTGCGAGAATTTGATGTTTAGAGGCCACTCTGCCTTTGTACAAGCAAAACTGATTACTAAAGCACCTCTAAAGGAGTATAGGGTCTCATACACATATACTAGTTACAAAAACCAATCGAAGATGTAAGAGCAAGCCGTGAATTCTGAGAGCCGAACCTGCTTAAGCTGGCCTCTCCTCTTAGAGAGGAGAACGATCTGGTCGTTTAGCGTCTTCCACGCGCCGGCCTTGTAGCAGAGCTCAACGATGTCGATGACGGCCTTCCTAGTGCCGGCGACATCTCCGGCCAGCCTCATCTGCTTCTCGACATTCAGGAGCGACTCTATCGCCGCATCGAGGTTGGTACTGTCGCCCTCCTGCACTCATCCAGCAAGAGCAGAGTCAGACCGCGAGGTAGCAGATAAATCGGCGCGAGATTGAAACCCTAGGCGGGGAGGGCGCGGCCGGCCCAAACACTAAGAAGCGGGGTGGAGCGCGGACGGACGAGATGCAGGTGGGGGAGGAGGCCGGCGGGGGGCTCACCATGGCCGGAATCGCGGGGAAGCTGCGGAGGAGGAGACGGTGAGGCGGCGAGGAGATCGATCTGTTGGGCTGCTTCGCTTTGCTTTTTTTTTGGGGGGGGACCCTCCACGGTAAAATCACGCCGACATGTGGGACCGCTCCGTCATTTGCAGGCTTGGGCCGTGTGGTCTGGTCACACTAGCCACTTCCACTCTCACGGGCTCACCCACCCACCACCGTCCTCCACTCCTCCTCCCTCCTTCCCCCGCGCCGATCACGCCACGCCCGCCTGCGTCCATCCAGATCAGGCGCCGCGCCTCCGCCCCCACTGCCCGCGTCGCCGCGCTACTCGGGGCCGCCCTAGGGCTAGGGGCGGGGATCCGCTCGCCCCGTTCGCCGGCCGCGTGGATCGATTCGCACCAACTCCTCTTCTCGGTAAGGAAACCCACCCTCCCTCCTGGTCCTGGGCTGGCTGGCACATAGAACCCCAGCCCCTGCACTCATGCTGAGATTCGATTTCGACTGCGCCGCTATAGCAGTTTGTTCCCGCGAGCTTTTCTCGCCGCCAAACTTTGCTCCACCGCCCTGCATTTGGCATCTATCTACATACGGTTTGCGGGACGCGTTAGCTGTGCCTGTGTTGGTGGATTGGATTGAAGGGTGGTGGGCGGGCAACTGGACTAGTGTGCGGTGGCTATTGACGTTCTATACCAATTTAGTAGTAGTTAATTAACAGCTCGTAGTCGTAGAACACACATCGACCGCCTTCCTTCCGGTAGTTGATTGTTTCTCGGCTTTCCTGGGCTTGTTCCAGCCAGTTGGCAGCGTTGGGGCTTTACTCAACTTGATTGAACACTTGATGATTGTATAGTAGTAGTAGTAGTGGCCTAGCTCACTGAGCCATATGAGACTGGGTTACCCCACACATAAGCATGCTGCACTGAGGCTGTAGTTGCTCAGGATCGCCTTGGTCTCGTGCTTTCCACCAAAACCCACCAAGTTGTCTAACCTGGATCCAAGATTGACAGATCCTTCTAGATATGCTTCTCCTGCTGCGAGTATCTGGTGTGTGCTCTTAGTGCTGTGTGAGGTGCCCTGCACGCAAGGAGCTGCCTAGATTGGGCACTGTTTTGGGTTGGTTGAGGCAGGTCGTGCTGCTATGTTGTTTTTGTGAGATTCTGGATTTTGTTTTTTCTTTCTGGTTAGCTCTTTTGCTGCTACTTTGTAGTGGTTATTATTTTGCACACCCATAGGTTCTTTGCTAAATGTGCTCAACTGTGCCCTTTTTTCACTTGTGATTTGTTGGCACCTGATATAGCTCTGTGGAGATGTCTAAGAGTTACCTTTTCACCAGGATTTGGAGGCTAGAGTAATGAAATAAAATGCTGCTCAAAAGCAAGTTTAAGTTGGCCACAGCCATTGGCATCGTGCTGTCGATGCTATCGCTGCTCGTGCACCTTTTTCTTGCTAATTATTCAGCTGGGGGCATTACAAACTACAGCATGCACATGGACGATGTCCTTCCATTTGGACAGGTAATTCAAATGCTCTGGCCATGTCACAGTATCAATTCTCAAATTTCCTGAGTTTTATAATGAAGGAATTTGTGTTTACTGAGGTTATGTTGGACACCTATTTTCACTGCAATTGTTGATTATATGTCTAACATCTTTTTCTATGCTTCTTGGTTTTTTGGCAGAGGCCTCGACCACGGAGACTGTGGGGTCCATTGATCCCACTTGATCACTTGCATCCTTTTGCGAAACCTAGTAAATCATATGCTGGTAAACTGATCTTAAACTGGCACCTACTTTATTAGTATTTTCATTGTTACATCTTCTGTACAACTAGTCATTTGGTTACTTTAGACACTGAGTGAAAAGCTATATGTGCATTTGTATTTCTTTTTGAACAAACCATTTGTGTATAAGAAATGTCCCAAAAGATACATGCATATAGTAGTGATATTCTATCATGCTACCTGTCTTTGATTTTTTCCAACATGTTTTTGACATATATAAATATCAGTGCTCAGACTAAAATGGGCACGAACGCACCCAGGTGCACTCTTACTCGGCATTGCATAACTTATATTTTCCAGACATTGAATATGCTAGCATTCTTCATTAGTTTCTACATTTTGTCTTATGTTAAGATTCATTCAGAATGATAATTAAATATTCTATATTTTCCCAACATTGGAACCATTAGTGTTAGGTTGTTGACCTTAGAATGTTTCTTAATGTGATTTCTGCACAATAATGTGGATAATTCTATTGCCACACTTCACTATAATTACTACATCCTTATCCCATTTTATGAAGTGTTAGATTACCTGAAATGCTATGATTTATATACTCAGCATCAAACCATTTTACGATATAACTAAACCTTGATAAATCTTTCTGATTACCTTATTGCAGCTCCCAGTAAGCATAATGGTTTTATTTATGCAAAGATATATGGTGGATTTGAGAAGATACAGTCTTCAGTAAGTTTTCTTGTGTAATGTGTAAAGGGTCCTTGTACGTGTTATCACTGTAATAGGATCATGACATTGTTTCCTTTATTAGATCTGTGATCTTGTTGCCGTCGCCAGGCTATTAAATGCCACTCTGGTTATTCCTGAGATACAAGCAACAACTCGTGCAAAAGGCATCAGGTTGCTTTGCCCTTCCTCATTCTGAAATTCATTATGGTAGTTGTCTATTCCTTATGCTTTTTTTCTGCTCAATCTCTAAAATATAGCATTTCCTCCGTTCCAACTTGCAGTCCGAAGTTTAAAAGCTTTTCTTATCTATACGATGAAGATCATTTCATACATGCACTTTCCAGTGATGTGGTTATTGTGCATGGCTTGCCAAAGGATCTCAGAGAGGCTAGGAAAAGGATAAAATTTCCTACAGTATCTCCTAGGAATTCTGCTACTCCAGAATACTACATCAAAGAAGTATTACCCAGACTTGTAAAATCAAAAGTTCTTGGGATAATTGTTAATGGAGGTAATTGTCTTCAGGTATCCTCCACGCCCATGCTTAATCTGTTTTCTTTTTCATTCTTTGGTCAATGTGAAGTTAGAGCCTTTTTATATGGTTTTCTGCAGTCAATTCTCCCTTCAAGCTTGGAGGAATTTCAGAAGCTTAGATGTAGGGTAGCTTTCCATGCTCTAAGGTTGCGCCCTCAAATTCAGGCTCTTGGGAGCCAAATAGTAGGAAGGTGAGGCTTCCCGCCTTTGCCATTGATCCACTTACCCTTTCTTTGTGGTTCGTTGATCAGTTGTAGATTTATCATTTATGTTCCATGCCCTATGCATCATCAATTAATGCAAAGAAACTAGTAATCCTTCCATTCCAAATTGTAAGTCGTTCTAGCTTTTCTAGATACATGGTTTCTGTTACACACCTAAATATCTATTAGGTCTAGATTCATAGCTAGTGAAAGCTATGTATCTAGAAAAGCCAGAACAACTTACAATTTGGAATGGAGGGAGTATTTCAGTTGTGATGCCTCAGTGGCGTTAATCCGCAATTCAAGTTGACTTCCTTGTACACACTAAGAAGAAAGATGGCACTTTAATCAATTGTAATGTTTCCTTGTATGGGTTGCTTTCTCTGGAGTGAGAATGCTGTTTTAAACTATGTAAAGTTGAAATCTTACCCCTTCAGAGTATGCTAATTATAGGAGCTGAAGGGTTTCTTTACTCATTATTAATTATTTTTCCTTTAGTGTGGCTTTTTGTTCTCGTAAGTCATAACTCCAGAATAATTTGTATAGGTTGCGAGCATCTGGCCGTCCTTATGTGGCCTATCACCCAGGACTGCTTAGGGATACTCTAGCTTTTCATGGTTGCGCTGAACTGTTCCAGGTTTGTATGATTACAATTATTGTGTTCCAATACTATCTACTGATTTTTGTTTGACTGGTTGTTAATTTTATCATCTCTAGGATATTCATACAGAGCTTATTCAGCATAGAAGGAATCAGATGATTAAACGAGGAACAGTAAAGGAGCAGCTAACAGTTGATTCAGTGGCCAGGAAGATGGCTGGTTTGTGTCCACTCATGCCAGAAGAGGTGAGTTTGCTTATAACAGTCTTGTATGTTTGCTCACTAAATCTGGATGCAACTTTTGCATGTTTATTAATAGTAGGTAAGCTGGTGTTATGTTACTGCTCTGCAACAAGAGAATTCACATAGAAGAAATCTGAGGCTGACAAAATATAAGCAACCAAACAAAAGAAAACTAGATGATAATTTTCCTTTATCATGTGGACAAAACCTTCGGAATATGAACTTCATGTTTTGCTTTTAAGCATCATTGTTTGTACTTATCCAATCATTATGAAAATCAAGCTCAAGACAAAGAAGTTTAAAGAAAGAAAGTTAGCTAGAAGACTTCGTCTCTTCTTTCTATTCCTTGGTGCTGTGGCACACATTGAGCTGCACGATATAATCTGCTTAATACTATGCCTGATTTACCATACCAGTTGATTGCTAATGCTGTGATGTAAACAATCCTGTGTTTCCAGGTTGGACTTCTACTTCAAGCATTAGGTTACCCACCAACTACAATAATATTCTTGGCTGGTTCCGAGACTTTTGGTGGACAAAGAATGCTTATTCCTCTACGAGCTATGTTTGCTAACCTAGTTGATCGGACTTCATTATGTAGTCAGAGGGAGCTGCTTGATTTAGTTGGGCCAGAAGATCCTCTAACCCCAGATTTGCCGCAGCCTCCACCTCCCAAAAGTGAAAAACAACTCACTGAAGAATGGAAGAGAGCAGGGCCTCGTCCAAGACCTCTGCCTCCACCTCCTGCAAGGCCATTCTATGCACATGAGAAAGAAGGCTGGTATGGTTGGATTGGTGAGAATGACACAGAACCGGATGCTTCACTGATTGAGTTCAGGAGGCAAGCACACCGGTTGCTCTGGGATGCACTTGATTATTTTGTTTCTGTTGAAGCTGATGCCTTCTTCCCTGGGTTTCACAATGATGGGAGTGGTTGGCCAGACTACTCAAATTTGGTCATGGGGCACCGGTTATACAAAACACCTTCCGGTATAACCTACAGGCCTGACAGGTACAGAGCTATTATATTTTTATGGTTGCATACTTTTTGTACAGCTTAGAACAGTTTTTCTTATCTTCAGCCATTAAAAATGCATTTAATATTTGCTAAATTGCAAAGGAAAAAAAATTGTAACTGACATTAGTGGTAGTAAAGTAGCCTTCAGGGTGCAAGTGGATAATGGTTAAACTTGGAACAAACACAGCTATGTTAAGTGTAAGACATCAAAGTTACTGTATTGTCCAGTAGTATATTGTGGGTCAAGTATAATAACCTTTTGACAGTTATCCACTTGCTATGTAGTTTTGCATGATGATAATTTCCTTTCATTTTGAACCAACAGAAAGATTATTGCTGCGCTGTTTGAAGATGTTAATGATCATCGGTATCATCCACCGCGGAATTGGACGATTGCTGCACGTGAGCACCTCAACAGGAGTGCAAGTGTGGAAGGCATCGTGTCATCAGCTATGTTGTCAAGACCTGTATCTTTTCTCGCCCACCCTTTGCCAGAGTGCTCTTGCAGAACGCCAAAGTCACCTGGTGTTCAACCGGTGAAAGACAGCAATGGCAGATTCCTATTTGGAGGTGAGGAAGAGTGTCCTGATTGGATGGCACGCAGCCTTGCAACAGCGTCTGCCAGGAATAATGAACCTCAAAATGAGGACTATGAGGATGAGTTGCCTGAAGATGGCTCTAGATCAGACACACAGGAATCTGACAGAACTGACTCGAATAAATCTTCGGAGCAAGATGAAGAGATGGATCCGGATGATTAGAGAGATGTGTGGAGCATGGATTTATGGCACACCTTTTAACTGCTACCAGCTCCAGGCTACTCAAGCAAGAAAAGCATACACTCAGGACTTCCTGGACCAGCAGGAATCATCTTGCATTGCAGCAGCGCATCAGCATCTGGAGTAGCCCCAGGATGACAAGGTCATCCAGCGTGGGAGCTTGCCTGGATCGTACTCGGTATACAACCAGGCTTGAATACGAAACTAACACTTTGGTTCTCTTCTTCCTTCACGTCTTACTCATTTTTTTGTTTATTACATTTTTGTGGGTACAGCCCAAAGAAATTGTTTCTGTACAAATGTCTTAACTGGGAACGCATTATTTTTTGAGTGAGTTTGATATCTAGCATTTATGAGGTAATGAGATTGGCTTATGGTGGACAGATGTGCACCTGTAAAATACAGGACAGGCATTGCCGTTTTGTCCCACGCAATTGATGTGTGAGTTTTGTTGTCCCACGCAATTGATGTGTAAGTTTTGTTGATCGCTGAGGAGCGTGTTTATGAAGTTGGTACTTCTGCATGACTTGTGCTATGAATCAGAAAATCACTTATATCTATTTTGGCTACACGAAAAGTTTGTGTTTCACATGAAATCTGCTCAAAAAAAATTAGAATGAAAATGACGGATCAGCAATGATCATCTGACCATGTCAGATCCAACGGTGGATAATTTCTCTCTCAGATGTATTTGAAGCACTTTTGTTGCATATTGTTCATATATATTGTTGTCACGAACAGTGGAATCGATGGTCAGGCAAGAAAGAGTCTGAATTCTCTCATCATCCTAGGTGCTTGGTCTATTTGGAACCACGTAATAGATGTGTGTTTGATGGAATTCAGCCTAGTCTTAGCAGAGTTTTGGCTTTGGTTACGGATGAACTTCATTTCTGGAGTCTGGCTAGAGCTCGAGGAGTTTCCCATCTCCTTGCTCTAGGGCCAACCAATGGGTGATTTCTCCTACTTACTGGTCAAGGGTCAGGACTTTGTCTAGAGAGCGTTAGTTTGTACTCTGTAGTGTGTTGAGGCGTGTTTAGTGTTGTAATGGGGTCCTTAACCCCCGTTTTTCTTCTTTATAAAATGATACGTAGCTCTCAGAAAAAAAAATGTTGCTCCAATAAAAACATGTGGATAATATCAGGATGCAAACACACAAACGATCACAAAGCTCCCTTCTCACACAAGATCCAGATTTTTTTCCATAAAATTAAGTCCAGAATATTGAAAAGGAATAACACAAGATACAGTAGCCAAAAAAAACATTTTATTGCATGACTCCACAATAATTTGCTCTATAAATATTATTCAGCAGGCAATTTTTCTTTGAGGTACTTGAGAATTGCTTTTGTTCCTCGCTCCAACAGAGTTCGTCTTATGCTGCACAAGAAAGCAACAGGAGGCTAAGCATATTGTGTCTGTCAACTATATCATTCCCTTTTATTACGTTTTTTTTGTTCCAAGGATTTATCACATAGCACCAACGATACTATGTATGTTTCTGTAATTTTTAGTAGAACCACAATGCTACATCCTGGGTTCCTTTATTAACACAGGTATCATCATATCACAGCTCGAGGTTACATTCTTACCTTCTTAGTGGATTTCCATCCAGTTTCAACACTTGCAAGTTAGCTTCAAGTAATCCCTGCAGAAACAATCATCCATAAATACAAGATCCAGCTAGATTGAGAAACATATATACAATACAACTCATGAGCAGGAAGAGTTGTCCAGAACATCTATATTATAGAACAGCGTATGGAAATAGATACTAAGAAGATACATGAAATAAAAGACTCAAAATGAGGGGAAAAAACATACCAGCTCTGCTGGGAGTGCTGTTATATTGTTGTCTGACAGATCAAGCTCAATGAGAGCAGTGAAATTCTTGATGCCCTGTTTATGTGCAGTTTAGTCAGCATATGCAGAAATCGGAAAGGGACCACTATCAGATGCTTACAGCATTTGTAAATACAAATTTTGATTTTTAAAACATATCGGGAAATCAAAAGGAAATTTTATTAGAACTGGCAATATCATGCCTCGCTTGCCAAGAAATCCTAATAATTACCTCGGGCACAGTTGTAAGGCTATTCTGACTCAGGTCAAGAATCCGAAGCTGTTTTAGGCCCAACAAACCATTAGGAAATTCATGGAGTTTCATTCGTCTGCTCACGGATAGAGAAAGAGAAATAAGCCTTCTTTTAATTTAATAGTTAGAGTTTAGAGGCTGTGCATATGTTCTAGCTTCCAACCTTAGGTAGAGCTCATGCAGCTGTGGTAATGCAGAAACTGCAGAAGGTTCAGGAAGTGCTGAAGCATTGCCACTTAGATCAAGTACTTCAAGTTTGGACAGAGGCACAAGATCAGTGGATGATATCTACAAGAAAAGCAAGTGTGTTATGATTTGCGTAAATGAAATGCTGGATGTTCACCATATATTTGCACATAATGTTTCAAGTATATTCTCTTTGTGCTCTCTCAAAGTTAATACTGCATTCATTTTGTACTATCAACATTTTTTCAAGCTCTGACACCCCCCATAACAGTTAAAGGCGTCCATAAATCAATAATCAACATTGGCCATAGGACTTGACAAACTGAAATTCTTCTGTTTGCCAAGTATAGAAAGAGACATGATTGTTATATTACCTCTACCAAGGGGTTATTGTCCAGCTTTAAGGAAGACAAGCTGGGAAGAGAGGAAACCACTGTGCGAGGCCACTTTTTTATCTTGTTATTAGACAAAACTAAGGACTGAAAAAAGGGCAAACGTTAAAAATTCATGTTAAGCATGATAATAATAATAATAAGAAAATATGACAATATTTCCTTTCTAAGAAACTTACTTGAAGTGATGAGCATAATGACAACTCGTTTGGTAGATCTTCTATTGAATTTTTAGAAAGATCCAGTTTCACCACATCACTTGTCTCCCACGCAGCAGCTGGTACACTGGTCACACCAAGACCGCTCAAGTCCAGTTCCTGATACAGCAGCAATGTGAGAACCAATTCATTAAGGACAAAAAAGAAAAAGAAAAAAAAAGGAAAGGGATGTCTTTCTTATGACACCAGAAATATTTTGACAAATTAAAGGACACCTTTGAAGATAAGGACAATCGCCTTGCTGCAGCAATTTGGTCATCTTTTGTCGGGGTGCTTCCAGATCCTGATGCTGCGCAGGAAATAGAGTTAAGGATTAAGCAGTCAAGGCAATGATTCTCAAATCCACTGGTTCAAAAAAAATGATTCTCAAATCCAAACAAACCAATATAAAATGTTGTCATCAAAGAACAAATGCATCTCTGTTGACTTAGCCTTTTCAATTACCTTCCTCATCAGACGAAAGCCGACTGCGCAGATACTTCAGCAATGTTGTCGTTGGTCCAGAAACCAATGAACTGGGAACATAATATATTAATTTTGGCAGGTCCATAGAAATCCCTGACTAGTTTACAAAATGGTAGGAGAAACAGGGATAACAGATACCTCCTAAGTGTCCTCATAGGATTTCCAGTAAGCAAAAGCTTTCTTAGGGTAGTCATTTTACCTTGAGAGGCGCATGGAATGTCAGAATTTTCAGTAAGGCAGTAACATATAGTATGTGAGGTTCTTAAATGCCAAAGCATACACTTATCACTCATGCAAGAATTCAGCAGAGTACAGAGTACAACGAACCTAGTTCAGCGGGCAGACCAGATAATGAGTTATTCGATAGATCGAGGAAAGATAATTTGAGGTTGCAGGCTCCAACTGGATACTCCTTTAGCTGGTAACAGCGGCAAATTCATCAGGCATTGGGGTTTGTTGCTGGATACCCCTAAACCCAAATAAACAGTAGCCCACCACAACTTACTTTGACTAAAGGCTATATTGTAATTATTGTTATACATATGGAGCTAGCACTATTGACAAATAACTTAAAGTAATCCAAAGTTTTAAAAATTAAGTTTGTTGTGAAAACCATCAAGTGGCAACAGGCAACAATATAACTACAGTTATTCTGAATGATTGTGGTCTACAAATGCATTTGAACATGTATTGTGTATGTGTCCTAACTAACAAGATCTTAAAGGAGACTCTACCCAAGGCTACTAAAACAGGTTTACAGGGTCAGGCTAAACCTGTATGGAGTAAAATTGTAATAGGAAAGATAGTTTATCATGTATGAAAAGTCCCAAGCAACTATCGCCCACTATTCGCTGCTTGCAATTCCAAATAAACGCTATATATTCCCAGCCAAGGAACTAGCAATTTTTTTCGACAGTGTCTTTTTTTTTTGTTTAAAAGATGCAGGATAGATATGTAAGAGTATAGGGAAATGATGAGAAGATAAAATTGACAGTTTGGCCATGGAAAAGATGGGTAGAACCTGATTAGAATGGAGATCAAGTATGCCTAATTTTGATAGCATACCAATATCAGCTGGTATTGAAGACAATAGGTTATTTCTGGAACACAAAACAGAAAAAAATGAATTTACATCACAGAAAATAAATGCACAGCAAAAAAAAGGTGAATATGTCCTGAGTAGTGAGTAGAGAAGAAACCCCATGTAGAACTCGGCTAGCGAAGAGCAACCCTTTATGGAAGGAGGAATTGATGTTATTTCTGACCCAAAAATGTAGAAATCCATCAATGCTAGTGAAAGAGTAAAAATGCAGACCATGCACATGTGACAACATGGTACATAAACTCACTATTCTGATGCATGTCCAGGCGAATTAGTTTTGGAAGTGCTCCGATGCTACTTGGGATGGCTGTAAGCAGGTTTTTTGCTGTAACGAGCTAAAAGTTAGTTAAATGCAAAAACTCAAATGAATCACAAAAATTCAATGGATCTTATGTTGCTTTGCATACCGAGATTCAACTCTGTGAGCATTGTCCATGACACAAACATGTTTTCAGAAAGCATCACAAGCTTGTTACCCTGATAAGTTGTGGCACTTGAGTTTCAACAGGCAACTGGAACAACAAAGTAATAGATTTAGCATTCTATTAGTTCTTACCTCTAGATCCAATTTACTTAACTTGGAACAGCCAGCAAGTACATCAGGTATTCTGGATATGTTGTTGTTCGATGCCTGTACACGATGCAACATTATTTTGTGTGTCTAAACTAGAAAGTAAACAAAGAAGTGATAAATTGGAAAGCCATCAAGTGCAAAACCAAGAAACCAGATAGCTATATGTCAAGAAGTAAGAATACATCCAATGAAACTTACCTTGAGTTCGGACAAGTCCGGGCATTTGGCAAGGCTAGGTGGAAGCTCAGTAAGGAAATTATTTGAGAAATCAACCCTGGCAAAACATGGCATAAAATACATGGATATTAAGCACCACAAGTTGCTTCTACTTTACACATGATGAGCTAATCAACCGCTGCTGTACACTTTGTGAAACACAAAGGTGGAGCGGTAAAAAAAAGGAGCATGCAGACTAGGGAGATCTAAACTCTAGGAAAGCGTAACAATGCTGAACAAAATGAGAGTAAATTAATTGAATTACACAAAAAAAGTTATAGGCTTACTTGACTAAAGCAGTAGCCAGGCCAATCTCTTCAGGCAGAGTGTTTATTTGATTGAAAGATATGTCCAGTGATTTTAGCAACGGGAGACTGCAAGAAAAAAAGGATTACCAAAATCACGGTGGCACTATATCTATGAACAGAATTCGTCAACAAATACAAGGTGCATACTCTCCAATAGCTGCTGGAAGGGAAGATATGTTGTTGTGGCTTATATTTAAAACAACAAGAGAAGACAAGTTTCTAAGGTCTTCTCTTAACACCTCAAGGTTATTGTGAGCCAGAATGAGCTTTTGGAGGTCCACTCCCTGAAAATTGCAAGCACAGTCTGATTACTTAGCATCAGTGGTAGGGTGTATACTAATTAGCTGTGTAGTGGTAGGTAATGAGCACGTTACCTCCCACCATTTTTCGTCCTGGCTGCCTGTGTCCAAGTTGTTGTACACCTCTTTGGGTATCTCCCTGCAGGGCAAGGTGGAAAAGGAAGAGGAAGAAGTACTGTGAGCGACGCATGCAGTAACTATAACAGAGGCAAAGGATAGCCGATAGCCCCTTCCTGACTTATTTTCCTTGATCCGCCAAGAATGTGCATGTTTGCAGTAACTATAACAGAAGCGAAGGATGGAATGTGCATATTTTAGGTGTGACAAGTAGTGTGATCTCGTATTTAGCAACAAGCTCCATAGAGAATGTGACTATGAGAGTGAGGGTAAAAGGAAAGAAGCTGAAGAGATGAAATCATAAGTGGGGTGGGTGATGTCGATGTCGGAATTAAACGCATCAATGTTTTCCATGATGTTCTGTCGGCTGGCTGGTGTTGAAAGTATGAAGTCGTAAACATTTTTAGGGGAGCAAACACATTTTTACACTGGCATGGCATGAATCAGTGCTAACTGTTATAATATTGCATCAAACTAGAACTTACAGTTGACTCAAGCTGAACAGAGGCCAGAACAGCAGATATATAGACACTGATTTGATTTGATTTGATATCCGCACGCGCAAAAAAAGAGAGGCCTAAATACAAATACAAATCCAGCACGCGATCCTCCGGCCATAAGGCCATAAGCAGAGAAGCTAGCTAGGCGGCATTGGCGGACGCGAGAGGTGGGGGCGGTGTCGTCCGTGGGATGTGATGATCCAGATGAAATCTGCAGGAGGAAGCTATAGATAGAGACAGGGTGGGAGGTGAGATTTGGACCTGAGGGAGCGATTGGAGAGGTTGAGGGAGCCCGACTCCCTGGCGGACTTGAGGATCCGTTCCATGGGACTGAAAGCTTCCAGATGGCTTGGTTGATTCAGATGGCCATTGATGCGATGAGATCGAGCTTGGGAGATAGGTGGAGATGGATGCGGGCAGAGAGCAGCGACAGGACAGCTCTCCTCTCCCTCCTGAAGTCCCGGTCCTCGTAACGACCCCCCTCTCCTCTCCTCAGTGATTCAGATCCATGTTTCCTAACCCTTCTTTTTTTTTATTTGATTCCATTCACAGATGTTTCCTAATGATCCAGCCTGCCCACCGCACCCGCACTGTGGAGCTGGAGCTGGAGCTGCCGACCTGGACCGACTGCAAGGAAGAAGACGAGAGGTAGATAGAGAGGGACAAACAGAGTTTTGTCTTGGGCTGGGCCTTGTCACACGGCCCAACGCCACTTTTTTTTGCGAGATCTAGTTATAAACACAATGTTAATGAACACGATCGCACACTTACCTTTATGAACGTACTCTTCTATCTGTATGAACACTTTCGAAAAACCAAGTTGAACTGATAAGTCTCAAAATTGACGAAGTCACTATAAACTCCTCGTTGTCGACATATTCTATCTCATCATCAATTTTCTCAAAATCAAATGTAGTTGATCTCCTCCTTCGTATCATCTTATGTTATTATATTATTAATTAAAATATCAACTAGTAGTACAACAATCGGTCGTCTATTCGTTTTTTCATTATGTATTTTCTAATTCTAAAAATTATAAAAATAAGAAGGTATGGTGATGAAAATATGAAGGAAGTGAATCAGAATCAATAGATAAGACAAAAATTGCATAATTCACCATCCCAACATGGTGGCGATGTTAACTCTTGGTGAACTCGCAGGGTAGCTCGTTCAGAAGTGGTTAGATTTGACTTGTCGATGTCTCCAAGATGACAGAATCCCATGGCACAACAACTCCGGTGATGTCATTCTTTGCTGCTCTGCTTGAGCTCAAGCAATGGGGATTGTCATGTCATGACAACCTACATACATCAGGAGTCTTGACGAAAGTCGTGCCCAACTTATCGGTGCTATCAACGGTGACGCCCCTTGGGTGGTGTTAACCTCCGTAGAGGTGTCATTGTAGCCTCCACCCATGTAACTATAGGATATCTTTGGGTGAAACCTAGCTCATGGTCCCTGGAGCCGGTGGCGGTGGCGTTGATGATGTCATGTCCTACTTTGTAGGCATCGCCATGGTGGGTCATCTTAGGCTTAACCTAACTCTCTTATGCAGGATCCTTTTGCTCGCATCTCCTATGTAGGGGAACAAGTTGTGTTTGCTACTATTGCTTTTGTTTTGACATCCTCTAGGTTCTTTGATTGTATTTTCTCACCGTATACCGAGTTAACGGGACCATGGTCTCCAATGACCTCCAACACTCGAGGCTTCTTCTCCTCTTAGGGGTGTAGGTGGAAGATGATTGGGTCTCGGATGAACTCCATAGAAGATGTATGTCACGATTGTCACCTATTATCTTGACATAGAACCTTTATAGTCGCTCGTGGAATGGAGTTCGACCTGTTGGTGGTGCATTTTTTGGCAATCATCGGCATGTCTCTTGTCTTCTATAGTTTTGTTGCTTCTCCTTGTGGTTGTTGATGTCGGTTGTTCTCGTTTGTGTGTAGTGTGGTTGGTGCTCTCTTTCTCACCTCTTTTACTTTGTAACTATGGGTTTTGATCTAACTTTGTAACTACCATCATTGGTTTTTGCTGTGATGATGAAATTCAGGTGGTGATATTTCATCCCTAGTGACTTTTCAAAAAAAAACATAGAGAAAACGAGGAAGCTGGCAATAAGTCTTTGGTGTGGCTTTCACATGGAGCTGCACCAAACGTCCTCGCGCTGAAGAGTGATTCTGGTTTCGCGCAGTACTTTGGCTCCGACAGCGGAATGCATGCAGAGGAGCGCTACCAAACATGCTTTATATTTTAACTAGGTTACTGCCCGTACATTGTTACGGGTTTTAAAATCCACCTACTCTATGTTTCTTCATTGTTATTTTATTTTTTCTGTCTATATTCTTCCTTTTTCATTTCTTTTTAGTTTTTGTTTTTTCGATTTTATTTTATTTTCTGTCCTTTTCTTATTCTTTTTTTTGTTTTAACTTTACCTTTTATTTTCTTTTTCTTTTGGTTTTATTTTTATTGTTCTTCCTTGCTTCTATTTGTTTTTCTTTTCATATTTCTTATATTTCTTCATTGTTATTTTATATTTTATTTCCTTTTAATCTTATTTTTATCCTTATTTAAATTATTCATTAATTTTATTTGCTCTATGCACTTTTTATCATTTGTTATTTATGTTTGTTTTATATTTTTTGATATGACCACGCCACCAAGCAAGATGTCACAAGCTCCAAGTCAAGCTACACCCACTCAAGTTTCACCTACACCGACACCAGCTCAAGTCATCGATGGACCGATTACACGTAGTCGTGCAA
>Ga0182004_10000876_pt1 | contig 20438 bp, 12 predicted proteins | sample Sormic07211540_1_FD_120479 | JGI IMG/M metagenome (GOLD analysis project Ga0182004, IMG submission 120479) | Endophyte microbial communities from Sorghum bicolor roots, Mead, Nebraska, USA - 072115-40_1 MetaG | ecosystem: Host-associated > Plants > Roots > Unclassified | place: USA: Nebraska...
GTAGAAAACGAATGCGGTCGGTACGGAATATTTCTATATTTTAGCAATTAAAGAGTATAAAAAATAAACAAAAATGGTTGTGAAACCAACTGAAACTGACAAAGTTTTATGTTTAACAAAATTTGAAAACGGTTTTATAATATAGAAAACGATATCATAATGTAGAAAACGAAAGCGGTCGGTACGGAATATTTCCGTTCCGTTTTCATCCTTACATGGAGGCGACTATAGACCCCACACTGATAGGCCCCAAATGGGAGGATCCACGGTTGCTGATGCCTCGGCCACGGCTACGGCTACCTAGAGCTTCATATGCCGTGCCCCAAATGTTGTAGTCAAATCCACTTCTGGCATCGGGGTCATATGCCGCGGCCACGGCTACCTAGAGCTTCAGTCTGGTTCACCTCACGACAGATGTTGGCCTTCCCACTACAACGCCAGGGAATACCCAAACCGTGGACCACAATGCCTCCTTCAAGCAGTACTGGCTCGATAACTTCACCAAGAAAGTGGTGCGTAAGAGGGCACCCCTGCTAATTCGTGAGCCACCAAAGCCGTCGCCTGCAAAGGCTATGCTGTCGCTGCGGAGCTAGCGTCTAGCAGCTCAAAGCCTCTCCCGGGTGCTTGCTTCTAAGCGAGGTGAGATTCTAATCATGCAGTGTTTGGGTTTGGTTACGGTTCTGTCATCGCCGAGTGAATCATCGATGACGACCTACAAGGCTGAGTCAAGCACTTACATTGTGAAAGCGCTACAAGTGCTCTTCCAGTACAGTAGGAAGGAGTCGCGTCGACCGCAACAAAAGCACAAGACTCTTCCTAGGCTGTGCTGCTGGTCTTATCTTGGTTGTCTACCATTTCTATAATATTGAAATTTTTTTCTATTTACTAGTTTGGTCCAGCCCACTGCTGTAATCCTGTAGAGACCTCATAGAGTGCTCACTATAGAAGCGTGTTGCTTGTTTCAAACTTTTCTATCTTAATACAAAGGTGAGCAAATTTGTTGCCTATTCGAGAAAATATTACACTTCAACTTAATTTAGTATTCTCGTTTTCCTTGCACAAATTAAATAAATAAATAATTAACACATATGTCTTCTTTGGAATATTTAATTTGTCTTGTACTACTAGTCTGTTTTAACAGAAAGAAACTGATTGCAAGATGCTATTTAAGCTTGTAGCTAAATAATGTGGCGAGAGAGGCGAACAGAAATTTCATAACTTGTTTCCCTCCTGCTGCAAATTTGTTCTAGTATTTCTATATAACAAGTAAATGGAATATTGTTGCATAAATGTATACTATAATACCCAAAGATAATTAACGTGCCACACACAAACAGCAAGTGGATATGTAGCTACACAACGAAGGACTTGAACGCTGAAATCTTATGTTACTATTGTTAACTAGACCCTAACTTTATCAAAAATAAGCCCCCTAACTTTACAACTAAATTATACACCTCTTCTATTATCAAAGATAGTTTTAAATACCCTCTACTATTGTAAAAGATAACGCAAAAGTCATAAAGCTGACGAGGTAACCCGAGGCGGATGTGGTTCTAGCTAGGTGTCTGAAAGGCAATAGATCCGACCCCAGGTTGCTCCCTTGCGCCGAATGGACCAGGAAGGACTGCCAGTCGATGGGGCGACAAGATCTCTAAAATGATAGGGACAAATCGAGGCAGCCGGGGGAGCAGGATGGGCACCCGCCACAGGATGGCGGCCCGTTGACGCATACTCCACTAGTACAGAGAGATACTATACAGGCGGTGGGTGCAGGCAGGCGGCGGTGTGGACAACGTCAGATACTCAGATTCATTGGGCGACAAGGTCACTGATTATGCTGTGTAAAATGACTGCTTGTACCATTGAAGACTTGACAATAAACACTAATATGAATATTTACTTCTTAGATTCAGGGCGTGCAAGACACGGATTGATGGACTAGTTAGATAAAAGTGCAGTTCAGCATTGAAATCACTTACGTTTATGTGGGCGAGCTTTGTCTTGTTCTCTTCTGATTCACACCACTCCTTCAGTTGCTGGTTGTTCCTAATATGTAGCTTTTGAAGCTTGGTGAGGTGCTGTATACATGGAGGCAACGATTTGATGCTCTTACATCCTGAGATGACAAGGCTTTTTAGAGAGGAGAGCTCATCCAGCCATTCAGGCAGAGCTGATATGCCGTCGCACCATTCCAGCTCCAGCATCTCAAGGGAAGCAAGGCGCCGCATGCTTTCCGGCACGCTCGTCAGTTCATATCCAGAGATTCGCAGCTCTCGGAGTAGAGGGAAGTGGTGAAATAACCTTATGCTCTCGGAGCCTATTTCCAAATCCAATTTGACAGCTCGACTAGGGGCACAGTGATGACATACCCTTATGCTCTTGCAGGAGTGGCCCGATTCAATCAAATCCAATTTGATAGCACGACTAGACGAAGAGCAGTGATGACTGGTTTTGTCTACCTCCTCGATTGAAGATATAACTTGGTCGCTGCTATATATAATGCACTCATGAAATGTTGGTGGGCATGGCTTCAACCTCAACCTTGGACAATATTGTATCGTTAGACTGTCTAGGACTGGGAACATGAACTCTTCGACACCATCCTCAACAGAGTATGTTGTGTTCCACTCCTCCAAGCCTTCCATTTTTTCAATGAAGAAGTTTGACAGTCGACGGAATGCTCCTTTGCCACCACAGAATTCCCTGTCTATTTTTTTAATGCTTGATAATTTAGAGAGACTCAGAATTTCTAGGTTTGGCAACTGTCCAAGTGGTGGCAGGTTGGAACACATAGGCAGCTTCTCCAGGAACATACAGGTAAGATTTGTGAGATGATGAGAAATGCCCATGAACCAGACTGGTAAGCTTGTACTGCTGTAACCTTCGAGATGCATGTCATTAAGTCCTCTTGGTGGCATTAGTTGTTCCAACAAATCCTTGTCCTCTAGAAGCCGAACTGCATCCACTGTCCAAGTTAATGTTAACTTCGAGAGAATTTGTTTGTCCAACAACTTAACTTTATTTGCTTCTTCTAGATACCTTACGTTCTCAAGAGAACGTATTCTTAAATCACTGGCATCGACACGCTCGAGCAGATGAAGATTACTGCAACCACTGACATCATCAGCACGAACCCTGAAGAATGGAAGTGTTTGTGAAAAGTGCACTAGGGAACTGGCATGATCGATTAGTTCAGGCGAGCACATGTTCAGCCATAAATACTTCAGCCCAAGAGCACCTATACTCTCTGGTAGGGACTTAAGCCCAAAACAATAAGAAAGATCCAGTGTATGCAATCGTTTGAGGTTGCCAATACTTTGTGGTAAACATGGTAAACAATTACCCGAGAGGTCCAGGTGCTCCAGATTCGTAAGGTTACCAATACTTTCTGGTAAAGAGTCGATTAAGCTTAATCTCAAGTACTTGAGTTTGGTGAGGTTTTCCAAAACATCTGATAAATCTTCAAGATCAATACTTCGTAACTGTGACATATCCAGGTGTTGTAGTGTGGTGAGGCCACACAGAGCTCCCAGTGACCCTTTCCGAAAGCCTCTACAGCGTGACAAATCTAGATGCAACAGATTTTGGAGCTTCATCAGTGACTCTGGCAGTTCTCGGATTTTGTCACAGGATGACATGTTTAAATACTTTAAAGCGATGAGGTTACCAATAGCTTCTGGTATCCGATCAAGGAAAAAACAAGATGATAAGTTCAAATATTGGAGTTTTGTGAGGGTACACAACGATTCAGGTATTGCTTTCAGATTGGAGCATCCAGATAACTGAAGATACTGCAAATTCATGAGATTACCAAGAGAGTCTGGCAGTTCCATTATCCCAGCACAATTTGGCATGTCAAGATGAACCATACATTTTAAGTCACCAAATGATTCAGGCAGTTTTGACATACCAGAACAACTGGACAAGCTTAGATATTTCAGACATCCAAGCATGCCAATAGTTTTGGGTAGCTGATCAAGATTACGACAAAATGATAAATTCAAATATTGAAGTTGAGTGAGGCCATACAACGATTCAGGTATTGCTTTCAGATTGGAGCATCCAGATAACTGAAGAAGCTGCAAATTCGTGAGATTACCAAGAGAGTCTGGCAGTTCCGTTATCCCAGTACAACCTGACATGTCAAGGATCACCATACATTTTAAGTCACCAAATGATTCAGGCAGTTTTGATATATTAGAACAACCGGACATGTGTAGATATTTCAGACATCCAAGCTTGCCAATTGATTCTGGCAGTGCAGAAATTTTAGAAGATCCATTTATATTTAGGTACTGCAGTTTTGAGAGCTCGGTGATACACTCAGGGAGACTCTCATTTTGCATTCTTGGAGCAATAAGACACCTCAGCTGCTTCAGTTTGCCAATAGAGGCAGGCAACAATATACCAGAGCATTCACTAAAATTCAAAGTACGCAGGTACTTTGCAAATGAAAATGCACCATTTGGGATATCAAGTGGTTCGCCACTATGTGAGAAACGAAGTGCCCTTATCTTTGAAGGCATATTTGCTAACTTCATTGTCCGGTCACATTTTCTGAGCCATGAATAGCGACAATTTTTGTGGGCACTTGTGTTTCTTGGAGGGGCAACATCAAAAAATATTAGCTCATCAGACATTGTCAATCTTGCCAGATCATGCACCAGGTCATGCATGGTGTAGCACACCACATACTCCTTAGAATTCTGAAATGGCAACATTCATTAGAGATGTCAACTATTCCCTCCGTCCATAAAAAAAATGCAAATATACGTTGTGTATAGGTCAAACTAGTTTAACTTTTATCTAGTTTATAGTGAATAGTAGAATCATCTATGTCCCTAACCAGATTTACTACAAAAATATATTTCATAATCAATTTAATGATACTTATTTTGAATAATAAATTAGTGTATTTTTATATAATTTTTGTCCAACTTTAAATTATTTAACTTCTCAAAAAACAAGAATTGCATTCTTGTGGACAGAGGGAGTAATAACCACTTTTTTGTATAAAAAATTATTGTTCAAATGCATATAAACCATCATGAAAATTTATTAACATTTAAAGTTTCATCACGTAGACATTGATATCCCTCCCCCCGCTGCATAGTCTTTACATTGATCCTCACATAACACTCTATGGAAAAAATATAAATCGAGTTTGTCACAAAAAAATTGTATATGTCTAGCCTTTAACTCGGTAGACTCCAGTTATCATCAACAATAATAAATTGTGATTGGATCTATTTTAATCTTTAAAAACAAATTACCCGCGTATGGTATTATGAAAAATACATAAAGTAACATTATGGAAGTCAATTTAAAATAGCCCCTATGTTTACCTGTGCCATTAGGTGGAAGATAATGCAAAGTGACTTCAAAATTTTGTTTTCTGTTCTCACATATGTTTTCTATAAACAATAAACTAAAACATCCCTTAAATCTACATCTAAGTACTAATAAGCTATTATTATACTCCTTCACATCCAGTTTACAAGGCGTCACTACCAAAATGGTGGACTTCTCCTAGTGTTAGTAGTAAAACACTACTATTAGTCATAGTATATGGGAATCTCCTAGACATTTACTAGGAAAAATTTATACTAAATTTTGAATGCTAAAACACTATGAGAAGCCCACTCTACTAGGAGAAGTGAAAAATTATGGTTGTGCGTGCACTATTGATCAATTCATTGACCAATAATTTTGCCAACAACTTTTAACTATTAATACAAACTTAACATGGTTAGATTTTGGTTTAAATATAGGGATAAAAACCAAATATTTTTTATATTTAGTTGATTTGCAATTTTCATCCATTTGCCAACTCTTTTTCGATCATTAATGGCAAAATAATCATCGAACAGGTCAAAGAAATAAATTTGTCACACAAAAGCTGTTACTAAAATTTATAAATCATGCACATATAATTCAATCGTACAGTCAAAATTAACTTTGAAGTTTTTGTGTGAGTTCAAATTTGAAAATTTCTTTAGTTACTTCATGAAAATGCACTAAAATGAATGCAGAACAATGGTTCCATATATTTCATACTTTGTATGCTGACACAATTAATTGTACAACATTTTATAATCAACTATGGCCAATGCTGATGCCAAAATTGAAGGATATAAAACCTTTGTCAATAGGAATGACAAACAGAACTGAGAAAAGAACTAATGAATTTTTCTCTTTCTTCCAATCATATATGGTTATTCCATTTGAACTTATTACTCGAAATTGCACAGAAAACAGAATTGAAATACTGAAAAAGAAACTAAAATGAGCTAGTTTCTGTCCAAACTGTAGATAATTTCTTAATACGTTCCCTATGAGCTTTTCTGCAAATCAGAGCACCAGCGCTCCTACAATGTGCCCATACGCTCCTAGGTCATGGGTACGCGTTAGTGACACGCAAATTTGTTTCCAGATTAAAGAGGATTAATACAATTTAAAAAATATAAATATGTACTATCAAAGATGCCATACCTTCTTAGGGTGTATGTATGCTACTTTATTTTCTAATACTTATAGTTATCTTCAATCCATCATGCTTTCTTGAACTATTATTTAACGTACTTCTGGGCAAGTATACCACTATATGTATCATTTTTGTTACTACAACTAGAAAGGCGTTAGGGAAAATCTATATAGTGTATATGTTTTGCATGCAACTTGCCTACATCAATACCTGACTATGATGTGCAATAGAAAAAAAAAGAACAAGTACTGTTAAAATTAGTGTTAAGGAAGTTGTATTGTAGCTTACCAAGTGCAACTTTGAAACCTGAAGGAAGGACATTCCTATAAGTTTTTCAATATATTCCTTTCCCTTTGATCGCTCAGTAATAAAATCTAGAGCAATCCACTGTTCGACCAAATCAACCTTAATAATATTATGACCTTTTGGGAATATGGCACAATAGGAAAAGCATATCCTTAGCTGTGGCGACATCCTTTCATAACTTAATGTCAAGGACGGAAGCACATCGTTGTCTTCATAAGATCCATTCCAGATATCACTGTTGTTTATTTTTGTCCATCCAGACAGATCATCTATGGATCGTAGCATGAATCCAATTGCTTGAGTTGCTAATGCCACACCTCCACATTTCTTTGCAATATCCAACCCTATTTTCTCTAGTTGTTCTTGGTTAGATTTAAGTCCAAACCTACTGGATCTCTTAATTATTTCCCAGCATATATCATCTTCCAAAGGCCGTAGCTTGTATGGTTCACTGGTGGAAACTTTCCTTGCAATCTCTTCCTTGCGTGTGGTTATTATGATATCTACCTTACTGCCTTTGATGTGAAGCATCCTTCTCAGTTTATCCAACTCAGTCTTCTTTTCCTCCCATAAGTCATCCAAAACGACCAGAACCTTCTTGCCATGAAGTAGGCGTTCAAGGCATTGGTTTATTACCTGCTGTATACACATATTTTGCTGACCTCCTTCTGGTTGCAGTTGAGAAATTATAGAGCTTCCTATTTTGTTCAGATTAAAATCTTGGGACACATAAACCCATATACGATGGTCATACTTCATGAATTGGGCATCATTGTAAACTAGTTGTGCCAATGTACTCTTTCCCATACCTCCAAGGCCATAGATAGGAACAATGGCTATCTCATCGTTGTTGGTATTAGCAGACAACAGCTTTATGATTTCCTGCTTTTCTCTGTCCCTTCCTATTACTGGTTCTTGAGGCAAATATGACGTAGTTTCTCGTTCGTCATAAGGCTCGTCCTTAGTAGTGCTCTTTCCCCTTATAAAGTTAAAGCTATCAATTTCATTTCTAATTTCCCTCAGTCTTTCCCTCAAAGTCTTCATCGTATTAGCCATGGCAATCTTGTTGTATGCCGCCGGGAGATATGAGAGAATTACTGGCATCTGCAACAATTTTATTTATTTCTCAGTTGGAATGTGGACTAAGCGAAGAGGCATAGAGAAATTAAGTGGACTATAACCTGTTCAAATTACCACAACCTAAAAGAGGAACATGATAGATATGCTTAAAATCCTGCAGTAAAGAAGAATCAAACTATACAGTCCCTAATTCCTTCATATAAAAAATAATATACTAACATACAAAACAAGAAATAGTGCTTTTGGTTGCCTTTTGCTTTAAAATATGCAAGACACATTTGGTTAGCATCACACTACTACAATAAAACTTAACCGAGGTGTTTGGCAAAGAGGCTCGGAGGCGGACGGGCATTTGAACCGCCTCGATTAATGTCTAGGATTAACAGAGGCGATCTTTTTTATTAACCAAAGTGATCATAATCAACCGCCTCACAAAATTGATTTACAAAAGCAGTCAAAATATAAACCGCCTCTTAAAATCTATTAACCGAAGGGGGCATCTGAAGACACCTCCAAAAATGGTCTATTTTTGGAGGTGGTCATTTTAAATTGTCCGCCTCCGCAAATTGATTTACGGAGACGGTTATTTTCCTCACCGTCTTGAAAAATTAGTCCAAGGCCCAAATAAGCCCTGAATGTCCATTACCTTAGTCATATATAAAACAAGCACTTAGCGTTTCGTCCGTCACTTCTGTCCACCTCGCGTAGTCCCTCACTTCTCCCTCGCACTGTTGCGTCTCCTAAGGTGCGCAACTGCGACTTCCTCGCTCCCCTCTCTCCTCTCCCTTGCCTCTGTCACCCTCTTCTCTCCCTCACGGGCACAACTTTGCAGGCTAGGCGCAGCGTGGCGGTGCGGTGCGGGTGCTGGACGCGGTGGGCACTTGCGCGGATAGCCTCAACCAGCTCGCCGCCGACTTTGACAATCAACGCGCTCGGGCCACTCCTTCGCTGAACCAGGGGCATCGGTGTACAATGACATCGCCGGCGCTTGTTGTAGGAGCAGCCAGTGCTCGCAGTCACTCTTCCTCGCTGGTGCTCAGATCCATGGCTGCAGCAGGTAGATCCGGTGGCCGTGGCCCGGATCTAGCCTCCTCCTCCTAGATCTGGCATTCTCCACGTGCAGCGGCGGCTTCGCGCAGATCTGGTGCAGCCCCTATAGCAGAAACGCCTCTTGGCGGGACCACAATCCGGCGATGACGACGACGCAGCCACAATCTGGCGAGTGCTTCTTAGCTGATGACAATGACGACGCTGCCACAATCCGGCGAGCAACAGTGCAGCGGCCCATGGTTGGGCTTGGCGGGACAATGGATGGGCTCACTGGACTTTGTCCATGGGTTTTCTTTTTTTTTTGTTTTTTATTTGATTTACCAAGGCGAACATTTCAACCACATCAGTAATGATTGATTTACTGTGACTTTTGGCCCAAGACAGTTGAGATGCCCACCTTGGTAAATAAAAACTGCCCACGTCAGTTAAGTTTTGTGTCGTAGTGTGAACAGCATAGAACATCACCAGATTGCAATCTTCCTACTCTAAACACTCCCAGAGAATTAATCTTTGCTCGAAATATATACATCTACATGCATGATTTGAAAGGGGTAACGCTTTAACAATTTATATAAAATACATTTCAAATAATCATGCTTAACTATTATTGTAAATAAAGGGGTTTTCGAGAACTAGATATACTACTTCATGTATTTATTTCTTTTAAAATAAAAACCAAGAAAAATAGACCTTGACGATGCACATGTTAATAGAGTGTGTATAACAACGCACCTTGGCAGCAGTTGGTTGGTCCCTAATGTCTTGGTAGTCTTCGAGCATGTCAGAGATGTCCAGGGCGACGTCCTTGAGCCTCTTCAGCCATAGCCGCACCAGTTTCTCCTTGACTGACCGGCTCTCGGCATCCTCCAGCACAGCTGAGATGGTCTCAAGAACATCGTTCATGTCCTCCATGTCGTTGCCAGAGTTCCACAGCAAACTTGCCGGTCCCGCGAGGATGGAGCGCAGCTTATCTTTGGCGACGTCGACGAAAGCAGACGCGAGCGATCCAGCAACTGCTTCCGCCATGGTTAGCTGCAGTGCTCTGTCTGAATGGCTCTCAGGCTCACGGTTTTGTGCAGAGTGGTGTGTGCAGGTGACCTGCCAAGTGAGAACAAGAGTTGAAGTGCCCCAGCACAGCTTTATTCGATCGACGAAGTGGTTTTGTGCCGTCTCCACATGTTGCGCATATTATGGCTTTTCTCCGAGACTTGCTGTTACCAGTCCACTCCCTTTCTCCTCTCCCTCATTTCGTGCCCATTTCATCTCGTTAAGCCAATCGGTACATAAAATTAAAATATTTTTATATCCTAAACCTTTGCTAAACACGAGACGGCTAATACAACAAGATATAAAGTGACTATATGCAATAAATGTAAACAAATAAATAAACACATTTTTATTTATCAGATGCTGCTTCCCTATACTACGTAAAATTACCAAACACACAAAGGTACTGCATATGCTTATACTGTCTTAGAGCAACTCCAACAGCTTTGCTATTCTTATTATGGAGGCCTTTTAGAACTTTTATAGTAGAAAAATAGGCTCCAACAGATGTGCTATTTGGTTTTGTAAAATAGAAAGTTTGCTATCCTTTTTGTTGGCCATATATAGCCAACCACTGGCACTAGCTATCTGATAGCAAGACTGTTGTAAACCTTTTCTTTTTTAAAAAGTTATCTATTTTACAAAATGGCTAAACATTAGAATTTAGCTACTAATTTTAGCCAAGCTCTTGGAGATGCTCTTAGAGGGGTGAAGCCAGAAAAAAATTAGGAGAGACTGAATAAAAGTGCTACATCGACTTAGCTCTACTATAACCTCTCAAAAAAAATATAATAGCTTGAAGTAGTTTTATATTAAAAACAACAATCAAGGATGAAATTCACAAAATATATTATAAAAAGTAAAGGCCTCAGCTCACCCTATCTTATACATGTGTGTTAAAATTTAGAAGAAAAACCTAGAAACTCCACTGGCCCAGCAGCTGTAGGAGCCCCCTAGCCCCACCACTCACTCCGTGCATTAGATTCTACTTTATAAGATTTGTTAATACAGGCAACCAACCAAACCCATTAGTACTGCCATCCGTTTTCCTGTACCCGTAGTGGAAATCAAAGTTGAAAATGAAACCTCTCCGATCCCATCCCATTCAAGATTTCTTAACTTCTCCACTAGCTAAAGCCTATGGCTTGTGCCTGTACGCATTGGCTCGACACGGTTCTACACCTACCACGCATGGAAATGGAGAGAACCTGGGATCGAATGCGCGTGCGCGGCTATTCAGGCCGACCTCACTAATTAACGGACGACCGCTGTGGTCAATCGCCCAACTCCCGTGTTATCAACAAAAAAAATGCCCACCTAGCTCCCGTGACTTTCTTTTGTTTGGAAAAAAAGTATAATTTCTATAACTTTAAATTTTTTGTAAGCAACTTTGCTTTTTTTGAGAGTTGCACAACTATTCTATGGCACTGCTTTCGAACATCTAAGTTCATAGGGGAGTAAAAGCATCTAGACAGCAAACACGTCCGTTCAGACAATGAATGGTGTACCTCGTTGAAGGCTTAAACGACTACTATATCAGGACGGAGGGAATATATAGATTGTGATGTTTATGTGTTATACATGTAATATTATATAATATAGTATATGATGTTAGCATAGTACACATGTGATGTTATATGATATAGTTTGTGATGTTCATGTAAAAAGTAATCGATCAACCTCACCTTTGACAACACCTTTCCTCATAATCACTCCACAAGATGATAGTCCAACATTACTATAGGAATTTTTATGGAGGCAGGCAAAACCAATTTTCCGAGGAGGGCAACCCGTCCATCTCGCATCTAAGGTCATGGTAAATCATCTATTTACCAAGGCAAATCAGTTACCCACCTTCGTAAATAAAATAAAAAAACAACAAGCCCAATCGCAAGCCATCTAGGACTTGGCGTCGAGCCCATCTGCTATTTGCCCTCATTGTGCTCGCACCACCACCTAGATCCGCTGCTAGCAAGGCCTCCCCATCGTGGATCCACAACCGTGGGCCTAGATCCGTTGTTGGGGAGGCCACCACGTTGGATTCATGAGGAGGCTCGTTGTCGGGAGGCGATACCACCGGATCTGGCGCAAGGAGAAGGTGGCGCCACCTGCACCATTGCTAGCCACTGGATCCGTGGTGGAGGCAATGTTGGGCGAGTGCGCAGATCCCTCTGCTCGGCTCGGTCGACCCGATGCTGGACGAGCTTGACACCCTGCTCGCCGCGACCCAAATAGAAGCCGCACGTGCTCCTAACCTCCTATCTCTGAAGGGTCAAGCATTGTTGTGGGATCCTACATCAACGACCTCTCTGGGCATAGCAGAGTCACCCCCGTCGTCACCTGTACAAGGCACACCTATGACGATGGGCACTGTGGCACTGACAGTGGATGACTCGCCTTCTCCTAGGGAGGCCGTGGCACAGTGGCCACGTTCACCGCGGAGGTCATGGTAGTGAGGCAGCCACTCCTCATTAGCTCCCCTTCCCAAGCAAAAGCTACCGCCCAAGCGAACCTTGCCCCTTAAGAGCAGGTGGATTGTTGCTCAGCAAATGGACCACATCCCGGCGTCCAAGCACGGTGAAGTGCTACTCATGAAGAAGATGGGGTTCCTAGAACCTTCAGTGTCGCCTTCCTCTGTGGCCAAGCGTTCGTACGACTCCTACTTCAAGGGCGACCTATCAGCTACAGACATTGAGGCCCTCGACGAGCTGTTACTAGCTTGCAGGGGGGATGTCCGATGACCGAGCTTGCCGGCCTTTGGCCATGGGGCCATAGGCCGCGCGCGTAGGTTAGGTTAATCCCAGGGTTGTCATATTCAAAATGTACCCCCTTCGTGGTTTTGGTCGGGCCGGTAATGGCCACTCTTGTATTTTATTAAAACTTCTACCTTCTTAATACAATGATACACGCAACGCTCTTGCATATTTGAGAAAAAGGGTCAACAAAGGTACACTGAGATATAGGTACAAACATGAGAGTATCACGGAATGTATACTGATGATATGGCCTTAGCAGGCACTGGATCCATGAATTCGTTTAATTTCCTTGACGTGAAGTAAGCTGACGGTGGCCGCAATGTTTCATGTGAATGAGCCATGCCGAGGCGCCGCCGAGGTAGTAAAGATGCACAAAACAAAATGACTTGTGCAGATTCCATTAGCCTTTTCCACACCTGCTGATTTTCAAACTTACATGCTTCTCTTATGCATGATGCCCTTCTTCCTTGTCATGCTACGAATAGGTCACTCTGCAAACACCATTAAACTGCACAGGGCAAATATAGTATGTTGATTAGCTATGGACGGTAATTCAACAAAAAAAACTTATTATGTTTCGCCTAGAAATTTCATTACTTGGGAGTTGGGACATATTATCATCGATATTCTGTTTTCTGTTGACGCACGACTGTCTTCTCTGAAATACTGGTCTTACTCTTCAGCAGCGAAATAAACTTGTATTGTGATTGTTAAATTTAGGCTAACTAACAAATCCATGCAAAGAGACTTGAGCTTATGAACTACGTACACTCTGTGTTTTGTTTCCTCCAGCTGTAATTAATTTTGTCCTACCTTTTCTAGCGTACACAAAAGCTAACAGTACGTGTATATATAGTTGTATAACAAAAAAACATGAAGACTGAAATTAGATATGCTGCAGTTTGTGAGTGAACTTACTTTAACGTTTATTATGTGAGCGAGCTTGGCCTTGTTCTCTTCTGATTCACACCACTCCTTGAGTTCCATGTTGCAACTAAGCTCTAGCTTCTGAAGCTTGCGGAGGTGCTGTATACAAGAAGGCAACGACACGATCCTATAGCATTCTTGGATGTCGAGGCTTTTTAGAGAGGAGAGATCGCCCAGCCATTCAGGTAGCGCTGATATGCGTGAGCACGAAATCAATGTGAGCGACTCAAGTGAAGTGAGTTGCTGCATGCTTTCCGGCAAGCTCGTCATTTTCAGTTCACGTCCTTTGATACGCAGATCTCGGAGGGCAGGGAAGTGGTGAAGTAGCCTCATGCTCGGACAGGGGTCGTGATCTATTTCCAAATCCAATTTGATAGCTCGATCTCGACTAGGAAAGCAGGGACGACTGCTCGGGTCAATGGACTCCATTGAAGATAAAACTTGGTCACTGTAACCTATTTGACACTCACGAAATGTTGGCGGGCATGGCTTGAACCTCAACCTCCGACAGTTAAATATCTTGAGAGTGTCCAGCACAGGGAACATGAACTCCTCCACACCACCCTCAACAGAGTATTCTTAACTTTATTTGCTTCTTCTAGAGAACTTACATTTTCTAGACAACTTAACTTTATTTGCTTCTTCTAGAGAACTTACATTTTCTAGACAACGTATTCTTAACTCACTGACATTGATTCCTTCGAGCAGATGAAAATTGCTGCAACCGTTCACATCATCTGCACGAACTTTGAAGTCCGGCAGTGATTTTGAAAAGTGCACCAGAGAACTGGCCTGATCCACCAGTTCATTGGAGCAGCTGTCCAGCACTAAAGACTTCAGCCCAAGTGCACGTATACTCTCTGGTAGGGACTTAAGGCCCCTACACGCTGTAAGATCCAGTGTCTGCAACCTTTGGAGGTTACCAATACTTGCCGGTAAACATTCTAAACCAACATTCCAAGATAGGTCCAGGTGCTCCAGATTTGTCATGCCACCGATCCAGTGAGAGACAATTCTTCCTATCTTGCGACTGATGATTACCCTACTTAAGCCCAAGTACTTGAGATTGGTGAGGTTTGCCAAAATACCTGACAAATCTTGAAGACCAATTTTCCATGACCGTGACAAATCCAAGTGCTGTAGTGCGGTGAGGTCACGCACACCTCCCAGGTGTTGCAAGCTACTGCAGCGTGACAGATCTAGATGCAATAAATTTTCGAGCTTCATCAGTGTCTCTGGCAGTTCTCTGATTTGTTCACAGCGTGACATGTTAAAACATTGGAGTTGTCTGAGGCCACACAGTGGTTCAGGTATTGCCTTTACACTAGAGCATCCAGATAACTCAAGATGCTGCAAATTCGTGAGCTTTCCAAGTGTGTCTGGCAGTTCTGGTAGACTGGAACATCCAGATAACTGAAGATGCCGCAAATGTGTGAGATTGCCAATAGAGTCTGGCAGTTCTGTTAGCCCAGAACAACCTGACATGTCAAGATGAACCATAGAATTTAAGTCACCAAATGATTCTGGCAGTTCTCTTATCCCAGAACAACCAGACATGTCAAGATGAACCATAGATTTTAAGTCACCAAATGATTCTGGCAGTTCTCTTATCCCAGAACAACCTGACATGTCAAGATGAACCATAGATTTTAAGTCACCAAATGATTCTGGCAGTTCTCTTATCCCAGAACAACCTGACATGTCAAGACGAACCATAGATTTTAAGTCACCAAATGATTTTGGCAGTTCAGATATACCAGAACAGCCTGAGAAACATATATATCTCAGACGCTCAAGCTTGCCAATTGATTCTGGTAGTGCAGAAATTTGAGTAGATCCATTTAAGCTTAGGTACTGCAGTTTAGATAGCTCAGTGATACACTCTGGCAGACTATCATTCTGCATTCTTGGAGCAATAAGACACCTCAGCTGCTTCATTCTGCCAATTGAAGCTGGCAACATTATACCAGAGCATTCACTGAAATCCAGTGTACGCAAGCACTTCGCAAATGAAAACGCACCACTTGGGATATCCAGTAGTCCTCCACTATCTGAGAAACGAAGTGCCCTCAGCTTTGAAGGCATATTTGCCAACTTCATTGTCTGGTCAAATTTTCTGAGCAATGAATAATGACAATATTTGTAGGCATGTTTATTTCTTTGTGGTGCAACATCAAAAACTATCAACTTGTCTGCCATAGTCAATCTTGCCAAGTCATGTACCAGATCATGCATGGTGTATCGCAGCACATGCGCTTGAGAAGTCTGAAACGATAAGACCAAGGCAACATTCATTAGAGACAACAACGAATGTCCACATTTTGTAAACTGAAGAAAAGTTAAATCCTTCAGTGACATGCAAATAAAGTGTCAGTAAACCTTGTTTACTCATGAAAAAGATTAACTACATTTTAATTCTTCATGACATCGACATATTGATACATAAATTATATGAGAATGGAAAGAACGAATTAAGAAAATTGATTATACAAATATAAAGAACAAAAATAGCTCCACTAATACCCTGAACCGCTGCCACTACATCCCAAAATTTTATATGGTTGTTGGATTTACTAATAAATATGCTCATATGTTCTATTGGAAGAAACAGTTTTCTCACCATCCTAGCCTGATAAACATGCGCCCATTAAGACTCGGTGGGCATTGCCGTATGGCTAAAAATACCAAAGAAAGAGGTTTATGTTCACCTGTTAGGGTCTACAAAATAAGAGGCGGGTTGGTACCCAAACCGCACATACCCAATATTAGAGGGCTGCACTGCCATTGTTGGTAACTACTACCGGTAAAGTTGTTTGTGCCCTTGCACGTAAGTCTCATATTAGTGACGTGTTTTAGTTCTGAGTCACTAATTAAGGTGTCTCATTTGTATTCATTTTGCATAGTGATGGCTTCATTCCCATATTCCTTACGCCCTACTAGCCACTATCGCTGCCATATCACTCTACTCTCTATCTTCCATGCTATCACCGCCACCAAAAACGTCAAAATACTTTGCATGCATTCACACACGCTATACACGTCATTGGTATGTTGTTGTCCATAGCAAATAATAAACAAAATGGGTCACTGATCAAATATTAGAGGCTCTTCCCAACTGGAAGCGTCACTGAAAACATGGGCTTGCTGCAAGTGACGTGTTTCAATAACTCCCGTCAACCGAACCCAAAAAAATTAAGAAGTTTGGTCAAATGAGGACTCAAGTCCGTAATCCTCTCTTGTCTCCCCCTGTCTCATCCCCTATCTCTCTTGACCCTCGTCCCCCATACTACGCCGTCCATCACCACCTCCCCACTTCCTCCACCACCGCCACCTCTACGCCGGCGTTGCGACCTCCCATCTTCCTCCTCCACCGCCATTGCCTAATGTGAAAATTGGACATAGTCCATATTATATTATGGTATTGTTGATTATGATGAAATCCAAATCACTAGTTTCCATAGAATGGAGAATTCATATAAATTTATGGCCAAGGGGTTCACGGCGCAATGGCAAAGGCCATTGGTTGGGGGACTCCCACCCAGGGTTCAAATCCTGGGTGCGGCACTTTATTCTGGATTTATTCCAGGATTTTTCGGCGCTATGCATTAAGTGGTAGGCGACGTGCCCGTCGACAACGAGGCGCCTGTGGTGACTTCATGAACTTCAAGATTTGTCGGCTCAGTCCTTCGAAGGTGCTCATATGGGTAGGGTTTGCGTATGTGTGTTCATAGGGGTGTGTGTGTGTTGAGTGTCTACGTTGTACTGTGTAATCTCAAAAAAATATATATAAATTTATGAAAGGTAAATATATATCTAATATGTCACTATTCCCTCTTAGGGAAGCCAGAATTTTATTCTCGCTATTTCCTTATAGTTGTCTTTCATTATAACATGCCATTTGGAACGAGATTAAACATGTACTTCTAGGAAAGTATATTGCCTAGTGTTCTATTTTTTACTACATATAGGAATGTGTAACGGGAAAATCTTTCAAGTTTTTACCATCTATATAGTGTATATGTTATGCATGAAGCATGACAGTATGAATGCATGACATACAATAGGAATCAACATAGAGATAATCATCAAGAAAAAGTAGTGTTAAAGAAGTATTATTTCGTTGCATACCGAGGGCAACTTTGAAACTTGAAGGAAGGACATCCCCAAAAGTTTGTTGATGCATTCCTTTCCTTTCGATTGCTCTATGAAATCTAGAGCATTCCATTGTTGAATCAAATCATCTTCTATGATATTATGGCCTTTCGGGAATATGGCACAATAGGAAAAGCATATTCTTAGCTGTGGTGGCATCCTTTCATAACTTAATTTCAAGGATGGAAGTACATCACTGGCTTCAGACGATCCATTCCAGATATCACTGTTATTTATATCTGTCCATCCAGACAGATCATCTATGGCTCGTAGCATGAATCCAACTGCTTGAGCTGCTAATGCCACACCTCCACATTTTTTTGCAATATTCAATCCTACTTGCTCCATTTTTTCTTGGTTAGATTTAAGTTCAAACTTACTAGATCTCTTAATTATTTCCCAACATTTATCATCTTCCAGACTTTGCAGGTTGTACGGTTTACCGGTGGAAACTTCCATTGCAATCTCTTTCTTGCGTGTGGTTACTATGACATCTACCATACTGCCCTTGACATGAAGCATCATTCTGAGTTTACCCAACTCAGTCATATTTTCCTCCCATAAGTCATCTAGAACAACCAGAACTGTCTTGTCATGAAGTAGTATATCTAGGTTTTGTTTCATCACCTGTTGTGTACCCATATTTTGTTGACCTTTTGTTGGTAGTTGAGAAATTATAGAGCTTCCTATTTTGTTCAAATTGAAATCCTGGGACACATAAACCCATATACGATAATCATACTTCTTGAATTGGGCATCATTGTAAACCAGCTGTGCTAAAGTACTCTTCCCCATACCTCCAAGGCCATAGATAGCAACAATCACTAACTCATCACTGATGGTGTTTGCAGATAACAGGTTTATGATTTCCTGCTTTTCTTCATCCCTCCCTACTGGTTCTTCAGGCAAATATGACGTTGTTTCACGTACATCATAAGGCTGCTCATTATTATTACTACTGCCCTTTTTGAAGTCAAAGATAGCAATTTCTTTTTCAATTTTCCTCAGTTTTTCTCTCAAACTCTTCATCCTATTAGACACAGTAATCTTCTTGTATGCCACTGGGAGACATGAAAGAACTCCTGGCACCTGCAATGCAAGAGTTTGATTTAGTTCTTAGTAGGAGGTACACTAACAAGATGCATCAAACTGGATAAACTTACGATGAATATAACATATTCAATGAACACAAGCTGAAATAAGAACATGCTAGATACTTGAAATCTCTTAATAAAGAGAGGTCAAACTTTAATATTCCTGTCACACAAATTAAGAAATTTTGTTTTTCATAGCATGATTCTGTGAAGGATGAAAAAAAATGTTTTCATCAATAGCCAAGAACATCACTAGGGGACCATTCATACTACATACACTCTTTGTTGGAAAATATAAAATATATGTAAAATAAAGATAATTAAATGTTGTCAAAATTGTTTTTTCATCCTTAAAATGTAAAACAAAGAAAATTGAGCTACTCAAACATTGAGGTAGAACACCACTACGTTGTGCTAAAATAACAAATAGTAAAAACTTTTGTGCTAAAATAACAAAATAAGAACTTCCTTGTTTCTGATAAAAAAAATAAAAATACCAAAAAGATATCATAATATGTAAAATGATATAAGTCTTTATAAATTGTTTTCCATGCCTCTATAGAGCACATGTCATTGCCTGAGTCATGCCTGCCACCATGACTATTTTATCCACTCGATCGCCAGCTAAGCAAGACCCATTTATGTCTCAACCACTTCAAGAACCCTGTAAATAGAGCACTGTCCCTTTACAATGCTTCAATAGCAATGCATAGTAACCATGCCAACTCAATAAGCCAACCACTTTCACAGCGCTCTACCACTAATTTTGATCTAAGCTTCTGGTGGCCCTCCATTAAAAATGATGATATGATGTCGTAAGCATCACCTGGCCCACTGCCCTCTTGCTCCCTCCTAGCATCCTCACTCTCTCATGCCTGCACCATGGTCACTCTACTAGTGGATCAAACTAGCTAGCCATGGTGCTCCACTAACCAAGACAAAACAAGGGGTATGGCTAGCGTCATTTTACGCACCTGCTCTAATTTTTCACCACATGCTCAGCTTCTTCCTGTCCACAACAAACTGGCCTCATATCCCTTAGTCTCTTTCTCTATCTAAACCGTTGCGTCCCCTTATCCTTGAGTTTGACCGCCATGCATGTGTGCAACTGCCAAATCAGACTTAAGGGTCATTGGTAAGGTCCATGGAGGACTTACTTCTATAATCAACCAATGGTCCATGGAACCACCGAGCCAGTCCATGAATCCATGGACCAAAATCATACTATATCTAGCGCATGGTGCCGTGCAACCAGTAGAGATATAAGCAACCAACAGCTTACAACATCGTCCTACTAATCAGTCTCTCATGCTGGAGAAAATGGATTCTACACAAAAAAAAAACTCATGAGTAAGAAAAGGTACACGTAAATCAATTTACAGTCCATCCCTCCCTCAAAATTTCTTAAAAGCATTAATCAAAAGTGCTATTAAATTCTGAAGACCAATTCATGTGTTTCTAGCCACACTCAATATCAAAAGCATTAATCTCTCTCTCTCTCTCTCTCTCTCTCTCTCTCTCTCTCTATATATATATATA
>Ga0182004_10000877_pt1 | contig 20408 bp, 17 predicted proteins | sample Sormic07211540_1_FD_120479 | JGI IMG/M metagenome (GOLD analysis project Ga0182004, IMG submission 120479) | Endophyte microbial communities from Sorghum bicolor roots, Mead, Nebraska, USA - 072115-40_1 MetaG | ecosystem: Host-associated > Plants > Roots > Unclassified | place: USA: Nebraska...
CACCACCACCACCACCACCACCACCATCATCGGATGTGTTCGTTTCATAACTGTCTCCTCACCTCAGATTAGGGCACCTACAACGGAAGCATATAGCACCATTAGCCTCAGGTTCTACGTTGAAAAAAAAAGCCGCCACTCTCTCTCTCTCTCCTAAGGCCACACCATCACCTTGTCCCGTCGTTCTGCTCCTGCAGAGAAAAAGAGAATGCATGCAGTACCTTTTCTCCTTTCTCTCCCTCCAAGGCCACCATCCGACCGGCCACAACGCAAGAAAAACGTTCTCTTCTGCTTTTTGTCAGGTGAGGAAGCGTTGTCTTCTGCAAGCTACTACACACATCTACGAGACCACCAAATAAAGTGACATGGCATATTGATGCCACAGTGGAGGATGGAGCAGCACGCCATCTGGCGCGTTGGGGAAGCCCTTAGCAACCAACGGCTTTGTTTCAGGAGTCCGTTACCAGTTGTCAGTGTGACCGGTCGTAATGATGACCATGTCAAGGTTGCCGCCCGGCCTCAAGGCCAAACGCCCAAACCCGAGACGCCCCAACGTGTGGTGTACGTGTCCGAGGTTGCAAATGCGACGCCAACTTTGTGACTGTACGGCAGAGCCACGGGCTGAGCAACTAGAGGCTTGTTTAGTTGGTGAAATTTTTGATTTTGTCAACCGCAATATTTTTGTTTGTATTTGGTAATTATTTTTCAACCATAGACTAACTAAATTGAAAAAAATCACCTTATAAATTATAAACAAATTATATAATTAGTTATATTTTATATATATATTCAATCACATGCCGTAAGATTCGAAGGGACAAGAATTTTGAAAAATTTTGGAATTAAACCAGACCTAGCTAGCCAGCCACTGGTACGTTGGTCCCACGGTAACGCTGCTGGCCCGCAGACTGCAGAGGCGTGGGGGCGCGTGGCGTGCCCCCACCAATCAGTGCCGGCCGCTGTCAGCCAGTAATCCCCCCGCCTGCCGGTTGGTTAACACGGAAAGGAAGCCAAAATCGCCGAGATGAACGAGGGGATTAAATAAAGCGGACGGCCGGTCTTTAGCGGGGCCAGCAGACAGCGCCCTCCTCTGTCCTCTCCTCGCTTCGCCGCCGCGAATCAATCGCTGGGACTAGGCGACTAGCGTGCGTACTGCCTGCCACTCACTCGGCTCAGGCTCATCGCGGGCTGACGGGCTCCGCCTCCGCGCGCGCGCGCGCGAGCGGGGTGGGTGTGGGCCGTGCGGGGGACTGCGACAAGTCGGGTGAGGGTTGTGCTGCGGCCGCGTAACTGAGGGGAGGGGGAAAGAGGGGGAGGCGGCGGCCGGGCCAGCCAGCATGGAGGGATCCGCCGCGGAGGAGCTCGAGGCCGCGGAGAGGGTGGTCATGCGGTGGGACTCCACGGCGTCCTCAGCCGGCGGGGACGACCAGATGCTGTTCGACGGCGCCGCCGACCGCGCCGAGGCGGAGCGGTTCCTCCGGGCGGTGGACGACCTCCGCCGCCTGGCGCCGCCGGCCACCGTCGGCACCCCGCGCCGCGCCGCCCTTCAGGTCGCCATGGCGCGGCTCGAGGACGAGTTCCGCCACGTGCTGTCGGCGCGCGCGCTCGACCTCGAGATCGAGGCGCTCGCGGGCCTCAGCTCGCTCTCCATATCCAGCAGCGACCCGAGGAACTCCGACGCCACCGAGGCGGCGGCCACGGGGGGCGACGATGACGACACCTCCTCCGCGTCGTCCTCCGTCGGCAGGCGCAGCAGCTACCGCTCCCTGCAGAGCATCCGCGAGATCGACCTCTTCCCCGTGGACGCAATCTCCGACCTCCAGGCCATCGCCTCCCGCATGGCCGCCGCCGGGTACGGCCGCGAGTGCGTCCAGGTGTACGCCTCCGTCCGCAAGCCGGCCGTCGACGCCGCCCTGCGCCGGCTCGGCGTCGAGAAGCTTAGTATCGGCGACGTTCAGCGGCTCGAGTGGGACGCCCTCGAGGCTAAGATCCGCCGCTGGATCCGCGCGGCCCGCGCCGCCGTCCGGGGCGTCTTCGCCAGCGAGCGCCGCCTCTGCTTCCACATCTTCCACGACCTCCCGCTGTGCACTTCCACCGCCACCGCCACCGCCGCGGACGACGCGCCCTTCGCTGAGGCCGTCAAGGGCGCGGCGCTGCAGCTCTTCGGCTTCGCTGAGGCCATCAGCATCGGGCGCCGCTCCCCGGAGAAGCTGTTCAAGATCATTGACCTCCACGACGCGCTCGCCGATATGTTGCCTGACATCTCCGACATCTTTGCGGCCTCCAAGGCCGCCGAGTCGATATACGTGCAGGCCGCCGAGATCAGGTCGCGGTTGGCCGATGCCGTGCGTGGAATACTCTCGGAGTTTGAGAATGCCGTGCTCCGCGACCCATCCAAGACTCCAGTGCCCGGCGGCACCATCCACCCGCTCACTCGCTATGTTATGAATTACAGCACCCTCATTTCGGACTACAAGGCCACCCTCTCTGAGCTTATCATCTCGCGGCCATCAGCTAACTCTCGAACTGCTGCTGGGGGCAATGAGGCTACACCGGCCTTCCCTGATCTTGACCCGCCTGATCCTGACAGCCAGTTGCCCCTTGCTACTCATCTTGTCTGGATTATTGTTGTTCTTGAACACAACCTTGAGAGCAAGGCATCACTCTACAAGGATGCAGCACTGTCTCATTTGTTCTTTATGAACAATGTGCACTATATGGTGCACAAAGTGAAGGATTCAGCTGAACTTCGGGGGCTAATTGGGGATGGGTATTTGAAGCGGCTCACAGGTAAATTCCTGCAGGCAGCTACAAGCTACCAGCGAACTGCATGGTTGAAGATCCTGAATTGTCTCAGAGATGAGGGTCTCCATGTTAGTGGTAGCTTTTCGTCTGGTATATCCAAATCGGCACTACGGGAGCGATTCAAGGCTTTCAATGCTGCATTTGAGGAGGCACACAGGGTCCAGTCTGTGTGGTATGTGCCAGACACACAACTGCGAGAAGAGCTTAGGATCTTAATTTCGGATAAGCTGCTCCCAGCGTATAGATCCTTCCTTGGCAGGTTCCGGCATCACATAGAGAACAGCAGGCACCCTGAGCTGTACATCAAGTACACAGTTGAGGATCTTGAGATAGCAATGGCAGATTTCTTTGAGGGATCTCCACCATCATCACCGCATAACAGGAGGAGATCTCATGGATGAAAGATGTCTTGAAAAAGCTTAGTCTTCTTGCAATCTATTCTTTAATTCTTTGGGGACAGGCCAACAAATGCTGTTGGGTCTTTTGTTTTGTCCTCCTGAGGGTTATAGTTGGTGATGATATCTTCGACTAGAGGTAATCTGAAACGGGATAAGGATCTTGATAAAAAGCTGCCGAAAGTCCCATTTCTTCTTCCACTGTAAGCGATCTTTTTTCATTTGTTGCACTTGTTTATATTCTTGTGAGTAGTGTTTATATAGGACTGTTCTTTTAGCCATGTAACATAGTTGTAAGTTGTAACTTCTGTATCTGTTTGACATTTAGCTGAGTTGTTGTATCATCGTTTTGATGGTTCACATGTATCTCAAGAATGTTGCTTGATAGATGAGGTGCAAAAAGAAATTGTAATGTTAAGGTTATGCACATATGATGCAATTGCGCAATGCCATTTTTCTGGCCTTGAAGTATATGTTTGGAGGATTTTTCTGCTTTATATGTCTTTGCAATCATAACAGTGAATAAGGGTGCAATATAACATTAGTCACGATACAACTACAATGTCTATAATTAAAGTTACAGTCAGATTTTCCATCAAACATTCTACCTGACTGTAAAATAAGAAAGATGCTTGCCCATTTATCTACAATAATGAGAAAAAAAAGTTGGCATTTACTCTTTTGTATCATTAGTTTTTCTTACTATTTTGGGGACTACTGCCGCACCTCAGACCCCAATGACACACACACAAATGTGTGTAGGATTCTACTGTTATGCAGCGAAATGGTAAGTTCAAGTTTCCTGCAGCACACTAATAGGTTTTCTAACTAGCTGGAACCCCATGCAGTTGTGCGGGCAAGCAAACATATAAATGTAGCATGAGAAGGCACAACAATACATAGTAAGGAGAGCGCGAAGCGGCAGCATGGCGGGGTCGGCGGCGTTGTGGCAAGCAGCGGCAGCGTCCCAACCTCCGGACCGCTAGGCAACGCGGGCTGGCAGGGATGGCGCTGGAGGAGTGGGGGTAGCGGCGGGGGACTGACGCTGCGGGGGGGAGACTGTCGCAGCTGGAGAGAGGACGGGACGTTGAAGGCTCTGGCGGAGTTCCAGAATCGAACGGATAAGAGAAGCTGGTGACATGGCTTCCAGGGAGCAGTAATTGGTGAAAAAATAAGGGTAAGGATAGATGTCAATGGGCCTATTTTAATTAGGGCTAGTATAAAACCTTATGCTTTAAACCTGATAAACTGTTTAATTTCTCGAAACACTTACATCATATCAATATCATGTTTTTTCTTCTGTTTTTTTTTTTCTTCAAGGCGAGTTAAGCAACCCATGTTACTCATTATGTTAATATACACTTCACAGTTCATATTGAATTGTTACATAAAAGCCATTCCTCTAGTTCTCCACAGATTAACTAGGAACTGAAACAGTAGTGAAAGTTACCAAGAGCCAACATTGCACTTTAACAAAGAGTAAGAGTTTGCAGCGTAGTCACGACTCGAAATCTTTGTATGACAGTTGTTGTTCCATTTAGAGATTATGAATACAATTTCCTAAAATTTATCTTAAACTTGAGAAATTAAATGCGGTGAACTGTAGTTACAAGTGTCTATTATGTAAGTCGTAACATGCTTGGTCGGTTCAGTAACAGGGTAGTGATTGAATACCTGTGATGACATGTGGTGCCTGTCACTGTTTCGTTCTCTATTTAGCATTGTTATATGCTGCAATCAGTTACGCTTATAAGCATTGAACTCTAAAGTACTTAGCTAATATCGATGGCCCCATCGTCAATTCACTATATATACCCCTCTCTTCAGTCTTATCTCCACACTGAAAACAACAATGGCCTGCCTTTACTGATCTTTGCGTGTTTATGCCGTCAGAGTACTTCTGTGTTTTCAAATTGTTATGAACTTCGGAATCAGTTTTCACCTTACCCGCGAGCTTTGTGTTTGTATCTAAGTGCAACCGACTTTGTGCAGGCATTTCAGCCTTTGATGTGTTGCTTCATCCCCGAATGAGGAAGAATACCAGCTTTGCTACCGGCGTCCATGAATTCTTCTCCAATTGTTGAATCAAACATGAGACCGCAGTTCCTGGCAGATAGAATGATTGACTTGAAAAGAAAATAACACCATCCATCAACCATGATCAATTGACTAATGACTTGAAGTACCTACTCTAGTAGTCTATACACCACTCTAGACCGGATATAGCACTGCATGGAGCAAGCACGAGCGCAGGATCAGAGCAACGTTAGAATTCCTTTGCCCAGGGCATTCCTGGACCTGGGCAAAGGAAGGGCCGGGCAGCTATCCAGCAGTCAGGGGCGACGCTGCCGTGCCGTTTGCGCAAGCCGCGAGAAGCGCGCGTTTTTGTGCCGCCGTGTGTCCCGTGAGCCGCGGCGGCGGAATCTGGGATCGCGTTTCGCCGGCCACTGCTTTGGCAGATCCCCACCATTCGCCGGCAACCGGATGGATAACTTGACAGTGGTCGGGCGGCTCGGCTCGGTCGAGGGGCACGGGCGCGGGCGCTGCCAACTGCCGCCAGGCGCCAGCGGGCAGCGGCTGCCGTCCGTCCAATCAGCCGCGCACATGCAGTGCAGAGGCGAGTAGACGACCGCCGTCCAGCGGTTTCGGCTTTTGTTGGGTGCCCACAACTCGAACTGCCGGAGGTAGGCCGGCCCCCGGCCATGTGGTTCTTGGCCACGTTGGAGCACTACTCAGCACTGACATTCTCGAGAGACCAGGAATCATTCCTCCGATGACCATGCGCGTGAAAGGATCCTGTAAATTTGTAATGCTCCAATGCCGACTGCTTTGACTATAGTACTGTAGTAGTTAACCTATCATGACTGGCCGGCAAACAAGCCTAAAACAACGTTACTTTTGGATTGAACTGCCGAGCATCAATCCTTAAACCCATTGGGACATCACACTGACCTGTGTCTGTGTGCCAAGTGAAGTTCTTTCTAGAAGGCGGAAATTAATTGTATAGGTGTGATTTTAAATTTATACAATCGTATCCTTTTTTACTAAGGCAAAATGGACCATCAAGGAAATGTCTTTTAACATTTACGAATTCAATTCAAAGGTTTAAATGAGATAGTCTTATTGTTGCTTTTGACCCCATGTATCTAACCAATTACAGATCGTGTCTGATGACAAAAGCATATTGGGACATTAGACAATCAAGTGAAATTTTAACAAAGATCCAGCAAAACAATTTATTCTCTAACATTCGTAGCATATGTAGAGTTCACACGGGCCAGAAGCAATATGGTGCCAGTAATACAAATATTATACATCAGACTAATTGTTTCTATCATATACCATCATTCAGACTATGATGATAACAACATAACTGGCCATGCGAAGAACTATGGTGGTAAAGAACCAAAGAAAGAAATAACCTCAAGTAGCGTGATCCATTAATAATAATAACTAGCATGGCCAATCCTCTCCTAAATACCAAAATTGCTATGGCACCCACTTCAATGGACCTCAAATATACCCTCCCCTAATCAAATTGACAGTACATTCTACTCCCTTTTGCTTTCCTCATCATCCCCTTCAAGATCTGCTACGGTATTCATGTCCTTTGTAGCTTTGGGCTCTGGTGTAGAAGATACACTCCATCCATTCTTGGAAGCACTGGGTGCTGGCCTAATTAATGAGAGATTATCCTTTCGATCAAAGAATTCGCTTGCATCATAAGAAAATCTGAAAAGGAAAGCCAAAAAGCTATAAGATTTTTCCACTTTTAACCAGAAATACCAGTGAGATGGTATATATAACCAAAACATTGTCCAGCTGAAAGTTACAGAAAGATTAGGACCATGCCTCATTGAGTTTTGTGAAGGTGCCCACAGGTAGCAAATGACACAAAGAAGTAAGAAAGACAAGATATGCCAGAAGGCAGGAATAATCCAGGCATGCTGCCACCGTTCATTAAATAAATCTGTTGATTTGGAGTAAATCTGCATGATAGAAATTGCAATGGCATCAATGACTTCTTGAATGATGAAACAGATGCATAACCAAGTAAGGTGCAAACAAATGAATCCAAACAAGACAAAATGGACAGATTATTGAAAGTTGAAAGGTGCAGTTTAAAGTTACACTCCTGGTCTCCAGCTGCAATCACTGAAGAGGAACCAATCTAATTTTGTGAGATGCAACAATATTCCCTTGATAGTTCTGGAGTTAAATACGGCTTTGACATAAATAAGCATACCTCATAGCCAATCCACCCAATAGACACCAGAACAGATATGATCAATGCAGTTGCAAATTTCCTATAAATTTCAAGTTTGGCCATCAACCTTCTTGCCTATCATTCACACCAAAGATTAGGAAACGTTAGTGTTTGTATCACATCAGTCAGTGCCTGGGGAAAAGGTTTAATGCAAGCACAAAGGGTATAGTCTAGCAATACTGATACTGCAAGGGAACTCATAAGAAGAGATTTTGCTCACCTGAAGTTTACCAATAGTCTTAGCTAGAGAAATAAATATCCAAACAACAAATGCGGCATCTAAAATGGCCACTGGATAGATCAAGAACAGACGAGCTTTTCCAGATAGATCATTAACAGCACCAAGATTTTCTACCAATTCAAGAATTTCTGTTGCTAGAAAAAATGTTCCTCCGAGCATGACCACTTTTGATGTCAAGCCACCCAAAGTAGGCGTGACGACACCATATCCCATTGAGACAATAAGAACAATAACTTCAGCAGCCGTCCTCTTGACAGTTCCAAACGTGACAGCCCAAAATGTGATGCCTTTTGGCCGAACTCCAGTCTCATTGAACTCAGCATACTCAAAATACCACAATGCCATCTCAAACATGCCCAGTGTAATCACAAGAGTAATACAGTTCTGAAGTGGAAGAACCTCTCTCCAAGATTTCATGTACTGATAAAACCAATAGATCCCAAGTACAACAAATGCAAAAGACATCAGTCCAAAAAAGTTCTTAAGAGGTGCCATCCGACCCGGAAGGTACCCAGTAGGATTTTTCCATATGGTTTTCCCCTCGATTTCCAAACTAGCAAGTGAAGGATCGCAGTGTATAAAGTACATATTGTACATCCCAGTTTTGGTAATTGGAATGGTCCTTGACGGTAGCGTTGCGATCAGATCGCTTCCATCAAAAGATGCAACAAACAACTTTGGCCAACCAGGATTTACCTGGGATGGGCGGTAGATGACAGAACCTTCTGTGCAAGCTCCTAATTTCGCAAGATCTGAAGTACAACAAATAGCCTTCTGACCTCCATAGGCTGATCCACCAATCATTTCACGGTCTTCTATCTCAAAAACAAGTACCTGAACCTTAGCTGAACTAGTCTCCTTCACAGAATTGTTAGTATCTTCTGGTCGCCTAAAAGTAATCTTGTCAAACCTGAAAGTTAGTAGGAATGCAGAAGTCAAATATCTGAATCCAAGTGTCAGATTAGACTGAATTGAATAGATGCAAAATGCATGTGCGTATTTCTGCAGGACAGTGGTCAATATAGTTGTACTGCTAGTCTGCTACTAAATAAATGATTTCAGAGATGAAAACTGAACTCGCTGAAGAGTAATCAGCTTGCAAGTACATAAAAACTCAAGAAATAGAAAGCTCGCAGCATTTTTGGAAATGATCACCACAAGCCTGGCTTCCAAATTGATATTTGCATGGAGAAAACAGCACAACTTCTTTTCTATTGCGTTTTATGAGATGCATCTGCATCTGAACAAGTACAAAACACGCGCTTGAGGTTGTTCCTCTCCAATGTCACCCAATGTTAACTCAATTTCATCATTGGCAAAGTGCTGATCCAAAGTCACCCTATTTAGCTATAATTCTCGTATCCGCGAGGAAAATGCTACTCAGGGCAATACAGATGAACACTCCCAGCCGCCACCGACACAACAGTAGCTGCACAACTTGACGCAAGATTAACTAAACTCTCACAAAACCCGCACCCATCCAAGTGTCGGGCGGCGGAGTGAGTAGGTCGGTAGGATCCAAGATCCACCCGGCTGCCAGCATCCACCTCGCTGTACCTGTACCGCAGCCAAACCCCTTGTACTGCAGACGCACGCATCAAACTAAATTACCGGATGAACGGCTACTGACTAGCACATTACCGGATGAAGGCGTCGGCCACCGCGGCGGCGTCCTCATCGTCCTCGGCGGTGGTGTTGGCGTGGGAGGCCGCGTAGAGGCCCTCGCTGCCGGCGTGGAGGATGAAGGCGTTGCCCTTGTTGGCGAAGCTGAGCCCGCGGTACTCGTGCACGGACGCATCCCCGGGGCGGAGGAGGAGAGCGACGGCAACGGCGAGGAGGAGGCGGACGGCCATGGGGGCGAGCTGGTGAGGTTGGATCTGGCGTGAAGCGGAGTGGAGCGCAGGCGCAGCGCCTCCCCTGCTGGAGCTCGGCAGGGGGGCCGGGGGGCAAAACCGGGAGAAAAGCCAAAGGATGTGGCCCCCTCGGCCGTCGGTAGGAAATGGGGAGTGAAGGACAGTGCTTTGGTCGGCCCGGACCAGCTTATTCTTTTTCTTTGGTGTTCAGACTTCGAGAGTCAATGGCAATTGGCAAACCAGCACTGAAAACAGATGCAGTGTTGGCTACGGCTATCTACCGTAATGTAAGGTCTTGGGAACTGTTTCTAGGCACAGAATTTGTACGGTAGATTGTGACATAGGCACAAGCGCCTTGTATAGTTCCTCCGAAGACCTAAAGTCTTTTAAAGATTTTTTGTCATATCAAATTTTTATATATACATAAAAGCATTAAATATAGATAAAAATAAAAACTAATTACACAGTCTGTCTGTAATTTGCGAGACGAATCTTTTAAACCTAGTTAATCTATAATTAGATAATATTTATCATATACAAACGAATAGTGCTACAATACCTATTTCTAAAATATTTTGAAAGTCAAGGTATCAATTTGTTTTTAAAACCCTGATTGGAATACAGGGGCGGAAAAACAAAGCAATGAAGAAAAACGTAGGAATAAAATAATGCGAAAAGTTAAAAAAAACTATAGGATTCAAAACCGCATGAATAGAAACTTTGAGTGTTTGGATTGTAGAAAAAAAAAAGAAGTGCCAAGTGTGCCAAAAAGCAAGATTCTACTCTTGAAAAGAAGAAAGAGAAAAATAAAATATTTGGGCTCAAGATAAATGTATAAGTTAGGGCATTTTATTTTACCAGTCAAGATGCAATGGAGCATGTGATTGGATTTAGGATAGATGATCTACTATCGAGACTTGAGAGTGGAGCTTTAATTGGCGCATTCGGTTATCTAATGCCACTAGATGTTGGAACTATATGCATGTGCATTTAGGCATTAGGCCTACACATCAGAGAGCAAAGCGAAAATGTTTGTGAAAAACTCTTTCAATAATGCTAATTCTGATCCAACATGTTTAACTAAACATTGGAGAGTTGGCATGCTTGTGAGGAACGAAGATGTGCTCTCGGTGCTGCCATCACTACAAAAAATCTTTTAATCTATGACAAATTCTCGACGACGGATTCAGAGAATATCACTAACAGTGCACAACCTATGACAGTCTTAATTTTTCGTCATGGATCTACACTAGTCGATATCTATCGCAATAAAAAACTCGGCCGGTGGGGGAAAGACCGCCCCCATGGTATTGCACTTAAGAGAGAATATCTCAGTACCCCGACCGAGAAAACCCCCGAACCCCCGCCCCATCCGTACACAGGGAGACGTTTTATCGCAATAACTCATGATAGTTTTATTTGGACTGTCATAGTTTATAAATTTAAAATCATCATACTCCAGTCTAAAACAATTTGACTTGCTATTATGTATTTGGTGCGAACGGAAACAAAAAAAGTTAAGCCAAGTAGAAATTGAACCCAGAGGCTAAAACACTACTCCCTCCATCCTATTGGAACTGTCGTTTTTTACTTTCAAATTTTTTGTTTGACTGTTCGTATTATTTAAATGTTTTATACAAACAGTAAAATAAATAAATCATTATTAAAGTATTTTTATTGGCAAAATAAGTCATAACAAAATAAATAATATTTTTATAAAAATTTAAATAAGACAAACGATCAACCAAGAAGTCTAAAAGTCAAAATAACATTTTTAATGGGATGGAGGGATTAGACCGCTATGTCATGTATTGGGTGTGAGAAAAAGAATGAAAAATGAGAAGAGAAAATATATAAAAAGGTTCAACCAAATAGGAATGAAACCCAAGAGCCCTTTGTCCTAAGACCAAAACACTCAGCCAAATAGGAATGAAGCCCAAGAGCCCATTGCCATAAGACCAAAACACTAAGGCCGACTGTCATGTATTTGGTACAGTTGGGAAATTAGAAAGAAGAAAGAGGTATATTTTTTCTCCCTCAACTTTCACGAAAATTCATTTTTCTTTCTTTTACTTTAAAATTGAGTAAACCACCTCATTTAACTTTTTAAATCGTGCATTTTGCCTCTTTGGAGCGGTTTTGAAGGCGGTTTTACTACAGTGAATAGTGGTTTTGCTACAATAACGGTGGTTTTGTCTTTTTCTTTTTTAATTATTTTGGCTAAATCTTTGAAAAATCATAGTAAATCATAGAAAAAAATATAAAATAGAAAATCCAATTTTGTTGTACTCCATATAAGTAGATCTACACAATATAATATGGTATACTTTAGTACAAAGTTTTTACTATAAAGGTTTTGTCTTTGTCTTTTTTATTTATTTTGGCTAAATATTTGAAAAATCATAGTAAGTTATAGAAAAATCATAAAATATATTTTTTTAGACTTCACATGAGCATATCTACATAGTAAATATATAATATGGTATGCTTTAGTATATTTTTTTTGTTGCAGCTTTAAATCTATGCTTTTCTGTAATTAATTGAAATAATTTATGGTTGCAGCTTCTATAATTATTTTGTCGGACTAAAGCATACATATATTATATGTTTATTGTGTATATATATACTCATGTGGAGTCTAAAAAAATAGATTTTCTATTTCATGATTTTTCTATGATTCACTAGTACAACTTTGATCTGATCTTTGGTTTTCAACTGCTGCTGACAATCAAACACAAGTAGAAGTAGGTATCCGTGTGCTGCAAGGGGAGCGTGAGATGGCTGCAGACAACAAGCTCCTGGGTGAATTTGATCTCGTTGGCATTCCACCTGCTCCAAGAGGCATGCCTCAGGTCGAGGTCATTTTTGATATTGACGCCAATGGAATCGTGACAGTCTCTGGCAAAGGATAAGGCCACAGGAAAGGAGACGAACATCACCATTCGATCCTCCGGTGGTCTGTCTGAGGCCGACATCCAGGAGATGGTTCAGGAGGCCGAGCTGCATGCCCAGAAGGATCAGGAACGAAAAAGCACTCATCGACATCAGAAACAATGCGGACACAACTATCTACAGCATCGAGAAGAGCTTGGGAGAGAGTACAGGGACAAGGTCCGGGCTGAGGTTGTGTCCGAGATTGAGGCAGCCGTCGCTGTTGTCCGCAAGGAGATGGCCTCGGACGACATTGAGCTGATAAAGGCCAAGCTCGACGCTGCAAATAACGCCGTCTCAAAGATCGGAGAGCACATGTCTGGTGGTGGTGGTGGTGGTGGTGCAGGTGGTTCACAATCAGGAGGTTCTCAGGGTGGTGGTGACCACCAGTCTCCTGAGACCGAGTACGAGGAGGCTAAGAAGTGAGGAGGATGGCAGGCTGTGACTGACGAAACAGTAGTGTGGCATTTAGAAGTAGCTATATATTCTTTTTCAGGATGCAAGATAGCGGGACTAGATGTAATCTGTGCAGACTGAATAACATTCTCTAGTAGGTCATAGCTTTTGTTCATAAAATGTATACGCGGTGTCTTGTTTTGGGCTTTTCGGCCATGATGCGCGCTGCTGTCTAGTTTCCCGAAGGCTGCTTCTGATGTGTTGCTCGTGAACGGTGGCTGTCACTGGCAGTGGTCAGTGAACTCTTTCTGCAGCCCCGGGCGTGACACCTGCCTCCCCCCCTTGTAATTGTAACCGAGAGAGGAGGCCAGTCATATACACATGTCCACGGCCGTCGGAACACAGCCGCTCCATGGTTCCATGCTCTCTCGGCAGGTTGCGGACACGCACAGAAGTAGAAGAAAACTCATCCCGGACGACCGCCAGGCATGGCCGGGACCGGGTGGCGGCCGAGGAATCTCGCCAGACAGAAGCCGGATCCGCGCACGAGGCCAACGAACGTAGGTTCAAGGAACATGCTCTGGCGATCGGAAGATCTGCAAGGGCCGGTCCCCATCACGCAAGCGCGAGCGTGGCTGTTCTCAACTTTGGTCGAGCCTTCAGCCTTGAAATTGAACATGTCGGCAGGATATTTCAGAGAAGGATACAAAGAGGAATAGGAACAGCTGAAAGACGGGCACGGGAGGGATCAGGAGCGCAAGGAATATGTTGAGAAACAGGCAACGGCCAAGGGCACTTTGACTAAAAAAAATCGGATGCCTTATTTACAATCGCAATAGCCAAGCCAAAGAGAAGCGGACATGGAATAGGGTCTGTTCTGACTCATCATAATCCAACTTACAGATGGTACATGATAGCCTCATGCTTACATTATCCCATCATTCCTTCTATTTTTTTTTATCATATATATAGCACCGTGAATGTACCAAGCCCACCAAGACCTTCGGAACCTGAGCATCCAATAAACCAATCAGACTACCAGGACAACCGATCAAATAAAAGATCGATGACGTGCACTGAGATCAACTGATATAAACCTGAAAGTTCCAAGGTTCAGAAGACAAGTGCATACCTGGCTTAAAGAAACAAACATGACCGCACGCGCCTTTACATTTCCAGCACAATAACTGAAAAACAAGAAAAAAGACACAAATTGAGTCCATGTAAAAGAAATGTGAAGTGCATGGCTGACACGGAATTTCGCTAGGGATTACTTACAGTCTGAATCAGTTTTGACCCACTTTGCGCCATCATCATCGTCATCAAGATCACGCAGCGCATCCTCAAGACATTCGTTGATCTCTTTCTCGTCTAGCTTCCAGTCCAAGTGCCTCCTGGTTGCTACCGTGTTGGAATTCTGTGGGTGTATTTTCTTCTGTAGTATTGCCTTGAGCAGCTGCAGCAATAACCACATAGTATGTCAGTGACTTTTTTTTTTAGAAATTTGGCTCATGCTGAAATGTTGTGAGAGAAAAACACTGTTCGTTTGCTGAAAAGTACTGTTGAAGTAGTGCAGCAGAACAGGGATAAGCTACTGCAAATTTAAAGAAGAAATTGTCTGTACCTTCTCCATTCTTGATTGGGGGAAAGCGTTCCTTGGTTCCAGAACCGGGGTGGTAAAACCGCCCTTGCACGCGAGTAATCTAAGGAGCGAAACCATCGATCTTGGCTTGACCTTAGCACTCTTTTTCTTCCCTACTAGTTCTCTCGCTTTGCTTATGATCATCTCCCTGTTCATCAATTGCTCCCTGCGCTGCTTCTCGTTGTTGTCTTCACCGTCATGTTCTTTCGAAGCTGCTACCTGTTCATCTTCACAGGAGCCCTGAGCTTCTGCTTGAGCATTGCCTTGCAGCAGCACCTCGAATTCTCTTCGTATGTTGTCTACTTCCTCCTCTGTAAACTTGGCGGGATCTTGCGTGGTCTGAGCATTCGCAGAAGAACTCTCTGATGCTACTTCTTCCTCGAGCTGCTTGTTTCCAAATGTCCCAATTGCAAGCAATGATTGGGGCCAATCACTGAACTCGTCGTTGCGACATTCTGATACATTGCCACCTGCGCATTAGGAGTAAATTAGCTTGCCAAATCAGTACACACAAACAAAAGTCTATGGTCCTACGTGAATATATTAGCATAAATTGGTGGTATGGAACATGGACCACTAAATTTTGGTAATTTTAAAACGTTGCTGTTTTCATGAGCCTATCACTGATGATAAACATGTTTGCCCATGCTTACTCCACACCACCATGTTTCAATCTGAACATCTCATGCTGACAATCACCTCATCACATATCAGCATCCGAAGATGTTTACCTATCACAGTATATAATCTAGCCTTTCTAAGAACAATAAAGAACTAAAGCAATGAACTACTGGCCTTCAGATCTGATTCGTTAGTACAGAACCATCCGAGGTAAGGATTCTGCGTTGGGAATGTAGTAACTCAAGTGGACAATTTGGCAATTTGGAGAATCATATAAGATCACGTCGAAGTATATAACATAAAACAATAAACCTCACCACTTCCTCGTGCTAGGGGATGAAATGAAAGAAAGCCTTTCAGTTACAGAAAATCAGGAAGTATATGTGCAAAGAAAATGAAGGAAAAGAGCAAACACAATGGCATGCCGCTCATGCATCAGCTGCGATGAGTATTTCCTTTAGCAGATTATTGAAAGACACGTATTTGTGAACATATCAGACAGAACCCGCAGTGTTGAGTTTTGACTGATATGACTGAATCATCGAAACTGAAACGTGATCAGCAAAATGAACACCAGCAATGTATGGAAAGGACTTTGAGTTGACTACATTCTTTGCTCTCTTTTTGCCTTTCAAAAAGGCAACTCAAAAGAACGTATACTAGTTCCGAGAAGCATGTATATATATATAGATCGTGAAAAGGAGAATAGAGTACTGATTACTGAAGCAGAGTGCGAAAGGGAGAAGCAGATTCAGAATCCCCGATCAAGATTCACTAGCACTCATTAAATAAAGGAATCGAAAAATTGGCAAATAAATAAATGGAGTGTAGTGCCCGGCCGGTGAACAACATTCACCTCATCCCCGAAAGGATTTTTTTTCCCCCGACAAAGCTAGCTCTGAAAGAATTTACAACCCAAGGAAGTAAAATATTTGCAAAGTAGGCTTACGATAAGGTGCAGGAGATCGCTTTGGTTCTTGCTTCCCGCCGATCTTGTTGGCTACCCAACTGAAAATCTGCAGGAAAAGAGACAGGAATTCACCGTCAGAGGAACGAAGAAACAATCAACCGTGGAGGATTCTGCTTATGATATCGGCCTTTCACCTTCATATCCTTAAGAACTGGAGGCCACCACCACCAGTACGCGGCAGTTCGATCAGGGAGCAAGCTAGGTATCAGGAGTGGAAGACCCTAGCTGATACTGATACTGATGGCCGGAGGCCCGGGGAGCGGCAGATATAGAGGCCAGCCAAGCCAGCAAGGTGCTGCAAGGCTTTCGGTGGCGGCGATCGGCGATATGGGATTGGTGCACAGAAGCGCGCGGTGGCAGTAATGTAGCAGTAGCTTATTGGCTGGGCTCAAATTCCGAGGCTCCTATTGGAGCGTTCGGTGGCACAGCTGGCTGGCCAGGGGCCGGCGTGCTACTGTACCGCATGTGGCAAGTCACGTTGGAGTAGTATCACCGTAGGCCCGCTATAGTACTGGATGGAGGAGCTATATAAATCATGGTTTTTCTTTGACTCCGTGTTCATTTTACGAGAGAAAAGTAGCTTTTGTGAACAGGGCTACTATTGTTTGTTCGCTTAAGATTATCAGCAATATTTTTTTCTCACAATAAATCAGAGCTCATTTGTTTTTTAAGTGTCATTAATGATGACTAGTTTCTATGGTGTTTATTTTGTTTGCCATTCACCCACCACGAAAACAATCAACTTTTTAGTAGTTTGTTGAAATTGGATGGTCACCAACATAATCATCTTTTTTTGTCTGGGGCAGGCGGGCAACAGCTTTTTACTGGGCAATCTGAATCATATAAGAAATAACATGGTGTTTGGCAAATGTCAACCAAAAGTCTTTTTGCAGGTTTTTTCAGGGGACAACACTGGCTCTGTTTTTTTTTTTTACTCTGTGTTACAACACTCGGATGAAGACATTATAGAACGGATTCGCGAGGGGTGTATATGTTACTAGAATCAAGAACCATACTGTTCTTCACATCAAACGGATGGTCTTTCCGTTATCGTCCTGAACTTTAGAACGGACGAGAACTCACTTCGGCACGGCAGCAAGTCAGCAACAGCAACACGCTGGGACGGAGAACTGCAAAACGGCAGTGTTAGTCGGCTGATATTTTTCCAGACTAAGGCCTTCTTTACTTCTGAATTTTTTTTGATTTTCGGGACGGTAGCACTTTCGTTTTTATTTGACAAACATTGTCTAATCATAAAATAATTAGGTTTAAAAGATTCATCTCGTGATTTACAGGTAAACTGTGCATTTAGTTTTTATTTTCGTCTATATTTAGTGCTCCACACATGTGCCGTAAGATTCGATGTGATGGAAAATTTTAAAAAGTTTTTAGTTTTTGGGTGAACTAAACAAGGCCTAAGTGACTAACCCCGGCGGCTAGTCTGTCGATGCTACAGCTACAGCTACTGTCAAGAGTTTGCATGCTTTGTTTAGTTCAACCTAAAAAGCAAAAAAAAAAAAAATCAAGATTCTCCGTCACATTAAATCTTTCAACACATGCATAGAGTATTAAATATAAATAAAAATAGAAACTAATTGCATAGTTTGACTGTAAATTATGAGACAAATCTTTTAAACCTAGTTACTTAACAATGTTGTTAAATAAAAACAAAAATACTACAGTATCAAAATTTAAAAAAAAAATCGCATCTAAACAAGGCCCTCGCCTCGCATGGCTCTGAGTCTGAGATCGCTGCTACTAGGTTAGTAATTAATTATTATGAAGCCGGCCCGAAACTGCGTGGGGCGTGCCGGCGCATGGGGAGAGCAGGAGGGAGGATGTGGGCGGGCGCGCGATCGAGGAGCAAGTTGTGCACCAAGTGTCACGACCGCGCCGCAACGGATCCCATCGCGCCTGGTCGGGCCCCGACGCGTGTGTGCCAAACCACGTGTTTATTCTTTAACCCCGGCACTAAGCAAAGGGGTTAGCAGCTGCACGAGGGCGCTTAAGCCGATGCTAATCACGTCGTCTCGGCCGCAATTATTTGCCTCAGCTCGCCTGTACGTGGACGGAAGGGATCGGATGCATCGACGACTAGTACTAGTTGTAGTAGTTTTGTACGGCGCAAAACCGCAGCGCTGCGGGTATCCCATTCCCGTCTCATCCCATCGGCGACATCTTCTTCAGCTGGGACAGATTGGTTTCCCGGCCGTCGTCCCCCATCCAGGCGGTCGTCGTCGTCTCATTGCTGGATCACCATCTCGTCGCCGGGCAGGAACAGCGGCCGCCGCCAGGCGTGCGTACGTGCAAGGCCGCGGCACTGGCGACCAACAGCCGCTTGCCATGCGGATGCGGTGCCGGCGGGTATGGGCCACGGACGTACGCTCAAGCGTGTGTGTAGGGTGGACGCGTGCCTACGTGCGACCCGTGCGTGCGCCCTGCAACTCTGCGCGCGTCCGTGTCCGATAGATCCACGACGGCGATGGCAACCATAGCTAGCTACTGTGTACGTCGCCATCATCGAGACGTCCGCTCCGATCCGGCTGTTGCGTCTGGCCTTACGTGTGCCGACTAGCCCCATAGTCTTCGCGACGCGAATGATCAGACGGACCTGTCGGGGACGGAAGGAAACTACCGGTGCATATGTCACGTGATTGCTTATCAGTGTTTTTTCTAATCTATCTCTATATAGCTCCATTGGCAGGCTTTCTCCAGCGGCTTGAGGAGCCATTTAGAGCTATTTTCTGCCAAACATGTTAAAATAAAATAGTTCCATCAATAAAGCTCCTAAAAATATGCTTTCACAGAACTTGGGGTGCAAAGGAGAAAAAAAAGTGGCTTCTTCTAAGAGAACATTTTAAGGAATCGGCTGTTTTGTCAAACAATTTAACAAAATGACTTTAGCTCCACCGATAGAGCTGCTCATGGAGCTCAAGCCCCTAAAAACAACTTCACGAGTGAAGTGGAGCCGTACCAAACATGGAGCCTAATAAACATCGTTCTAATCTTCTTCTTTCTTTTACCCAGACCCAAAAAAAGTGTCGTTCTAATCTTCTTCTTTCTTTTACCTAGACTCAAAAAAAGATGATTCCAATCACATAAACGACATTCTAATCTTCTTCCTTTGGAATCACATTAGAGAGTATCAACATTTATGACACATGGCCAATTATGTATAAAAATAACACTATAAAATAGGAGAATATCAAATAATCGATCTAGTTGTATCTATTTGGTTTCACAAGTATCGGTGTTTCTAATATACTTTGACTTAGGTCAAACTACAAATTCCATATTGAACTTATGTCCGAATTGCTCATATGTATGCTTTTGCTTCACTTTTCCATGCCTACCCTTACTTCAATGCACATAATCAATACAATTTTAGATCCATATCTTTTCATCACTATATTAATGATTGATGAGCAATATAGTCATTGTACCTATCTTTCACTACAAGAAATACCCTTATACATGATGGTTTAGATATGACGTTATAAGAAATTGTCATAAAAATCTTTATTCTATGACGTTTTGTGTCTCAGCTGATAAATTCATAAGAAAAAGAAACAAAAGAAAAGCCCCACTCACCTTATCCCCTCCCGCACTCCCTGAGACCCACCTCCTCTCAACACAGCCGCACACCACTTGAAGCCGTCGTCGCCCTCTGCCTCCACCAGGAGATCTGGGGCCGGTGAAGCCCAGGAGCACCAGCACCCCTCCCATGGCTGCCATCTGCCCTAGGTTCGCCTCTCCCCCTCCTCTTCTCCCATAGCATGAGCGCGGTCTCCAGAGCTCCAGCCCTTCCCTAATTTGCCGCACCCGCTCCAGAGTTGGCTCCGACCCCATCGTGCCTGCCCAACTTCAGCCTCGGCACTGGCTCCACCCCAGCGACGGAGCCCCGTCGCACCTACTCCGGCTGCCATCTAGCACGTTGACGTCCAGATCTGCAGCGGTGAGCACTCATAACACCAGGTATGCCCCCTTCTCTTCCCTTCCTTTTGTGTAAAACTGAGCATTGGAACCCTAATTTAAGCTATATGGCTTTTGGAGATCTAAACCCAAGTGTATGCTTGTTTGATATGTGGATTAATAGAAACTGTGGATTTTAGACAAAGTAAGTGTTGGGTATTCTTAACATCATTACCAAAAGTAGACTAAGTTTTCTAAATCTAGTAACGGTGCCAAAAATGCCAAACCTATCCCTTACACCACTTAAGCCAAGTTGTCATCCCCAGCATGATATAAGAGACGCGGTATTGAAATATGCAATTGCTCTTCTAAATA
>Ga0182004_10000878_pt1 | contig 20407 bp, 14 predicted proteins | sample Sormic07211540_1_FD_120479 | JGI IMG/M metagenome (GOLD analysis project Ga0182004, IMG submission 120479) | Endophyte microbial communities from Sorghum bicolor roots, Mead, Nebraska, USA - 072115-40_1 MetaG | ecosystem: Host-associated > Plants > Roots > Unclassified | place: USA: Nebraska...
CGCCGGCGTCGCGCTGCTCTGGGCGAGGAACGTGCCAGCGTGCACGCCGCGGGCGTCGATGCCGCGGACCGCCGGCCTCAGGGTGGCCGCGCTGAAGCCATCCTTGTCGCTGGTCAACACCGTGTCCTCGATCTCGGACGCGTCGGTGAAGTCGGAACGGACACACCTGACCTCGTCGGGCGAAGGCTTGTCCGCCGCGGCTGTGACCACCACGCCGACGGCCTTGTAGCCTTCGGGCGCCGTGGGGAGCCAGAAGTGGCCGGCGCCGTCCGGGCTGGACCAGACGAGGGCGTAGTCCAGTGGCGCGGCGAGGACTGCACCGGTGCCAGACGTGTCCCGACCGACGAGGACATGACCGAAGAGAGGCCGGTTGTTGGGCTGCGCGTAGTGGCCGAGCACGGAGAAGCCGGCGGGGACCGGCGAGGGCTTGAAGAAGGTGGCGCCGAGGCCGTCTTGGCCGCCCTGCGTGGTGGACCAGACCTTGGCAAATGTGGTGATTTGGCGCACCTCCAGGCCTCCAAGGTCTATGCTGCCCTTGCCAAATCCTCCATCTTCTGAACCTGAAACGTGGCGCCACCGGTGAGCTAAACAAATTTCAGCGCGGACAAAAATCTAAGCTAAATTTCAGACCAGTGTGGTATAAGTCAATGTCTTTTTATGCTAGTTTCTAATATTCAGATGACTGATACGTTGATTTTCAGTCATTTTCATATCAACCACTACATCAGCACCAACAAAAAATCACATGTTTTGTTTCTTTGTGCAGCATTAAACATGAGGAAACAGGGGAAAATTCCATAACCACAATAATAAAATGCCTTGCTACTCGCGTGCTCTGAATAGAGACAAGCCTAACTTCAAAACAACTTTGACTTGATGAAGGGTAATATCTGCTGGCTTCAGAGGCTGGAGCGTACCCTAAGCTTGTTCTCATTAATTGATCATATATAAATAACTAAGAATCTATGCTTATCTTGTTACGTTTCAAAAATAGTTGCAAACAAAGGATCACACTAAAGATTTGATCATAGATAACTAAGAATCTATGCTTATTATCGTGTTACGTTTCAAACATAGTGCAACACAAAGGATCAAACTAAAGGAGCGAGGATCATTTAGTTAATGAATTTAGCAAAGCATGTTCTTTGACGTGATTGCAGGCAAACTACGTCTACCTGAATAAAGCTTAAAGACAACATGTGGCGTGTGTTTTTTTTTGGCTGTCTGAAATCCTGAAGTGTCCGTCCTTTAACATTAGAAACGAAAGGCCACAAAAAGAGCCTCCGTACAAGGAAAACAACCCCATCGATCAGTGATTGGACAAACTCACAAACAAGCTGAAAAGGAGCACTAGCTAGTACTGATAGACTCAAACTAGCAGAGATTATCTACCATTCGTGCACCGAATGTTATCGGGAAAACATGAACGCAAGTATTCAATCAATGAGCTTATATATCAACATGATGTACCTGACGCGGGCACCGCCGGTAGCCCAGCCGGAGGAACGAATCGGTCCTCAATGGGCAGCGCCGCCGTCCCCATGGGCAAGCAGGACAAGCACGACCAGCTCCTCCGCATAACCCCGACGAGGTCCACCGGAGAAGAAGGCAACCCGCAGCTGCAAGACGTATCGTATCGTATGTATCCTTGGCGGCTCAGCTCAGAGCCACAGCAGAACGAAGCTGAGCTGATATAGAGCAGGATCGGAGGCAGCTCGCCGTCTCAGCTCTCGACTCCTCTCCCGACAAGTGACAATGTATATATGGGATGCTTCGGCGACACTAGTCGTCAATCTTAAATACAAATCCAGCCGCACACAGCCCCGGCGGGTTGCCTTGTCGGCCACCCCTGCTGCCCGTTGCAAGGAACCGGCGGTTACTTGCAAGAAACCTCGAGCTCGCTCGCTCTCTCTCTCTCTCTCGACCAGTGATCGCCGAGGCTAGCTATGGCCTAGCTTTTGTTTGGCGACGACTTCACTGCCCGTGCCTTTAAATGCGTCTTCCTCAGCTTCACGGCTCAACCATTATATAGGAGTACAGTATATGTTTTTGATTGACGACATGGATCTAATCCATTGTTTTGGATTGGCATCCATTGGCGCGCGCGCGCTTCCATCACCTCAACTCCTCCCACGAGATACACACGTCGTGGCCTTGTTTGTTTAGCGTTTCGTGACGGCTTGGACTTGGGTGCTCACCGTGTGTTGGCTTAGCTAGCTGGAGCCAAAGGCCGGCATGGACAGACTGGTTTATCTATTGCTTGTGGTAGCGTCGCGCGTGCTTCGGCACACCGTATCAAATTGGGAGCAAAACGTGCGACAAAGCAAGGCCAGCGACGACGCGCCTCGGGCTGCGTTGTTTTTTCTGGTTATTAGGTCAGAGCAGAGCAGGTAAGGCCGGACATGCGTTCTGATGACCAGACCATGGCGTCGTTTGATTAGATGCTCGTAGTTTGTTTATTTCACATGAACGACGCGGGGTGGCTAAACAAAACGGAGAGAGCGGTTGAAAGATTCCGGCGATGATGCAGAGTAACAAATATTATTCACACACACAATAACACAAGCGACTTGCAAGGCTCCCTTCCTCCAATGGGATCACGCAAGTTTCAGAGTTCAGACTCATAATAATTTTGAGCATAAGTTCAGACTCATAATAGTTCGCCGGAATTAGAACGGAGAACTTGTAAAGAATATGCAAGTATTCAAGGGGAATATCCATTTTTTGCGCTGCTGGAAGTCATATCAGCTTGGAGTGCTCCAGGACAAGTTTCCGTGTCGGACGTGGGCAAGAGGCGACTTGCAAATTTTTGTTTTCAATGTGGAGTCTTTCTGGACTATTTCTAGGTGTAATCATTCAAACGAGCAAATATTATTTTCCCTGTTGCATGTACAACGGTACAGAAATCAGGCAGTACAGCTGGTCTGTCCGATACAGGGTGTGATCCAGGCTTCGTTGGACCTGCTACAAATTTTAAAGTATAGGCTACTAATGGCTAAGGGAAGTGCGTATGCATATGGGATTAAACATCACGTTTTGATGCATTTGGAATATTAACCACGCACACTAGGATGCAAAACTGGATTTCCACAAGCATCAAAAGTATCATATTGCGAAGTCTTCACGGTAGATGTTGACATATTAAAGGAAAATTCATGACAATGCGTTTATATTGTCAATATCAAAACCAAGAATACATGGGGGAGCTTTTATGTTACCAAAAAAATAGGAACAACTGTATTCGATTTTTGTTTCTCTTTACTCTTTCGTGATGTATAACTGAAATAGATGCTTCCAGTGTCAAGTGTCCAAATTAAATGTTATCTCTGTATAAGAATTCTATAAGGAAACAAAGGACAAATATACATGTAGGAACTTCAACTAGAAAGAACCACTATGCTCCTGGTACTAACCTCTCTGCTCTGAGAAGACAGGTTCTTCTGTAATAAAATCAGATATTTCTTCATGATTTCTTATATTTGAATTATAATCCAATCAAATGATGTTTGCCCTTGGCTCTCAGATGAAAGTACTGCAGATCAGGAGGGCAAAACTTAGTCCTCCAAAAAAGTTTGCTGTTAGTTTCAGGCAAACGTGTCTTTGTTGACTGTTTAGCAGTGGAAACACTTACCATAGCCTATAACAGGACTCATTTGTTAATAACATAGCCGTGCATTCCCATGTTCCAGCAAATTGAGGCCCTACTGGGAAAGGGCATTAATAAACATAGAAAGATGCTCACCCATGTGCTAAGTATGGCGCTGGACAAATGATTCGACAAGCGGATTTACAAGGTCAGGTGCTTCATCCTGCAGGACAAATACAAACAAATAAAACAGTAAACCCCATATGCAAAGGTACAAAACACTAGGCATAATACAGTAGCTGACTAAATTAATCTGCTACAAAGAGGACCTGAGGGCAGTGTCCAACATCTGGCAAAACAACAAAATCTTCAACTGTATCAAAAGATGCATAAGCTCTTCCAAGCTCAACAGGCTCCCATGGGTCCTTCTCCCCCCATGCTACCAAAACTGGACACTGCACAAAACAAAAGAAAACCATAAATAATTTCCAAAATCAAAATGAACTGTTAATCACACAACTAAGAATCTAAGATCATCCTAACCTTAACCAATGGAAGCAACTCTTCAGGTAGAGGTCCTCCAGAGTAGCAGATGAACTCAAGGAATACATCCACTGCTCCAGGATCAAGACCAGGCTGTAGAATAATCTGAACTAGCTCATCTGTCACTGCAGATGTGTCATGATAACACTGCAGAAAGTTTATTTAGAACCAGAAAAGCATAAAAGTTGAAGTGTATGCAATCTAAAGGTATAACTACATATCATTAAAGAAGCAAAAAAAAAACACATTCTATACTTACAATGAACCAAAAGGATCTCCATGCTTCAGCAAGGAAAAAGAAAATTTAAAGAGTTCTTTGGTTGGATATAATTGTTTCTTATCGAGTGGCATACAATGACCAGTTCAACCAAAAGTTTATGGTACAGACGAAACATGCACAATGCACTCATACTTCAATGCTCCCACTCACGAGAATGGTTTATACAATTTGATCCATATATAAAAATCTCCACTACAACACGTCAACATGCATGCGAGTATGTCCTCACATATCTGATTCAAAACATCACAAATCATCTTGCAAGCAGACTATTGTAGTGCAAGACAGAAATAAATAAAGAAAGTTATGCTACAATTTCAACAACAAAAAGAAGAGGTTGAGGAACATCATTTCCCACTGTTTCTAGGAGAAATAGTGAGTCATAAGTTTTATGTTTAGAAGGGGCCTAAAATTCAGTAGTTGAGCCGAGATTTGGTGCAATGAAGTTCTATTGGAGTTTCTCTTGAGCACACAGATCTTAAGCTGTTCTACAGGGAACATCTATCCCCAAAGAAAATGTTGAGCAGCAAATGTCAAAATGACTTCCATTTACTTCAGATAGTGGTGCGAGGCATCTATTTGTATCCTAAGTAAAACCTTGTTTTTTGCTTTTTCTGCTGTTACATATGAGAAATGAGCATGTAATCCTCTCACAGGGCCTGTTTGGAATCTATGGAATTTCACAGGAATCAGTTCAATTTCACGGGAAAAACGCAGGAACAGGATTTTTTCCCCCGTGTTCCAAACATCTAGTTTATCATTACTGTTGTAGAAAAAGATTAGGGCCCTTCTCTGAGAGCTTGGGCTTGTGCATAAGACCTATCACAAGTTTGCACATGGCTTCACCACGTAATAAAAGGGTTAAATTTATAAACCGAAAAACTCTGACTCATAAACTGCATATTTAAGCTTAAGCTAATGGTAGCTTTCAGCTCTACAAGCCCAAGCTATGGTCCCAATATACTAGTGCAATGTTTTGTAACACATATAGTTTTTTCTTATAAGTATATTATCCTCGACATAAGATTGAATGTAACAGTATATTTTTTTAATAATGGAAATTTTGGAACTTCTCGCCTTAGTATCGCATGGGCATAGCATAATATTACATCTTCTGGATATATTTTTACAAGATGAGATGCTAGAGAGGAAATACCTGGCAAAGAATATTTTTCACAGATTCTGGTGTAGCAACAGCATTAAAAAATAGCTTCCCAACAATAGTGTTCCTAGAAAGCAGTAAATGCATTATAACAAGCAACTACCTAGCACCAAAATATTGTGATGGGAGTACGAAATACAAATTACCTTAGGAGACTTTGAAAAGATTTGATGAAAGGCTTTCCAAACCATGGCTGCTTTGTGATGTGAAGCATCCTTAGTGAAATATCCAATAAAACAATTCCCTTACATTTTTTAGGTTCCATAACGGCTGCCTGCAGACCAACAACCCCTACAGGATAGTAAGCACAGCACACAGATTTAAGATACTCAAATCATATATCAAATAATCACGAGACCAGTCTACTTAATCAGATTCGCGAATTTACTCATTTCAGTAACAAATAAAATAAGAATACCAAGCTGGGCATCCAGCATTTCAATACTGGAAATGTGTCTTTCAACAGATTGTACCAAGTAACCAGCATTTCTATGCTAAGACTGCCACATCAGTACCTCAAATGTATTATAAAAATGGTCAATGTAACATATGACTAAAGATAATGACAATAAAGGTGCAATAAAAGAGGAACTTGCTAGAGATTCTGACAAAAAAAATCTGGACCTCACCATGGTGACTGGTGGGTCCTATATACGATTCTAATATAACTACTGGATGTTGTTAATAACCTTTTAAAATCCAAAAGATAAAGATGGTAAGTACATAAAACCAACCATATAACTCCCTTGCAATAAAGAAATAGTCAAATATATTCGGAGTAACAGCATAACTGTGTAGAATTAGCAATAGTTGCCAAATCATGTGTGCATCTGGCATACCTCCAATTGAATTGCATATGAAGAAAGCTTCACTCTGAACCACTTCCGCACAAAATGTATTCAGCTGTTCTCCCCATGTCTCAAAAGTATAAAAGTTCTCCCCTACCTCACGCGGATTAGGCTTATCGGAGTAGCCATAACCAATTAGATCTATCGCATATACCCTGTGTGCGACGGCTAGAACAGGAATATTTTTCCGCCAATGGTCACTGAAAAGAAAAGGAATATATGGGTGAACATATCTTCTCTTAAAGATGGATTACTGCAACGCAAAGGTAGCTGATAACTTGCAGAGAGACATATGTGTGGTTAGTAAAGGGCTAGAGTTACTTTAGTCTCGTACGGGTACAGAGTAACTTTGAAGCAAAATAATCAGAAAATTTTCGATGTAACACGTAAACAAATCTTCTCTTAAAGCTGAATTATCAAATGAATATAAGATCTCAAGTACCTACTAAGTTAATGGGCTGCTTTCCCCTGGCCTATTCTACATTTCTGCATAGCTTTTTTTTTCTTAAAAATGCATTTCTGCATATCTTAGCAGTCCACCAACGAAAAGTGTACCAACAGCTAAGGAAGTAAGGAACATTTGCTATTAAGAACTGGAGTTGCTTGCAAATCTGGAGACAGATTATGAAACAGAAACACTCAAACACGGGTTTATCAGAGTATGGCAGACACCTGTTTGCCCCAAACCCATGAATCAGAACCAATGCAGGGCCTGATGTTCCAGCGTACTGGTAGCGAATGTTGTAGCCCTTCCATTTCCATGTGCTGCATGCAAACGAAGAAAGGCAGCAATCAACGATAAGCAACACAAGTCGCGATATCCAAAACAATGAAACCGCAATCGGACACCAGACGTCACGTCAGGCGCCGAGGCGCGGCGGTGCCTACCCGGTGCTTACTTGGGGCTGAGGCACCACCGGCGAGGACGCGTCGGCCGAGACTGCTACGTCCGGGAGCGGCGCGACTGCGGGTCTCTCCTCTACTGGGTCCGCCTTGGAGCTCGAGGCCACGACGCGCAGGCTGGAGCGTGGCGCGCCTCCCGTGGCCGTGGAGGGTTTAAAACGCCCGTAGAATCGCGGCGGGTGGGGCCCCACGGCGAAGACCACGCGGGCCGCCGTGCCGCTGCGGCGAGCGGGGAGGGGGCTGGGAGCGGCCGCGCAAGCCATACCGCCGCGCCGCGCGCGCACGGCGTGGTGTGTGTGGAGAGTCGAGGAGAGTCCACAGCCGAGACTGGGGAGGGAATCGGGAAGACGGAGAAGCAACGCAACGGGCGCGCGTGCGGGAGCTCCTCAACCATTGCCCATTGGTGTTCGTTGTTTCGACGCGTGGGCGAAACGGGACGGCAGGAGGCGAGCGGGGGCGGGGCTGGGTTTGGTGGGCCTCGAGTAGCGGACCTAAAAGACCTGCAACAGTCGGGGTCCAGCCCATCTCGTTTTACTGGGCTCTTAAACGCAGGCCGCATGGGCCCAATGGTTCGCTCTGCTGCGGGCCGCCGTCCACCGTCCAGGCGTCCACGGTAGGAGCTCCAGTCCAATAAATCCTCTCCCGTCTCTTTTGCCGCTCTCCAATTTTCGCACGGGCAGAGGTGAGAGAAGGAGAAGGCCATGTCGGCGGCGCAGCAGCAGAAGGCGGCGGCCTCGACCTCGGCGGCGGGAGCGGAGCAGGAGGAGGTGGAGCACGGGCCATTCCCTATCGAGCAGCTCCAGGTACGAGCCGGGCTCCCCTCGCCTTCCGCTCTAACCCTAGCCAGCTTCTTGGGTCCGGTTCTTGTTCCCCTCGTGCTGGAATGGGTGGCTTTTCCGGGAGTTGAGGCTTTCTTGAGGCTCTGGATCGGTGTGAGGAGGGAATGGAGGTGGATTTCGTCGCGGGTTGGTTCTTTGGGTGGGGCGCTGGATTCTTGGCCGAAGAAATGGGAGGTTCTTGAATCGTTTGTTTACCCCCTTCGTGGAGCCAAGGAAAAGCGTTTCTTGATGTTCCGATCCATGCGCGAATGAATTGGCATTGGTTTTTCCCAGCTGTTGCCGCGGTTTATTGGGTGCGAGAAACTAGTTCCTGGTTGATTAACTCGCCTTTTCCCGTTAATGACGGTAGGATTATTGAGAGATTCGGCATGTTTCCGGTTCATGCGTGGTTGAATTGACATTGTCCCCGCTGATTCTTGGTTGTGAAAAACTAGGTTGTCGATAATTCGCCACTTCACATTGAATGGCGGTCAAGCTTGAGCCTTTATTGGGGTTTCTATTTGTTTGCTGTTGGATCCGAAACAAACTTTTGGAAATGGAACCCTAGCCCCTCCCTCTGCAGGATGTGAACTGGGAGTTTTTCTTGGAACTTTTGGTGGCTTGCAGTTGCAGTCCACTTATGTTGGGGTTTTCCTGGGTTTGTTTGCTCCTTTCTACAACGGATTACGCAATTTGCAGTAGTAAACATTGTCAACGTTTAGTACATTCATTGCTGTACTGAGATGACATGCTTTCAATTGGAATCATAACTAGGCTCTCGACTGGATTCATGGTACATGGGTAGATGCTTCTGAAATCTGCTTAAAAAATGAGGCATGAAGTCACTATACTGTATTTTGTGAGAAATGCTCTTCTGTTAATTGAATTTTCTGTGCCTACATCATTTCTGTTGAGTCAGTTTTTTCTTGTCAAATACCTTGTCAAAATGAGGAATTTGTTGCCTGAACTATATTGGCCTGTTAACTAGTACAGGCACAATTGTAGCACAATGCTCAATATACATTAGCAAAGGCTCTTATGATTGCATTTTGCAATTTTGTATTCCCTTTTTTAAGTGCCATTTAGGTAGCTAACTAACTGTAACTAGTTTCTTGAAACATAAAACAGGTCTGTTGCTTTGTTAACATTAAATTTGTGTGTAATTTGTGGTCTAGGCTTCTGGAATAGCTGCATTGGATGTGAAGAAGCTGAAAGATTCTGGTCTCCACACTGTGGAGGCTGTAGCTTACACTCCAAGGAAAGATCTTGTGCAGATCAAAGGGATAAGTGAAGCTAAAGTTGACAAGATAATTGAAGCGGGCAAGTAATATGGGACTGTATATGTGTTGAAACTGTATTGAGGCTATGTTATATGGAAGTTGTATTGCAAACTATTGAACTCATAACTGTCTGCAAACTTTTTGCAGCATCCAAGATAGTTCCACTGGGATTTACAAGTGCCAGTCAACTTCATGCGCAGCGGCTGGAGATTATTCAAGTTACAACTGGATCAAGAGAGCTTGATAAGATCTTGGAGGGTAATGAGCTTGAATATTCCATGATATTAGTTTCTATACATGATTGTACTATAGCAAGTCATAGTGATTACTGATTGAGCATTCTGTTATGACGTACCTGCAACAGGTGGCATAGAAACAGGATCTATCACTGAGATATATGGTGAGTTTCGCTCTGGAAAGACTCAATTGTGTCACACCCTTTGTGTTACATGTCAGGTGACATTTTTATCTGTCCACCCCTTTTTCCATCTCATTCTTTAATTGTTCTGTTGGTCTCAAATATGTAAACCATCTATATTGCAGCTTCCACTGGACCAGGGTGGTGGTGAAGGAAAGGCTCTATATATTGACGCAGAGGGTACCTTCAGACCACAAAGACTCCTGCAGATTGCTGACAGGTTATACCTAAGCCACACTTATTATTTTGGATTATAACATAACTTTGATTGCTAAGCGTGCACATGCTGGAATCTAGGTTTGGACTGAATGGTGCTGATGTGTTAGAGAATGTGGCTTATGCCAGAGCTTATAATACGGATCATCAATCTAGACTTCTGCTGGAGGCAGCTTCCATGATGATAGAGACCAGGCAAGTCCAACTTTTAGTTTTGAATCTACTATGTGTGATTTACTTACTATAGTTAGGCGAGCAACAGTTGTGCCCTAGGTAAATATTAAACATTGTTTTGGTTATCTTTCTGCTTATGAATCAAATGTATTGATCCTTTGTAGCCACATTGATTCCATGTGACATTAAAATATGCATGTGCCTCTTGTACTGAACTGAACTGAACTTCACTATTATTTACAGCTGTAGTTTTGTGAGTTTTCAGTCTATGTGCATTGAATAAGAATGTCCCAAATTTATTCGTGATACATTGCTCTTCATGCCAGCTAACTAGTCAAAATATAATATAGTTAGCCAGTTGATGTATATTTAGCATATCAAGCCTTGCAGGACATACTGCTAATTAATTGCATACTATGGTTAGGCCGTATATACCAATGCAGTGGTCACTAGCATGATAATGCTGCCTCACAATCTTATCACTTCAGCCAATACAGAAACCAGATAATTTTTGTTGCTGCAACTGCAACTGCTACTATATTGAAGTGTTTTTCATTAACTCTGCTTGTAAATGCTTTTTTTCTGCATTCTTGGACATATCCATATGACTATATAGCTGATGCCTGTTTCCAGTATATGCTTATTATGAATCTCATGATTTCCATGTGACTAATAATAGCAGACCTAGCTGTTGTTCTGAATCTCTACATTTGCAGGTTTGCTCTCATGGTTGTAGACAGTGCCACAGCTCTGTACAGAACTGATTTCTCAGGAAGAGGGGAGCTATCAGCGAGGCAAATGCACATGGCTAAGTTCCTGAGGAGCCTTCAGAAGTTAGCTGATGAGGTCAGTTGTAAATTATCATTCTTTATTTTTCACCATTGAGAAAATTGTAGCCTTTTATCTTTATGGATATGTCTTAGCTTTCATTCAAAAGAAAATTCTGTTTACATTATTTGGATATCCATCATGGTTGTTCAATTTGCTTAAATTGATTTTATTGGTCACTGCAGTTTGGAGTAGCTGTGGTTATCACCAATCAAGTAGTGGCACAAGTGGATGGATCTGCCATGTTTGCTGGACCGCAGTTCAAGCCCATTGGTGGAAACATCATGGCTCATGCTTCGACCACAAGGTGCATTGCTCCACCAGTTGATCATAATAACTAGTTATCTTTTTTCCAATGTTGGTTCTATTCCTATCTGTACCCTTCCTTAAAATGTCTGTGATGTCTCTATCAGGCTTGCTCTTCGAAAGGGACGAGGGGAGGAGCGGATCTGTAAAGTAATAAGCTCTCCCTGCCTGGCTGAAGCTGAAGCAAGGTTTCAGTTAGCTTCTGAAGGTGTTGCAGATGTCAAGGACTGAGACCATATCTGCTTACAGGCATCTTCAGATCCATTGCTGGTCTGCTGTCTGCTTTGTCATTCCTTGGGTCAACTTCTGTGTTGCCGCACCTTGATGTACAAAACAGTTGCCTTCACAGATGTGAATGCACGCCTGTGACTGATCTAGGTGTCCTATTGTAAATAAAACGATGCCTGTTGCCCTGTTGTGTGTTGCATGTAATCTGACAAGTCCAACAAATATTGATACAATTGTAGTTATGACGTATCAAATATCAGCTCAGTTCCCATTTTGGGTTTTATTGTTTGCTTAGCACAGCAAATGCTGGATGTGCAGTGTGGACAAGAATGCACAGAACAACAATGACCCACCCTTCAAAGTAGTTAGTGAATTTGACAATATGTGGCTCCAGCTGACACTACCCTGAGTTCTTGACTGTTGGTGCAGGTTGCATTATGGTAACCTTTGAAATCACTTTGATAAGAACAGGCTTGATGCGGAAAACTGACTGGTGACATGTGCCCTTTTTATTGTTTAGTACTCTAATTAATTCTTTCAATTGCTAAAACCTCAAAACTCATTACCTAAATTGAGTTCTATTTTGATTCGCATTTCTTTTCATTAAAAGGTATGTCTGAGTCTTTCAGTTCACCTATGTTTGGTGATTTTTCTAGGTCGTGCTTGTACCGGCATGGATAAATTAGTCAGTTAGGACAACACGGGCAACTTAGAAGAGCTTGTTCCTGCACAGGGTGTGTGGGTGCTGGAATTGGACTCATTCAACAGTATTTTTCTCTCACAATAAATCAGTGAATAAAACTTTTAGTCATAGCTTTTCAAACAAGCGAACAAGCTAGCTGATTTTAGCCATAGCTTGTTCGCTTGTTTGAAAAGCTATAGCTAAAAGTTTTGTTTGCTGATTTGTTGTGAGAGAAAAATACTATTGAATGATTGACAGATTTGGTAGAAAAGCTCAAGCGAACAAGCTCGGCTGAATAACTTGTTAGTTTTGATAGCTGTTTGATTGAAGATAAGGGGTGAGTGGCTCTGATAAAAATGGGAAGCAAATTCTGAAGCACAAATGCATTAGCAAATCCTGCGCTCGTGATTCTGCACTTCTGTAGTCACACCACACTAGGTGGATAAGAACCGGTGGCATCACAACCTTTCTGGTCCCTTGCTTAGATCTGCACATTCCACCTGCAACATAGCCAATACAAAACGCTTAAATCCCTGACGTCTTCGTCTTCCCCTCCGGTTAGAAAAAAGATAGCCTAACCAACCATTTGGCCGTTATTTAACTGCAAGAAAGCCCCATTCCTCCTACTCTCACTTCTTCCTACATAAATAACCTCCTATTGCCACTATTGCATAAGCATAAGCATGCTCTATTTCCCCGCGAATAAGTTGGCGAACAATTAAAATGTTTGGCTTCCAAGCTGCAAGAATGTCTTATGCTGTGCTAGCCTTACTAGCCATCTCTGCCGTTGTCTCGACGGAGGCCGCAGGCGGCGGCGTCGACGCGCCGAGTCCAGCTCCGTCGGGGCCTCTCAATCTGACCGAGATCCTCACGAAGGGCTCCCAGTACAACGCGTTCATTCGCCTGCTCAAGGACACCGAGGTGACCTCGCAGGTGGCCAGCCTGCTGGACAGCGACCGGAACGCCGACGGCCTGACGGTGCTGGCCCCGACGGACGCGGCGTTCGCGGGTCTCAGGCCGGGCACGCTGAACCGGATGGACGCGCAGGCGCAGTCGCAGCTGGTGCTGTTCCACATCCTGCCCAAGTACTACACCTTCGTGACGTTCCAGACCACCACCAACCCCGTGCGCACGCAGGCCTCCGGCCAGCACGGCGTGTACACCGTGAACGTCACCAGCGGCGGCGAGCGGCGGGTCAACGTGTCGTCGGGGCTCATGGAGGCCATGCTTGGGAAGACGCTCTACTCGGCGTACCCGCTGGCGGTGTACTCCGTGGACAAGGTCCTGCTCTCGCCGGCGCTCTTCGGCCGCAGCGACGTGAAGGATGGAGCCGAGGCACCGGCGGCGGCCTCGAAACCGCAGAAGCAAGCCCCTTCTTCGACGGCGGCTGGTGATCACGCTCCTGCTAATGAGGCTGACGCCACGGCCGCCGCGGGGGCAGACACCACAAGGACCAGTAGGTGGCTGGCTTTTGCTGCTACTGCGTCCGCGGTCGTGCTCAGCCTGCTCTCATGTTAAGTGATAGCAATCGAGCAATGTACGTGTCCATTTAAATCCTAAACTGTATTCAAGCACATTTCTTCTAATATTTATTACCTATTCGGATGTTCGGTTCGGATCAGAGTGAATACTTCTAATTTTGCTGAATTTAGACCAAAATGGTTGCAACATGTACCATTTTGGGACCAAATCGTAGTCACTTGGGAAGCGTGGCAAGTATTAGTATGGTCTAAAGTTTGCATCTCGCATTTATGTTTCCATTGCAATACGTATGCCAGTTTCTATCGACACATTGCCATGAGATGGACCATCGCAATAATAGATGACCGTATGACACGTATGATATCTAAAGATTTGTAGAGACGGTCAAAAATGACCTTCAGAGACGGTTTTATAACCGCTACTATGCTAGTAATTATAAAAATAAGTAATTTTTAGAGATGATTTTAAAAAATTTTTACAGTCTAATAAAATAAAATTAATGTAGCTCTATTGCCATGATGAGATGGACCATCACAATAAATAATACATGACACGTATGATATCTAAAGATTTTTAGAGACGGTCAAAAATGACCTTCAGAGACGGTTTTAAAACCGCTACTATGCCAGTAATTATAAAAAATAAGTAATTTTTAGAAATTATTTTAAAAATTATTTACAGTCTAATAAAATAAAATTAATGTAGCTTGAAGGGCTGACAATTGCTCACAAGGTTTATATTTTTTATCGCTAACTCCTACGATTTGAACCCACAACCTCTTCCTCATACAATCCCTCCCATAACATTGTATAAACTATACAATCACTCATGTCTAGTTCTATGATATTATTGTCTATTTGTACTAATATATATGAATCTTATAATCATTATTTTAACTGGTAAAAAATCTTAAACAAGAAAACTTCCAATTATAAAGTTTTAGATCTCGTCGAGCACTACAACACTAATATAGAATATTTGTCTATCCAAGGTTCTTTGAAAATTTTAAAAATTTGAAATTTAACATTTGAGACTTCCTTCATATATTTGGAACCCTAAATGGTCTCAAATAAAAAATTTATCAAGTACAAAGTTTTAGATCTCCTCGAGCTCTACAATTTTGATACAAATTTTATTTTCATCTAACTTCGTTTAAAAATATATTAATTTATTTATGTAGCAACTATTTTTATGGGACGACTGACTTAGTCAACCATCATTGAAAATCAATTATCAGAGGCAGTTTACTTAATAAAACCGTCTCTAAACATCACTCATTTTCAGAGATGGATGATATAAGCAATGGTTTTTGAAAATAGCATTTTTAGAGAGGGTTCTCTTAACAGAACCATTCGTAAAAATGAATACATTTTTAGAGGTAGATTTATTAATCGAACCGCCCCTTAAAAATGATTTGTAACAACGGCTGTATAGCTACGGTACCTCTCGTGAAGGTTAGTGGTGGCGTGCTAAGACAACCATTTCTATTAGAAAGGAGATGCCTCTAAAAATCATTTTACTAGGCTATTACGACAACTATCGACGTGGTGATAGTTTATATTACCATGAAATTATTTGGTGGCAATAGGCATTATTGCCATACAGTATGTGCCGGGCTTGCTTGTGGTGAAACCTGTCCACCTGGATTCAATTTCTCGACTTGACATGGGTACTCGTATTTTTCTAGATTTATTTCAGGATTTAATGGCGCTATGCTTCTAGTGGAAGGCGATGTCTCTGTGGCCTGTGCTGACTTCGTGAATCTCGTGATTTGTCGGCTCAATCGTTTAGAGCATCTCCAATGTGTGTCAAAACCGAACCATAGAGGCATGATGGTTCGATTTATACACTGGAGTATCCGAACCATACACAATCTTTCTTTGGTTCGCATCCTGCAGATGGTTCGAACAGACTCGAATAGAAAAATAGAAAGGCAAGCAGAATCCATGCATGGAGGCCTGATGCCGGTAGCTGAGCTGACGATTTTGAATTTTCTAATCTAAAACGGAGGCCCATCAACCGAACCAAACACTACAGCTATCGAACCATGCCTAACTCTGACACTTTTGCAGAGCAAAATCGCTGAGACACTGGAGGTGCCCTTAGGGATGCTCATAAAGATTGAATTTGTGTACGTATGTTTATACAGGTGAATGTATGTATGTTATGAGTGTCTGCATTATTCTATATAATTCTCAAAAAAAATTGAATTGTTGTAGTTGGATCTTTTGCCACATACATTGTTTCGTTGCAATCTATCCTTTTGTCACGCAAAATATTTCGTTGGGATAGTTATCATTGCAACGAAACGACACATAGATACAATAGGCAATGTGCGACTGTGCGTCCGCGGCTTAGGCCTTGTTTAGTTTCCACGAACCAAAAAGTTTTCAAGATTTTCCGTCACATCGAATCTTGCGGTACATGCATTAAGTACTAAATATAGACGAAAATAAAAACTAATTACACAGTTCGCCTGTAAATCGTGAGACAAATCTTTTGACCCTAGTTAGTCTATGATTAAACAATATTTGTCACAAACAAACAAAAGTGTTACAGTAGCGAAATCAAAAAAATTTCGCATCTAAACAAGGCCTTAGCTTAGCGGGCTGGCCATCCAGGAAGTCTTGTATATATGTCGCCGTAGCTGTTGGGGCAGGTTTGTATGCAGCTGCAGCACCGTGGAGGGGACAACAATGTCCATCTGCTGAAAAGGACACGGCGGGCGCGGCCGTCGCCCGCGGCTCTACAACTTGATAGCTTTGTGTGCAGACGCCACGCGTGCACGGCTGCACGCTGTCCACGGCGCGCCGGGTACGCCGCGGGCTTGGCACCCCAATAGCAGTTGATCAGAGCCTCCAAGCAACGCCACGTCGCCACCAACCACTGAACCACATGACCCAGCCCAGGCTTGGCAGGTTCTACTCTTGACGCGCTACAAGGATCCCAGAATTTTCCTCGCGACAATCACTTCGCAAAGTCTCATCCTGGCGGCGGCCTAATGCTCACACTGTCTCACAAAAACTGAGGCTTGCTGTTTACAATTCAGAAAATCGACCGTAGCGTTGAAGCAATGCTGTTTCAGACCTTCCACCTGGCTACTCTGCTGATCCTTATCCTCGTTCCTGTTGGCCGCTGCGCCAACGACGCCACCGCCGGCAGCGATGACGAGCAGTTCGTCTACAACGGCTTCAAGGGCGCGAACCTCACCCTCAACGGCGACGGCGCGTCCACCGTGACGCCGAACGGACTCCTGATGCTGACCAACGGCACCATCCAGATGAAAGGTCACGCGTTCCACCCGTCACCGCTGCCGTTCCGGGACCCCGGCGCCCAGAACGCCACCGCCGTGCGGTCCTTCTCGACCACCTTCGTGTTCGCCATCTTCGGCCCGTACATCGACCTGAGCAGCCACGGCCTGGCCTTCGTCGTCTCATCGGACATGGCGGTTCTGTCCACCGCGCTGCCGGGCCAGTTCTTGGGCTTGCTCAACAGCACCGACAACGGCAACAGCAGCACCCACGTCTTCGCCGTGGAGCTGGACACGCTCTTCAACGCCGATTTCCTCGACATCAACAGCAACCACGTCGGCGTCGACGTCGACAGCCTGGTGTCGCGTGCCGCTGCGGACGCCGGGTACTACGACGACGGCACCGGGCAGTTCCGGAACCTGAGCCTGGTCAGCCGGACGGCCATGCAAGTCTGGGTGGACTACGACAGCGGGGCAACTCAGGTCACCGTGACCATGGCACCTCTGGGCTTGGCCAGGCCGAAGAAGCCGCTGCTGCAGACCACCGTCGACCTCTCTGGCGTGGTGCAGGACACCCCGGCGTACGTTGGGTTTACGTCGGCCACGGGCATCCTCTTCTCGCGCCACTTCGTGCTCGGCTGGAGCTTCGCGTTCGACGGGCCGGCCCCGGCGCTGAACATCTCGGCGCTGCCAGCCTTGCCGCCGGCGGGGCCCAAGCCGCGGTCCAAGGTATTGAACATCGTGCTTCCCATCGCAACAGCCACGCTGGTGTTCGCCGTGGGCGTCCTGATCTACGCCGTGGTGCGGCGGCGGATCAAGTTCGCCGAGCTGCGCGAGGACTGGGAGACCGCGTTCGGGCCGCACCGGTTCTCGTACAAGGACCTGTACCATGCCACCGGAGGGTTCAGTGACAAGCGGCTGCTCGGCGCCGGAGGGTTCGGGAGCGTGTACAGGGGCGTTCTCCGCAAATCCAACACGGAGGTCGCGGTGAAGAAGGTGTCCCATGAGTCGAAGCAGGGCATGAAGGAGTTCATCGCTGAGGTCGCGAGCATGGGGCGGCTGCGGCACCGCAACCTCGTGCAGCTACTCGGCTACTGCCGGCGCAAAGGTGAACTTCTCTTGGTCTACGATTACATGCCGAATGGTAGCCTCGACAAGTACCTCTATGATCGAAGCAAGGGTGCACTGGAATGGCCTCAAAGATTTCACATCATTAGAGGAGTGGCGTCTGGACTGCTGTACCTGCATGAGGATTGGGAGCAGGTCGTCATTCATCGAGATGTCAAGGCAAGCAATGTGCTCATTGACGGCGACATGAACGGACGGTTAGGAGATTTCGGCCTCGCAAGGTTGTATGATCACGGAACTGATGCGCATACGACGCATGTGGTCGGAACTATGGGGTACCTGGCACCTGAATTGGGCCATACCGGCAAGGCAACGCCGGCGACTGATGTCTTTGCTTTTGGGGCATTCCTTCTGGAGGTCACTTGTGGACGAAGGCCAATCCAGCAAGATGAGCACAACAACCGCACCGTGCTCGTGGACTGGGTGACTGAGCGTTGGCGTAGGGGATTGATCATTGACGCGGCAGACACGATGATCCCAGACGGTTTCAATCCTGATGAGGTCTCTCTGGTACTAAAGCTTGGTCTGCTTTGCTCGCATCCGTTGCCCAACGCAAGGCCAACCATGAGGCAGGTCATGCAGTACCTCGACGGCGACATGATCCTTCCGGACTTGTCACCGGAGTATTTCGGCTTCACCGTGATGAAGCGGATGTATAGCATGGAGTTGAGCCAGGATACGATGCCATGCGTGTCGTCGACCATGACCATGGGTGTTATTTCTGATCTCTCTAGGGGAAGATGACAGGTTTTTGCACTTCGGGAGTGTAATTGTTGATCCTGTTGTCGTTGTAATAAGAAATTGATCTTCTAGTGTTTTACTGAAGGCTTCTAAAATACTCCAAATTAATATGGAGCATTCATTTGTGAGTTTATACAGCTTTTGATAATGCTATTTCCTGTTGAGAAGTACTTAGGTTATGTAGTAGCCTATATCTAGACTTGTGGAGTGTAGTTTATCAGTGGTTTGTTTATAGTGGCTCTTATATAGACTTGTACAATCCTTAAAGCAAGATTCGAATTGCATTGCTACTACTACATGAGATTTGATCCTATTAAGCAATTCAGACTTGCACACACCAATAGACCCCGACTAAAATATATAGGATCTTCTCACCCCTTCAATATCTACTAGGACATGTAGATGGCCACAAGCACACCATACAGTAACTAAATACAGTCTTATTACTAAGTGTTATGCAGGACAATAAAATGCCCACACACATTTCATACATCATGATGGCTTGGAATATCGTTTAAGACCTAATGCAAAGCTAAGAGCATGTTTGGATACAAGAGTGTATTGCTACCTATCTAAAAGTGAGCTAAACTTAGTCCTAGGGTATTTATACTAGCTGTCAACCGTCCAACATCAGCTACTTTGAGTTAATTTTTAGCCCAATTAAAACTAGCTGTAGCCCATCCAAACATGCCCCGGCTAGTGTATATATCCAATCACATTGTACGCAATCATATCTTAGCCTTAATATCTCTGCCTCATCTTAATAAATAACGCATGTTCTAATCAGTTGCTTCTGTTTTGCAAAACCGAAAACTAGCATATGTATACCCTTTTTTTTCGCGCTATGGAAATATTTTGTCTTCCTTTCAAAGGAAAGGAAAATGAGCATTTGACGACAATAGTGATCACTCACGCATACCCGGTGACGGCGACTCAAGGATGGCCGGATCGCCGCAGGAGAACAAACATTCAAAATGCGCTCGAAGCGCTAAATCTTTATCCATATCAAGATCGATCACGACTCCAGAGCTGACCAGCGAGAAAACAATACTTACTATGCAGTAGTTGCTTACTGCCTGACTTGTGAAGTACTAGAAATGTTTCGCTGTCAGGAGGTATAGAAGAGGAAGAAGTCCATGGATTCCAGAAGAAATGTGGGCCGGAAAGTAGGTGTACCAATCCGAGAGTAGAACAATAATCTGTGTGCTTCTCTTGTTTTGTTTCAGTCTGCAAAAGGATTCCTAAAGAACAGTCTGTTTGATCATTTATGTCACTCCAATGTCAGTCAGTCTGAAAAGGCTGCTGATTGTTTCAGCAGCGTGGAAGAGTCAGGTTTTTCAGCGGCACTCGTCAGCTCGTTTTCCAGCTGTGGTGGCTGGTGCGTGGCGACCGCAGTGACTTCATTCAGAACGACAACGAATGCGCCCGGCAGCGCACGGCACGGCGACTACCAGGCTGTGCTCGCACAACAGTCCGAAAAGCAGCCATCTTAAATCAAAGCGTATGTTCGTATGCTGACAACAATTATTGATGC
>Ga0182004_10000879_pt1 | contig 20391 bp, 20 predicted proteins | sample Sormic07211540_1_FD_120479 | JGI IMG/M metagenome (GOLD analysis project Ga0182004, IMG submission 120479) | Endophyte microbial communities from Sorghum bicolor roots, Mead, Nebraska, USA - 072115-40_1 MetaG | ecosystem: Host-associated > Plants > Roots > Unclassified | place: USA: Nebraska...
AAACACATTCATCAATTCATCACTTCATCAGTATAAAGAACACATTCAAATACATATGACAGATGTAGAGAATAGATTTAGATATTAAAATGAGTTATTTTATACAATGTTGTTATTTGACGGTGCGGCCCAAGCACGGCCTGCAGCCCCGTGCCGTGTCAGCCCGAGCCCAATGACTTTCGGGCCGGGCCGGGCTAGGGCCGGGCCAAAATGACGGGCTTCGGGCCGTGCTCACGGGCTCGGGCTGCATGCCCAGGTATAGTGCAGACTGCTGCGAGCGAGCGAGAGAGATGAGGTGTCTACTGTATCGATAATTGGGAGTCTTGTCTTTCTTATCTGCTCCCCTTTCCTCGCTGCTGCTCTCCCTCCCTCGTCTTTTGGGTTTCTGAGGCCCTGGTTTGCCTTCCCCACTGCTTGGCCTCCCTTTGCCGGTCGCTGTGCAAGAGCTGCAACGAGACACAGATTCTCCATCATCCACAACGAGGAGGTGAGATTCTTGCTGAAAGATCGGACGGAGGGAGTAGAATTGCGGGGGGTAGTCAGTGGTGGTTGCCAATTGCCGCCATGAAGTGTGTAGGAGTAGGGTCCAGCCGCCGGAGCTGTCGTTGACGACTTGGCGATGCTGTGGTTTCCAGGCTGAGTGAGAGGAGAGGAGAGGAACAGGATACAGATCTCAGGAAGTTCCATGAGGGTGAGCCGGTGCCCAAGCCTGTGTTCCGGTGCGCGAGGCTGAGCTTCTTGCCCGTTGCCCCCACGAGCTCATCGATGCGCCGCCGCCGCCACGGCTCGAGCTGTCCAGCGTGCTGATGCGGATTGAGAGGCAGGCTGTCCTGTCCGCTTTCTTTTTCTGGTGAGTATTTTGGCCTTTTGCTGCACCTTGATTGGCGTACTTGTGGGTTTCTTTCCCCTTGCCTTTCTTGGTGCTAGACTAGAATATGATGGCGCTGCTGTTCTGTTCTTGCCATGATTGACGATCCATCTTGTAAAAGTTCAGCTGCTCTCTCCCCTGAAAAACATGCCATCCGCATCCGTTCTGATATCACCACCTTGCGTACTTCTCTGTGAATTTAATGATGATGCATACTCTAATTGAGTGCCCAGATATGCTCCTGCAAATCTGTCCAGTTTCTGCAACTTCCATGAGCCGAACTCTCTCTGTTCTTAACCTGCTTCTCTCTTCCATTTTTTTTTTCTTTTTGCTTCAGAGGTAGCTGCTTCGGCAGACAAATAGGAGCAGCGGCTCAGATTTTGGATCCTGGCATGGGCTCCTTTGGGATGGACTGGAACCAGAAGGCCTCTGTGTTGTGGGACTGGGAGAATTTGCCGCCCATAGGTGCAAACATGAGCGACAACCCCAGGATGACTGCTGCACCTCAGGGTGAGGCCAAGTTTGCAGGCCTGGAGGCCACAAGGCATGAATCAGTGCATTCTTCCTGTGGCACCTTCTCTTCCAGCTCGGAGATGGGGTATGGTTCATCCAAGAGCTCCGTATCTGCGTCGACTGATTCTTCGCCCAAGGCCAAGGGGAACAGCATGGAGCTCAATTTTGCGCCTGCCAAAGCGCCTGACAAGAACACTGATTCAGGGAAGGTTGATGACGCCAGAACCTCTCCGTCGTCCGTGATTGCCATCAGCAGTGGAGAGCCAGTGCTTAGTCTGAAACTTGGCAAGAGAACATATTTTGAAGATGTCTGTGGAGGCCAGAGTGTCAAGAGTTTGCCGTCAGATACGAGTGCAGTGACTCCTCTGGCTTCTGCGAAGAAGGCAAAGTCAGCTCCAAACACGCAGAAATCATACTGTCAGGTTGAAGGCTGCAAGGTTGATCTCTCTTCTGCTAAAGAATACCATCGGAAGCACAAAGTCTGTGAACCTCATTCTAAGGCTTCCAAGGTGGTTGTTGCTGGTCTGGAGCGGCGCTTTTGTCAACAGTGTAGCCGGTGAGTTCTTTAGCATGTAATAAACCGAGCCTCGCTTTTCTGTGGAGAAACATGTTTTCTGTTCTTTTGCTTGGATCCATGTCTTGGTATCCTTGAGTAAGGAAGGAAAAATGTTCTGCTATGTTGAAAATCCAATTTCTTACAGGTTCCATGGATTATCTGAGTTTGACCAGAAGAAAAAAAGCTGCCGCAGGCGCCTCAATGATCACAATGCCCGCAGACGGAAGCCACAGCCTGAAGCATTTTCTTTTGGTTCATCAAGGCTGTCCACAATGTTCTATGGTAGTAGTAAGCCGTTGGTTGCCTTGTCATTTTCTGAAGCCAACACATTATTTATTTTTCTTCTTCTAGCAACTATTATGTTTAAGAATCTTAGGAATGCAAAGCTGCATATTTTGTCTGTGAAATTGATCTTCTTGTTTATTTACAATTCAGTGTCATGATTTTAAGGTGTAATTCTTTTTTTTTACGATGTTAGATGACATGGTTACTTTGGCAGTGTTGGTAACTGATGAACTCCATCTGAGGGAGTGCCATTTTGATTTGTATAGAGGGGCACCTTTGCTTCGTTCTTTTCAGTTTAGATATCTAATAACACATGATTCAGTTTTGTCTACCATGATGCCATCTCTCGATATGGGTTCCACATTATACTTCAGGAAAACTCACTTTACGTTTGCACAAACAAATTGATGCTTCGAAGACACTAGGAAGCTGAGTAAGCCTTAGTTCAAATTTATTAAGTCCATGCCATGGCCACTATATTTTCAGCACTTTGTGGTTTGTACGAAAACAGCTTCAACATTAATACTATGCAAATAATTTGTTCCATTGCTGAATCTGTTAGCTTTAGCACTGAATTTGTCTTGCCTTTCTTAAACAGACACAAGACAACAGACAAACCTTCCGTTTGGTCAAGGTCCTTATGGTCAAATGAGAAGCTGTGCAAATTCTTCATGGGATAACCCAGTAGGAGGCTTCAAATTTGCAGAAACAAAAGCTCCTTGGTTAAGAGCTGCTGGTGTTGATGGTTTGCATCTATCAAGTCAGCAGGTGTGGAACAACTTTATGCCACATGGTGTCCATCAAGATTTTGATGGGTTCACGGCTTTTAAAGAAACCAGTGCAAAAGTCCTTGATCAAGGTAATTTTTCATCTGTACTTATGAACCGATGGTTAGTCACTTGCTTGAAAAACTGTTTCTCCTGAAATTCCAAACCAGGGAAAATTCGTAGATAGGTGCACCTATAGTGTTTATTATTTTAGGAGCCTTTCATAAAATATATTCTTTTGTCTCTGTGTTAGTGTACACAATTTGTTAGTGCCAGATTTGAAGTTTTAGGACTTATAATATGTACCTGTATCATTCATATACGTTTGCATCACACTAGTATATAGCATGTTTCTGAATTTGCATTTGCAGTCTGAGAACCTTTCTTTGGAAGGGACGAGGTCGGAGCCTGACTGCTAGGCCATATTTTCCATGTATTTATCTTGGTCAGTTAATGACCATCAGTCACCATATTTTAGTAACATCCAAGTAATCTATTTTTTGCTTTTGTACTAGCTTATTGCAACATGATGCGTTTTTACTCAAGGCTTGAACACACTAGCATATGATTTATGTTTTGCAAGTGCTGAGTCAGCAAAGACCTGCAGTCTCATCTGAATTGCCAACATCAGTAACTGCCACCTAAACCTTGATTTGACTCTTTCATAACATGGCCAAAGGATACAGCACGCTAAGCCAACTTTTCAGAATCAGACCCCACTGCACCATAATTGGGACCTAGGACGGTTTGTATTGATCTCTGTGTAAGGTGGGGGGTTTATATCATGGTTGGTTCCCAAATTTGGCATGTTGTGATGGATGGCACTCATGGTTTCTTGTATTGTTGGGGAAAACAGTAAGTAGCTAACTAGTGTCATCCTCATGGACAACATGCTTCAGTACCAGATTCCAGGAATAGCTTAGCTGATTGATTGATTTTGCTTCTGCTGCTGTGGTTGCTAATGCTACACATGCAGGCTAAGCCTATAGAGTCACCGAGCCAAAATGTTGCTATTCTGTAAATGATCTAATCATCATTGATTTCAGTATTGATGATATCCTCTTCTATATGGAAAATTATTGACCCTACTATGCTATAGTTCTATACTTTGACTATGAAATATTTATAACTATTATTCGATTAACTGAATTTCACACCGTGCTCTATCTCATAGTCATATACTCTTATCAGGAATGATTGTTTCCAAACAAATAGCCAAGACGTACAACAGTTGCAGTAGCATATGTGGCATTTATTATATGGAACCAATATGCAGTTTGAATGAACTTGAGGATTTTGATTATCATTTGTTATATTGAACAAAGATGCATTTTCAACAAACTTGAAGATTTTGATTAGTAACATGCATCCTTTTCAGGCGCTGAAGCTTCTGCGGTTGTCTCCAACCCAGACGGAGCCCCGGATCTTCAGCGTGCTCTCTCTCTTCTGTCAAACAGTTCGGCTGGTGCTGGTACCAACCAGCAGCCGACTGCTCAGCTGCACCACCACCATGCTGGCCTGAGCACCCTCGCCGCCAGCTCCAGCTCCGTGATGCAGGCCTCGTCACCAGGGCTCTGGCAAGACAGCAGCGGCACGGCCCTGGGCCACCACGCCCACGCACGGTTTCAGGCTCTCGATGCCCCGGGCAGCGGTGCCGCCATTGCGACCGCTCAGGAGCTGCTCCAGCTCCCGCGGTCGCCGTCCTTGTACGACAGCTCCTCGTCCCACTACGACCTGATGCGCTGATGCTTCTCCCTTCAGGCTTCAGGTAGAGCTTCAGACTCGGCTTCTGGTGTCTCTCTGGAAGTCGGAGTTTTGAATGAACTGCTGTGTGTTTGATCTGAATCAACGAACAAAATAAAAGGCCTGCACAAACCTAGCCTTGTTGCCATGGAAACTCGTGGGATCGCCAGGAGCTGCGTGTGCTTGAATAATCCACAGTTGTGTGACGCTAGCTTTCTATTTTTATTTGTGTAATGTAATGTAACTCCGTTGCTTGAATAATCTCAGAATGTCCGTCTCAAATTCTCGATGCCTTGGAAGTTGGATGGACCACTCTTGCCTCTGATGAATGATGATCCTAACCGCTGTTGTTTCCGCAACGAAGGCGTTAACTGCTGGCTGGAGAACAAATGGACGCCGCCGCGGCGGCGGCGACGGCAGCCCGTGGCCCCGCCTCGCTCGTCGCCCGCGGGCCGCACCTCCCTCCCATCTCCGGCTGCGGTCGTGCCTAGAGCTTTCCTTCCCCAACTGCAAGCTGCCGATCTGCGATGCATCCGGCCTAGCTATCAGCCTATCAGCGAGCAGGAACCTCAACGCCGACATCTCGCCGGCCGGTGGCCGCCCATCCAGACTCCTATTCCCCGCCGCGGCCTCCAATCGAAGGACCCCTCCCGCTCTGAAGCTAAAATTATATATTTTTTTTTAAGATTTTCCGTCATATTAAATCTTAGCATTTAATATAAATAAAAAAATAAATTAATTATATAGTCCTATAATTTAGGAGACAGATTTTTTTAAATCTAGTTAGTCAATAATTAGATTTGTCAAATACAAACCTAATTTTAGATCATTCCTATGGGGCTCGGATCGACAACTATCGCAGAAAGTTTTGCAAACCGCAACCTTTTACCAGAGAAGTTTCTAAAAAGCACGTGCCTCATGGTGTCGTTTGTTGGATTCTTAATAAACACTCTAATACATTTTTCATGTCACCAAACTTTCTAAGGATCATTGAGACAACAAAACTCTTAAAATGTCATTTTTAAAGAAATACTTTGTTTGATTCTATCACTTTCACTATGACTAGGAGTAGCCTTTTTACTCCTAGCTAAACGTAAAGTGCATGAGCCTATGTCTTAATTTCCCTACCAACCCTATCTATATAAGTTTGCTATAAAGAACCGAAGAACATCCCTTGCCTTTCTTTATATATAGTCTCATAGAGTGACATCTAGATCTCTAAATTAAACTCTTTATACGACAAGCTCTAACCTACTCCACTCCTCGACATCGCATACCATACATGCCTGTGGCTTAGCTCTTGACCAGTGGGTCCAATGTGAGAGTTGTGCTCATATGTCGTTCTTTGTGCTTGCCCACCCTCACATGCGGCTCATAGAAGGTTGATGATATGGACATCCCTATGAGTTGTCATAGTAATCTGGAAAGGCAAAGCACACAAGCGCATATCTTGTTGATTCGTTGCAAGAGGTGGTTAGGGTAGAGCCGAAGAGCTTATGTGGCGGCAAGACAAAGGAGCAATACACGAGTGAAAGATGCTTGGATACAAGGTTTGCTTGGCCGCATCCACACCATATTATTGGTGGTTGTCTTCTTTCCTGATCCTCCTATAGAGCATTATGTTAGTGTTTCATCACAGCCAAGCGGCAATATGTTTACGAGGCTATGTGCATCATCCTAAACTATATGGTAGCACGAGACGCAATTACGGGAGGAGGTAATGCCCTATCTTGTTTTAGTGATCACATTTGCTTGTGCTCAGATGATAATAAGGTGACACTGAACCAATGTTTTCTACCTCTCATATCATATATGACAAGGCACCTTTCTTGTTCCTTAGATAAGCTTCCTTAATCGATTACAGTAGAGGACTCCGAGATTACCTGACTAATATCAATGTATTGCATAGCTCATCAATAGCGCTACCAATAGGCCCTACCTAGACTTTATGTAGTCACGTTGGCCTATCCGTGTCTTGATGGCCTGACTATGTCCACTATGCACCTTCAAGGTGGAGGTGAACAAGGTAGATATAATTTTGTCACTCTTGACATGTAGGTTCTACGTCTATGGCTGAAATCCTAAGGATTCACTTTGCATGTCATGTTAAGGTGTAGAGTGGTCGCCCCCTATTCTCACATCACGTGGTAATATAATCGACAACTTTGAATATCTTCCCGCAAAAAAAGAACTTCAAATATCCAAAAATAATATTTAAAAATTATACTTTGAGAGTTTCCCATAAACAACAAGAGAGCCGTCCTATTATTTTACCTTTTTTACCCCAAAAGGCCCCCGTTTTCTTATCAACCATTCAATCCGTCAACCTTTGAAGTCAAGGACCATGGACGACGTCGACGGCGCGGTCGCATGGGCGGCCAAGCGGAGCTACTACTTTACCGGTGACGGCGCCCACCGAGCACTACAATACAACTGCCCGCAAACCTACGGAGTAGGCAGCTTCCGCGCACTGACGGACGCTGAGCTTGTCAAAGAGAGCCCGAGCCAGAGCCTCCACCAGTTGACCGCGGCACCGCAGCCAGCAAGAGCACGCAGAGCGCCATGGCGTCGTCCGGAGGCGAGCACCACGAGGAGGCGGAGGACTCATACGGCGACGCCGCCACCATAGGCGCCCTGCGGCAGCTGTACGCGGGGTACGCCTGGGCGGACGTGGCGTCGCTGGGCCCGGAGTCGTCGGGCCGCGCCGTGCGCGTGCGCGGCGCGGCGCAGGCGGTTCGCGCCGTGGGGCGGCGCGTGGCGTTCCTCGTCCTGCGGCAGGGCACCGCCACCGTGCAGTGCGTGGTGGCAGGGGACGGCGGCGGCGGGATGGCGATGGCGCGGTTCGCGGCCGGGCTGAGCCGGGAGTCGGTGGTGGACGTCGCCGGCGCCGTGTCGCTGCCGCGGGACCCCGTCCGCGGCACCACCCAGCCAGCAGCTCGTGGAGATCAAGGTGGAGAAGCTCCACTGCGTCAGCAGGGCCGTCCCCGCCCTCCCCATCGGCGTCGACGACGCGGCGCGGAGCGAGGAGGACGTCGCCAGAGCCAAAGCGGCAGGGGAGCAGGTGGTTCATGTTGGGCAGGACAAGCGGCTGGACTACCGGGTGATCGACCTCCGCACCGCCGCCAACCAGGCCATCTTCCGTGTCCAATGCCAGGTCGAAAACGTAAGTTGATCTGCTCCGGTCCGGAGACCAACTTGAGCAAAGATTCAGGGCTGGTTTAGTTCCAAAAAAAATTTCAAGATTCTTCGTCATACCGAATCTTTGAATGCAAGCATTAAATATAGATGAAAATAAAAATTAATTGTACAATTTATTTATAATTTACGAGACGAATCTTTTGAGTCTAGTTAATTTATGATTAGAGAATAATTGTCAAATAGAAACGAAAATGCTACGGCTAAAACCAAAAAAATTCGCTAACTAAACAACGCCTCATATATGTATGTATGCAACTACGACAGACTGACAGCGCTGCATGCAACAAATCGATCGATGTACAGGTGTTCAGGCAGGTGCTGCTGTCGGAAGGGTTCGTGGGCATCCACACGCCGAAGCTGATCGGCGGTTCGAGCGAGGGCGGCGCCGCCGTGTTCAAGCTGGACTACAACGGGCAGGCGGCGTGCCTGGCGCAGTCGCCGCAGCTGCACAAGCAGATGGCCGTGTGCGGCGGCTTCGGCCGCGTCTTCGAGGTGGGCCCCGTGTTCAGGGCCGAGGACTCCGACACCCACCGCCACCTCTGCGAGTTCGTCGGCCTCGACGTCGAGATGGCGCTCAGGGACCACTACACCGAGGTGTGCGACGTCGTGGACAGGCTGTTCGTCGCCATGTTCGACCACCTCAACGACAAGTGCGGCAAGGAGCTGGAGGCCATCCACAGGCAGTACCCGTTCCAGCCGTTGAAGTACCTGAGGACGACGCTGCGCATGGACTACGACGAGGGCATCCGGATGCTGCAGGAAGCCGGGGTACACGTGGACGCCATGGGCGACCTCAACACGGAGGCCGAGAAGAAGCTGGGCGACCTCGTCCGAGACCGGTACGGCACGGAGTTCTACATGCTGTGCCGGTACCCGTCGGCGGTGAGGCCGTTCTACACGATGCCGTGCCCGGAGGACCCGCGCTACAGCTGCTCCTTCGACGTCTTCGTCCGTGGCGAGGAGATCATCTCGGGGGCGCAGCGGGTGCACGTCCCGGACCTGCTGGCGGCGCAGGCGGCGGCGCGGGGCATCGACGTCGCCTCCATCGCCACCTACGTCGACGCGTTCCGGTACGGCGCGCCGCCGCACGGCGGGTTCGGCGTCGGGCTGGAGCGCGTCGTCATGCTCTTCTGCGGCCTCGGTAACATCAGGAAGACGTCGCTGTTCCCGCGCGACCCCAGGAGGCTGGCGCCCTGACATTGACACCCATCCATCTGAGATCATCTGATGCTGTTGTTAATCTCATCTCATCCATGCGAATGAACCTGTATGTAATGAATAATAAGCAAACATGTATGTACTCTAGATCGCCGATTGGATTTTGCAAGTGCAACTCTGACAGACTATACATCAGTTTATTTTACATCAACGAAAAGAGTCTATCAAGCAACCTGAATCTAGCTACATTATTTATGCACACGGCACAGCCTTCAGTATACATTATTGGAACTACTAGGAGAGCATCTCCTGAACATAGCTAGTAGTTGAGAATTGAGATGCACATGCACTACTGCTTGCCATCTTCCAGGAGGACCCGGCACCGGTACGCACCCAGAGCCCAAATTGGGAAGATGTTCCTGTACTGGGAGTAGCTGATCATGCAGTTCTTGTTGAACACTCCTACGATCTCCTGTATGTGTTAGGCAGTGCAATAATTAGTAAGCATAACAAAAGGGTGAGAAGTTGAACTTAGATTATATGAGTTCGAAGAGACCGGCCTGTTGTTACTTACTTGCTGAGGAAATTCTCCATCCTCTGATTGCAAGTTGATCAAAACCTTTGCTGCTCGGTGTAGAGGTGTTGGATCTCTCTCAGCCTGTATGGTACGGACGAGATTTAAGTACCATTCTGAATGTGCACATCGAATCAGAGTATCCAAAACCACAGGTTAATTAACAGACCTGTCCTGCATCAATCAGTGCCAGCATGGCCCAACTAGTGTTCACTGCATGAGCTCGGTTGCCTTTGAGATTGGTGTAAACCTGATTGAGTGTGTAGAAAGATGCATGGTTAATGCAAAGGTCTTTCCAATTCCAAGAACCAATACTGCACCACTGTTTTGCTTACTAGCAGCATGTTACCATTTCAGGTTCTACATATCGCAGCAAGCAGCTTTGCCAGTATATCCATAATGCTGTTAAGTGCTGTTATTTTAAACAAATTGACAGAAGTGAATTTACCTGGTCTTGAGATGATAAATAGCTTTCTCCCCAACCACCGGAAGGAAGAAGCTCTTTTGATAACAGAAAGCCGCATGCCTTTCTGATCGCAGGACTGTTCTCAAATGTTCTACCAGCAGCAATTAGTCCCTTCACACCAAACCAAGTGCCATACGTGAAGCAAACAGCCCAAGAGCCATACCTGTTGGAAACAGATAAACAAATAGAGGATTAATTGGTATTTTTTGTTTGCATGAAGTCCAGATACTGACCATGAACCGTCGCTTCTCTGAACATCCTCAATGAAATTGGCAGCTTTGCTGATACAGTTGTCCACCTCTTTCCTGCGATGCCCAGGGTAGAGTTTTCTGAATGATGTCAGGGCCTGAATTGCTGCTGATGTACATTCAACATACCTGCAAAATGAGTTTTATGTTTTCTTTGTTTTGTAAGTCAAAGTCAGCATGGTGGAAAAGTTACCGCATCTTACGGGTAATCAATCATAATGTCCCCAAAGGTCTCCGTAGGATTGATAAGCTGAATAATTTAATAAAGAATGTCAATATAGATGAAACGTCAAAGATTCAAGGAATGCTGATGAATTATACTGTTTTGAAACAAAGCAAATATCTTATCATGTATGAGTTCATCCACCTACCTCCAGCCAGGCATAAGATCTCGTGAGTTCATATGTCGCGAAGCCACCATTATCATTCTGCAAAGGTTAACACAAACCGATGAGAAATGGTCCCTCTAATGGATTTATTCAAAACACACAAGAACAATGGAATAAAAAAGAAACTGCATATAATTTAAATGAGATATATTGACCTAGTAATAATGAGAGGGGGTTGCTGCCAATTCAAGGAATCTTGTTTCCACAACGTACACAGCATAATGTTTACAAATTTACATAGACCATTTCGTTAAAAAAAATGATTCAATAGCAACAATTGTGAGAAGATAAAGTGTTGGGCCATGTTTGTGTAATGGCCTAATGGGCCTAGCCTAATCTGATGTACATGTATATAACAAGATAAGCAATGCAGAGAACTCTAGAAGTTGACCATTCTTCATAAAGAAAAATTCAGGATGCTTACCATATAAGACATCAGACAACTGACAGCATCGTAAAACCTATTAGCTTCCACCGGTTCACCAACAATCTCAGGAGAAATCTTTGATAACAATAATGAAGCCTGAAGTCAAAGAACAAAAGCAATTAAATATTTAAAACGTATAATTATAAAAACATGCTAGACACTATACTGTCAAGAATACTGGCACATACATGCCATGGAACAAAACTGTTTGGTTCACGGGGAAAACGTAGGAAGATCAAAGAAATCAAGTTCCTATAGGAATTTTCATTGTAGCAGTGTTTGGAACAAAGGAAGAGACCCAAACCGTTCTAGAGGAAAGGTAATGAAACCTGCAGTTTTGGAGGAAACAAAAGGATGAGGTCTGACCTCATGGGAATATTTCTGCGGCTCATGCGCACTCACGCACTAATCTGCATACTCCCTCCCTACATGCATGCACAGCATGTGCTACTCCCTAGTCGCTACCTGCATGCACAGCCATGTGGGCTCCTCCAAGACACGTCAATTTTTCTTAACTATTACATGTTGCTTTGTAGAGGAGTATTTAGCTCATATTTAATCTAAACAACTGTGTTTAGCACAAATCAATAGACTTTGATGCTATTAGTATTCCTGTGTTCCAAACACTAGTTTCTACAAAATTTCTGTATTTTCTAATCCTATGTTTTACACATCTATTCCTTTGTCATACGTGTGTTTTCTCTCATTCCTGTGTTTTGCATTTCTATGTTCCAAATAAGCCCCTATTAGCTATGTTTTTTTTAATTTTTTTATCAGAAACAGGAGGGGTGTGAGCCCCTACTGTGCTTTATTGAAAAAAAGGAGCAAAAATCCTTATCAGCTATGTGAGCATAAATATTTGCAAATTTACTATCCTTGGTTATATATGAATGCTATTTGACCCAAGCACTTTACCCATATAGTTTGATTAATGTGGAAAGAGTTTATAGGTGCTGTAAGAACAAAGGATCCTAGATCTCAAAAGACAAAGTATTTGAACACCTAAAGTAAAATTCCTTTAATGCTGTAAGAGTTTATAGGTGCTGTAAGAACAAAATAGCTTATTGGTAATGCTGATGACCGAGTTCACCTTTAATCCTTCTGCAGTGCAATCAGATACAGTCCAACCATTATCAGCAGTTGAGAATGGCCATGCACCTTTAGATGTGTGGCGGTACCAGTCATTCAGATCACCAGGACAGTCGTCAAGAACCTTTTGTAATGAATAGCCATTTATCGGTACTGTAAATAGACCTAAGGTTGAACCATATACATACATCAAATGTACCTGCGAATTCTTGATGTAGCTGTGTGCTAGTTTAAGGGTGGGACCAAACTCTTTAATAAGGTTAGTAGCCACAATGGCTTGAACTGCGAAAGCTGTATCCCAAAGTTGGCTGCCATTATAACCCTACAGTGGAAATGGCTGGTTGGATTGAAGATGCCAAAACAATCGCCAATCCAATTAAGAGATAGCAAAACATAATATGTTGACAGGTTTGCTGTTGCAGTAGCTGCCTAGAGAAAAGGAAATTGGCAACGGAACAAGCAATAATCACCTGCATCTTCATGCCATCTTCAGCAAGCCACAAGTAATCATATACTCGTGGAATGTGGAGTTTGAATGCCTCTGAGTTTGGATCTTCAATCCAGCAAGCAAGCATATTTAATACCTGCATAGAATTTCTTGCTGTAATCAGCTGAATAATATTGAGATATAATCAGGAAATAATATAATTATTTAGTAACATGGTATATACTTCCGATAAAAGTTTCACAACCTACGAGCATAAATCACACATCATCAGATTTGCAGAAGTGATTTAAGCCAACAGAAGTGGCTAACACAGTCAGAAATAAACTATACTCATGACCCTGAGGAATCAACAGGTAAATGCACCAACAGTCCTTGAACTGGTAAGCGAGTATCACTTAGGTCCACAAACTCTTAAAATGCATTTTTGAGCCCCTCTTTGTCAATGCTACTGTTATATGTGAGTATCACTTAGCTCATTCTTATATGTTTAAGGGCTCCTGGTGCTTTTAACTTGTAAATGAACTTCTAAAGTTGTCCTAAGTAAAACAATTTAGAGTCTAACCAAATTTATGGAGAAGACTATCGACATATGTGGCACTAAATAAGAAAATTATGAAAATATATTTCATGGTTTATCAAATGATGTAATTTGGTGCCACAATTCTATAAATTTAGTCAAACTTGGGATAGTTTGACTTAGGAGAATTCTAAAGGTTGATTTATTTTGGGATAGTGGGATTACATAATTGTTCTAGAATGAAGAGAAAGAAAAGTAATTCCATGATTTGAATGGATCACTCAAGTACTATCTTGTTTGGCATAATCCTATTGCATGTGTAGTGGGTACAATTAGCAAAATATGATTATTTTCACTGGTTGCATGACATAGATCACATGACAATCATAATGCATGAGATGGTGGAAGAACTGATAAATCACATAATCAGCAACAATTGTTTTAGTTCTCCTAGACAATTCAGAAGGGAGGTAATGTGAGAAAAAAAGGTGAAGATGTTATGGGGGAGGGTTCATTATTGTAATGCCATAGTTGTCTAAGCCCGTAGAAGCTGAAAGTTGAAGCACTGAAATCACAAAATGCCTCAGTTTTTAACTCTGATTATAGAGTAAATAAATCTATAAAGTCTCTAGCATATGGATATGGCCATGTTTTGCTTGTAGAAAGAGTATGACAAAATAAAATTCCACCACCTGGTAAAGGTTCAACAAGCAAACATAGCTCTCAATTTACCTTGGTTACAGGACCAATGCAGATGTATTGAGTGTTCTCATCCTCATAGTGAACATGTTGCATGACAATTTCTAGAGCTTTCTCCCTCAATTTGCAACCAGGCCAGTGCATCATAACTGGTTCAACAAATTTATGGAGAGATGCCCATAAGACATCTTGAACAAATGGGTGCGGACGGTACAGATCTTCCTGCAACATAAATGTATTAGAATTCCTTCAGACAGAGGATCCAAAATGGGCTCCTCATATAACAAGGAAGATAACCATAAAAGTTCCTTAAGCTTCTAGAACTAAGCAACTTTTCAAATAGCATCACTTGCTAGTTAATGAGTGCTATTAAGGATACAAGTTCCACATGGTTTGGGTCATTGGGTCAACTCAAAACTTGCTAAAATGAACTAGAATGGTATGCAACATAATTAATTTAGGAGGAGAAATGAACTAAGGTATCTGACCCACAAAACACCATTGGGTAGCCACTCATCCTTAACTTTTATAAACAAAAAGGAATTCAACAGCTTGACTTTGTGACAAGTTGTCCAAGTGACTAGACTATGTTGTATAATCGAATGAAAACTCCATGACTTTATAATAGATCATCCACGTGTCAAAATTGACTCTGTGAAAAGATTGGCCAGGTCTCTAGAATGCACTGTATGCTCTAGTGTGCTTCTGTGACACACCAGAGTATCATACGGTGGGGAACATTCTAGCATATTTCATACTAGCTATTAGTTGAAAAGGATATATTAGTAGCCCGTATAATCTGGCATCGGTAATGGTGGTCGAGGGATCATTCGGTGGTGTCTCACATTAGTCAACTTTTTTAATGGCTAGTAGCCCCTTCACCCTTTATATAAAGTAAAACCCTTGGCTCATTTGGAGCTTCTCTTCCACTCTATTATTCCTAGTACTTATAGAGAGGATAATGAAGCAATTGAAGAGCCATCCAAACCAAGAAATGAATTTAAGAATTAGCCTTGAGTGCTTGGCGAACTTGTACAAAATTTGGTCCATGTGCATCAATGCCCATAAAAAAGGTTGCGCAAAAAGTTAATTAACAAACCTTAGCACATATGTTGCGGACCTTGTCCCAATCAATCTCGTTGTAAGGGTCATTGAAAATTTCCTTTCTCAATTCCAACACAAGTGGTGTGATTCGGCCGACAAACCTCTTCCCATAAATGTAGCACATAGGCAAATACAACATTCGACAATGACACCACATCCTCCCTACAAGAATGTGTAAAGTGCAATAGCATATCAGAAAGAAACACCAAAGAAACATTTACATTGAGTTGTTTGATTGCTAGCCGATTGGCCAATTAAAAATGGAAAAAGAGGATGATATATAAATGATGAATTTTGTGAAATAAAATTATTGGCGATTGGAATATTCAATTAAGGCATACTACATTTAACCTCTAGGATCGATTAGCAATCTTTACCATTGAGTGGTAGATTGTATATATACACCTATAACATACTAGATTTATGTATGTCAAGAAAAAGAAAGCAGAACCTGGATGAAATGGCAGGAGATATGGTAGTAGCCATAGTTCTGGTGGGACCGGGTTGTTACCAGACCATTCAAATACACCAAGTATCTTAAATAAGCCAGGTAATTAAAATGAATTAAAGCAGATCCAAGAAAATGGAAGCAGCTAATAAACAAATAAATAAGACTTAATTCCCCACCGAAAGCCAAAACTTCCCCCATGATGCTATATATGTTGCTCCACCATGATCTAAGATCCAGTTTCGACCATTCTCCATGGCTCCATCTCCGCTATCTGGTCCCTCTCCAAGCAATCTCAAAATAACATAGCTCAGTGCTGAGCCAAACATGGTGCTCGGACCCTCAATGTGCATGCCCCAACCGCCATCTTCATTCTAAACTTGCAGTAAAAAAAAATTACATCACATTTAGCCACTGTACGGATGAGAAACTTAATTAGGGATTGAATCCTTGCCTGATGGTTATAAAGATATCGACGGATCTCCTTCTGGTGTTCTGGTGATAGGACAATGTTTAGTGCTCCAGTCACATACAATGTTATGACCTGGGTATAGGATAAACACAATCAGTAGCTGTTTTGTAAACCAAGAAACATGAAACATCCATATAATCTAAATCTTTCTTAAAAAAGCAGCTAAATTGGTATCACATTTAATAAAAAAAGTATTGGTGGTCACATACAACATAAAGCAAAAGTGAGAAAGAAAAGAGATAGCACAACTTTGTCTTATACACATGACAAGATTAATCACACAATTAATCGTAGGAATTGAATGCATATCCAAGTGAAGTAAAAAGTTGCATATCACTGTAGAGTTGGAGGAGGTACCAAGCCTGGCATGAGGAACATAGGACCACCATAGTCCCCAGGCCAGTGCCCATCGTGTGCCTGGATAGTAGAAAAACGGTTGAGTGCCCTTTTCAAGGTAGTGGACACGGCTTCAACGGTAACATCTTCATGCTCATCTAGTTTCATCGCCAGAAGGTCCAGCTGAAGAGGATTTTCTTTGGCCAACTGCATGCAATATATAAGGAGAGAATATATATTCCAATTATTTACAGGGAAGCAGAGCACTGAAACATAGACTGCAGAAGAAAACAGGCTAAGTATAGGAGTGTGTGTGCATGTTGTGTGTGAGTGAGAGAGAAAGAGTCTATTTTCCCTCTAATACATTGGTTCCCCTCTCACCACCTATATCTATTGGGTCAACAAATATGCCTACCTATTTTTTCCCTTCGTCTCTCTCCTCCCGCGTGCACACGGAACCTCTTGCCGCCGCCACCTAGAGGCTTCCCTCCCCGTCACGTGGCCCTCCCAGCGGCAGTCCTCCCCAGTGGCCACCATTCCTGGCGCCGGTCCTCTCCGACGACCCTTTGTTCCCGTCATGGTGCGTCTCTGCTCCGGCCACCAGCATGGCGGGTCCTCCTCCTCTGTGGCACCCTGACCCAGCGCAGCTCTCTGCCCTGGCCACCGGCGCTGCTGATTCGGCACGGTGGGTTGCCCCTCACGAACGCCGTCCGCGTCCGCATTGCTCCCCACCAGCCCCCTAGCGAACACCCCTCCCACTGGTTGGTCGGTGCCCCCATCCCCTCCCCGTGATTGCGTGACTGCTTTGCCCGAGTTCGTCAATGCCAAAAGAAAGAAGGAAGTGGATGATATGTGGGCTCCACATGTCATTGCCTGTTAAACTGAATTTAGGATCCATAATTTAGGTAGTATTACTGAAGTTGGAAACAAAATTTAGTTAGTATAAAAATAGGTGGGTATTTAAACAGATATTTAGGTAGTACTGCTGAAGATGCTCTAAACATATGGTATAGTAAATCCTATAATCGGTATCCCTATGGACCCACATTTTTTTTGACTAACCCACCTTTAATTTGTGTTGTTAGGTTTGCGCGGGAGGACCGGAGGCGGAGCAGCGGAGAGCTGGTTTGGCTGGATTGGGCCGGCCGGCCTGGTGTCGAGTATGGATGAAAACGGATCGGATACGGATGGATATCACTGATATCATATTTGTTTTTATGTTTTTAGTCGGATTCGGATTCGAATACAGATAGTGTCAACAATGTCGGATAAAATACAATTGGATGTCGACATCATAAATATACAATTTAAGTTTTCAGATACGGATACGGTATCAGATATTGAACATTTGAATTTGGATGCAGATAGATCTGGACCCTTCTAAACAAATTCGATCTCGAATACGATCAGAAAAATATTCATACCATTTTTATCCCTAGTGTCGAATACTCCAGTCTCGAGTGGTTTGGGGTACAAATATTATTATTCTACTCAGTACATACATAGCGCGTGCCACACACACACGAGAGCCCAGGCTCCATCAGTTGACGCACCTGGTACCGAAGGCTAGCTACTGGAAGTTAACGCCATGTTTTGGTTGCCACTAATAAATTTTATCACGTATCGTATCAAATATTTTACACATACTGATATACATAAATATTAAATATAAATTATTTATGAAACTGTGTTTACTTAAAACACAGTTAATAATTTACAGAAAAAAAATTTAAAACTTAATTAGTCCATAATTAACATTAATTCTCAAATAAAATAAAACTATTATAGTACTTGTTAAACTTTAACACCCACGACCAAACACTATGTATACAACGGGACCTACCTGGATGCGCATGAGCAGGTCGGCGCTGTGCTTGAGGTGGTGCCTGGTGTCGACGAAGGCCTGCCGCGCGGCGTCGACGGCGGGGTCGGGGTCGGCGGCGGCGTCGAACTCCCAGACCTGGCGGCCGACGTGGCCGTTCTTCGTGCGGAGCCCGCCCCCCCCGCCGCCGCCGTCCTCCGCGACCCGCAGGCGCCACATCTCCGCCCCCGGCCGCGCCTCCGATCCCTCCCTCAGATGATGCAGCGGCGCAGTGCCGCCGGCGGGCAATGCAATGCAAGCAGGCTGCCCGTTTTGTCTTTCTTTGATTGCTTCGTGCTTCGATTCCTTTCTCGATCTGCATGGGGTTTTAAATGGCAAAATTGCTCCTTTGAGTCACAACTCCGCTAAAGTACTTTGAATACTACGTAGCTTTTCTGGATGCGTACGTTCGTCCGTCGTCATGGGCATCACTTTCACAATTCCACAGGGTTGACTGATCTCTTTTTTATATGAGGTTTGTTACCGTGCTTAGAGGAACCGCCGGTTCCTCGTGTGAAAAAAAAATGATAGCCATTAATCTAAAAAATATAATTAAATATTCTTAAGAGTGGGTGGTTTAGTATTTTTTCCATTCTCCCTAACATACCCAGCCGCACAGCTCGATCCGCTGAGAAGTTCTCCTCTGTGCTTTGTCGCCGTCCGCCACCCGCGCTGTTCCGATATTCTCCGTTGCGCGCCGCTGGTCGCCCCGATATTCGCCGTCGCCCGCCGCTCGCCACTCCTAGAATTCGTTGTGGCGCGCCTCCCGGATTTTGCCGCCGCCTCTCCTCGAAATCACCGCTACATGACTCTCCGGGGTCGTCGTCTTCACACAGCCTCCTACAGGAGCTCGCCCACCTAATTTGGTCACTCATCATGGCGCTAGGGACTCTGGACTGCTCTGAAATGGTGGTTGCCGGCTGCGGCGGAGTAGACGAGGGAGGACCGGAGGAGTGGTCAATTTCGCTGTCGCCCGCTTCTCCGGAGGTCACCATCTTCCAATGGCCGCCTGCAGGAGCTCGTCCGCGTAATGCGGCTTTGGGAGCTCCCGGTGCTGCTCCAAATCGGCACAGCGGCGGAGGGGACGAGGGAGGAGGAGTGGCGGCAGGAGCCCGTTGGGACTTGTCATGGCGCTTGGAGGATTGAGGGGTGCGCCTGAAGAGGCTCGTCGTCCTACACTGAAGAAGCTCGATACTGCTGCAGGGCATTCACGTTGGGCAGCTGCTGTAGGTTGCTAGGCTATTTTGATTTACCCACGCATATACGCGTACTAACTAAGCATATCTGTGCTAACGTTACGCCTTACGGTAAAAGCCAAAGACAATATTTTTGTACGCACATAATTGTTTGTATCGCTGGTGCATACACGTCATTCATTGTCTCTATGCTACATGCTTGCATAACTGCTGACAACACTCAACCAATGCCCTTGCCAACATTACGGGATACATTAAGTAACTTTTTCACACACAAATCTATACTATATTGTTAGAATCTCCTAGCTGGCTAGATTATCCAAGTGTCAAATTTGTTATTAGAGAAGAGCCAAAATGAAAAAAAAAATATGAATACACGAAGGAACAATATTACCTGAATGTAAATAGATAATACACCTTTCAAGCCAATAACAACATAAATAGATTTTCACACATGCACCACGTTATAAGCATATTGCCCCACAATAGCATCTAGCATTCTACACCATAAGCATGCACCTTTCGAATTCAACCTGCCATACTTATATGATCTATTTACTTCCTAAAACCAAACCCTAACTCTTTAACTCTCCTCTCAAACAAATGTTTATTAATAGTTTGGTTGGAGTTTGTTGTGTGCGTGTGTGGCCTTGTTTAGATACACCCAAAAATCCAAAACTTTATAAGATTCCTCGTCACATCGAATCTTACGGTACATGCATGAAATATTAAATATAGATAAAAAAAAATAACTAATTGCACAGTTTACCCGTAAATCACGAGACGAATCTTTTAAGTCTAGTTACTCCATAATTAGACAATGTTTGTCAAATAAAAACGAAAATGTTAGTGTCAAAATACAAAAAACTTTTTGCATCTAGGCCTTGTTTACTTACACCCAAAATTAAAAAACTTTTCAAGATTTCCCGTCACATCGAATCTTTAGACGCATACATAGAATATTAAATATAAATGAAATTAAAAACTAATTGCACAGTTTGGTCGAAATTTACGAGACGAATCTTTTGA
>Ga0182004_10000880_pt1 | contig 20372 bp, 17 predicted proteins | sample Sormic07211540_1_FD_120479 | JGI IMG/M metagenome (GOLD analysis project Ga0182004, IMG submission 120479) | Endophyte microbial communities from Sorghum bicolor roots, Mead, Nebraska, USA - 072115-40_1 MetaG | ecosystem: Host-associated > Plants > Roots > Unclassified | place: USA: Nebraska...
GTGGAGTGTGGCCAGGTCGTCGCCGCCGGCCATCATGTGGACTGGTTCGTGCGACGGGAGATCAGGATGAGTAGCGATGGCTGCTAGTGACACCATCTCGGAGGCACTAACGGAGCCAAGCCGATGGGCTGGACCCGGGTCTTTGCTTGGACGGGCTGATTCAAGTTATTAAAATAATTAATTTCTTTAATTATGTGTTTTGATATTCGTACAAATTTTGAAAAAAGAGAGTAGCGGAGCAGTTGCCATATTTTAATTATATTTGTATGGGCAAGTTATTTATGTTTTATTAGGTTTAGTTGTGTGTGTACTTCATTCATAATTGGGATCCGTTGTTGTTCGTTTAATTTTTCTATCTATAAATATGGCCACTCTATGGGAGAAAGCCCTTCACATACAAATTTTATTACACGTGGTCAACAATAACCTACTCAGATAAAGGTCTTTGTTATCGTATATGTAATCTTATTGTTAGGTCTTTGTTATCGTATATATGTACTTTTCTCTTATACTTTGACAAATGAAGAAATAGCCAAAACAAAAGTTATAGATCTCGAAAGGTTACACAACTTTATAGTTGGCAATTTTTGCATTTGAAGTCATCCTTTCAAGGAAAACTATGTTTCAATTTCTCGATTTTGAATTTTGAATTTTAAAATGGCCTGTGCAATTATTTATGAAGCACAAGTTAAGTTATTTTCAACTTGAATGTCTATAAATAAATACTTATATGTGTGGTGTGCAAGGTGAGGGAGGATAGTTTGTTAATACATAGGAATAGGGATGAAAACATGATAAGAAATTCCATGTCGATGGACACCGTTTCTCTTTTTCTTTTTGCTGATTGTTTTCATTTTGTCGGTGCTTACCTAAAATAGGGTAAAAACGGGAAGAACATGGAGAAAACAGGATCGAAAACAATTTGGAGTTTTGCTGATTTTCTGTTCTATCCAAAGCTTAGGAAATTTGCTAGTGATCGACACCCTGGCTAGTGGCTAGCTTTGTATATATCTGACATTTCAGTTGGCTGAACAAGGTGGGACAGACCGTTACTCTCACCTTGGTTCATTGTGCCGCACTGGGTGGCAAAGCCAGCACGCCATGTGGATAGGAAGTGCTGGATGGTCGACACTTCTTTTTTTCCTAAGCAGGATGGTTGGACACTTATTGGGACCTGCTCGGCCACAAAATTTATTTTCTTTTATCGAGTTTGTTTCGGGTTCGCGTGTATTGATTAGGCACTATAATATTTTATTGTCTATTATGTCAGTTTTTCCAAGTAACCGTCTTCAGCCTATTCGCTTGGCAGATAAGCCATAGCTAAAAATATTGTTCGCTGATTTATTGTTAGAGATTCGGCAAATAAGCTCAAGTGTTTCCTCCAATATTTTATCAGATGAAACTCAAACTGGTTGGGATGATGGTTACATTTCAGTCTCTTTCTACTCTTGAGGTATGCTTTAATTAGTATGTTGATATATCCATTTCTTCTTCCTAACACAATAGTTATTGGTCTTTGCAGCCCAATGAGGAAAGTGGTGTCATCAAGTTGAAAAGACCCAAGCAATCACTACCATGCGTACATATTTGCTCTACAATCCCTTCTGACACAGTCTCATATTTTTGTATGAACCAATTGCGTTTGTCAAGTGAGCAAAACGTCGACTAAGATTCTGATATAGTACCGCTTTTCTTTTCTGGACAGCTTGTGCAAATAATAAATATTTCGAGTCAAGATATGTGATAGTCTCTAGCCTATGTATTCATGTGATGCCAATGGATGTAACATTCCTATCTTGGTGCTTGTTAGTTTAGCAATGTTTTAGAGCTTACTGTGCGGAAAAGAATGGCAAAAAAAAAAAAACGCACTCACACGCCAACGTTGTCCAAACCCAAACGTTGTAGAGTCTCCAGCAGGTAGCTCCAATTGACCATGCATGTCAAAGGATTTCTAAATGTCCAGCATCATGAATAAGGCGAATGTTTTTTATTTATTTATGTAGCCTCCTAACATTGTCCTAGTCCGAGGCATATAGAAAGTTGGCATGTACTCCCTCCTTCCCAAAATAAATATCATTTTCATTTCTCGAGAAACAACTTTGATTAAATATATATATTAAAAATATTAATGCTTATGATATATAATTAGTATCATTGGAAAGATCTTTGAATCTAGTTTTTAAAAAATTTATTTGGAGATATAAATATTGCACATATTTTCTATAAATCTAGTTAAATTTGTGACACGAAAATCTAAAACGACAGTTATTTTAGGACGGAGGGAGTATGCTTTGCTTTTTACTTAATGCACTTTGGCATTTTGACAACAATGTGTCACTACCGAAATGGTAGAATTCTCCTAGTATTTTTAAGTAGTAATAAAACAATACCACTAGTCATAGCATATGAGAATTCTCACTAAGAGGCACTTAGTAGAAAAGTTTATACTAAATTTTAAATAGTAAAATATTAGGAGAACTCTACGTTACTAAGAGAATTAAAATTCTGGTTGTGCATCATGCAGAGCCTCCAACTTGGAGAAAATTTTGGCCACGCTTTGAATTAGGTTAATTGGCCTATTGTCATTCATACGCAAGGCGTCCAATTTCTATGGAAGGACCATGAATCAAGGAGCTCAAAGGTGTCCAATTTTCTAACACTTGGTCCGGACCTGCCGATTTGTCTCTAGGCATGGATCAATGGATAGATCTATGCAAAAGTTATTATGTGATGGCTACGCAATCGTGCACGCGCATGTGCCTGACGAAGAGGAAGAGGAAGCAGGTTGTGCCACCATTAGGAAGAAGAGGAGGGCTCACCAGCGCCAGGTCAGAGACGTAGAAGATGACGATGGCGCGGCTAGGGTTTTGGTGGCCGCACCCCACTCTTCTCTAACTCCAATGGCCTTAGAAGAGAAGGAGGCTCCAGAAAGGCAGATCGGCTAGGCGATGGGGACAGCAAAAAGCGGCTTAGGGGCCCTAGCGATAATGGAGGCGGCCAGTCCAGGAAGGGGCTAGGGCGCCATGGCCAGACCTCACCATGGCGAGAGGGGAGGGAAAGAAGGCGGTCGTGACAGGAGCGAGGACGATGACGGTGAAGCCGAGGCGGGGATGGGGGTGAGGACAGCGTCGGGAAGGAGGAAGAAGAAGAGGGGCGTGTGGAAAAGAAAGACAGGGCAGTGGAGACGACGGGCACGAGGTGGGAGGCGGGGTGCGCTACAGAGATGATGGGGGTTTCCTCAACGTAGGTTATCTTCATCCATATATTTAGGCCTCGTTTGCTTCGTTTTTGTTACTGTCTTGGAAATGTTCTAGGCTTGAATAAAGTGGTTCTAGGTGTGTCATTCGTTCCAGGCCTGGTTATGTTCCAGACTTAGGAGCATCCGTCTCCATTCCAGGCCAAAGAGGAGGAAAAAAGTCTCAGATTAACCAGTTTTCATGCTGGGTCGTATCTAACCGAACAATTATTTTTTATCTGTCCTGACTTTAAGCCAGGCCTATTCGATCGGCGTGGAAGTTTTGGAACAGGCCAAAACAAACGAGGCCTTAAGAGCATCCCAACCGTTTGGCAAATAGGTTTTGCATTCATGTATTTGCAAAAAAAATTAAAAAACACCTATCCAACGGTTTGGCAATTGGGCTTTGTAATTTTGTTAACTTGGCAAATAGATGGGAATGACTCCCATATATGCCAAGCCCCTCCGCGCTTGGCATCGTGTTTCTCGCGCGAAATCTATCGCCCCCGCGCGTGGTCGTGAGACTACTCCCTCCTCTCGCCGACAGATTTTCTTTTTTGCCAAGTGATTAATACCAAACTATTAGGATTGCCTCTTTTCACCTTTGTCATATTTATTTAGGACTTGGCAAACTCCCTCATTTGCTAAACAAACTATGCAAAACGGTTGGAATGCTCTAATCTCTTCTTGGGAGAAAAAGGGTTTTCCAGCGACGATAGGTCCGCAGGCAGGTGCCCAACCGATGATCAATCAAGAGTGAATGGCCAGGCTTTTGTTGTGGACTTGTGGTTGACCCAAGTGCTCCCTGAAGTAATCATGTGTAGCCGTGCATCGAGTGAAGGACAGGGGAGCCAAAAAAACAAAAAAAAAGCACAGAATACAGCACAAATTTGTCCATGGGAAAATATTGCTGAAATACTGAACGTCTCTCATCTACTATCTCTGCACAAAGTTCTCTTCCCGACTATTTTAATTTGTTCCTTGCCAAATTAAATAAGCTCATACAGAAAATTTTATGATGCCTAATGTTGCACAACTTATGCTTATTCCACGAACACTATATATAATAATTGTATAGTAGGCTTCTCAGCCTCAGATTTGCACGCATATCAGTATTCATTCAGGAAGTCAAGCACTCCGTGATCAGTCGGTGGGCTCTGTCCACTCCGCGATAGCCAGGGTGTGCCGCCCGCCACAAGCCACGTACTTGGCCTGCCACTGCCCGTCGGGGTTGCTGCTGCTCTTGGGCGGCGGCAGGTCGATGGGCACTTCCATGGGGTGCCCCGTCGTCACCTTCCTGCCGTAGCCCAGACGGCCATGGTCGCCCCTCCCATACTGCCAACACCAAAAGAGATTCACCATTAATATGCACGGCAAAACTCCATAAAACTATGCGTAATGCAGAAAACGTCAATAATGCCTCAACTGGGGTTAGTGAAACTTGGGTAAAATACATACAGTTGATAACAGTCATTCTTAGAACATAAAGCGATGCATCGTGTTGTTTAAAAGGCATATCCAAAATCTTCCAAGTATTTCATATGTAAGAAAATAGAAAACCTGGTCTGTTCATCCTTGTCTCAACTATGGCCATGTTTTTTCCCTCAGGAAGAATGTTCTATAGCTTGGCTACTGACCACAAAATCAACAATGTATGTGATCATGCTTGTATGGATTCAGACATCCTTGGGTTCGCTCCAGTTAAAATTGCTTTAATGCACTTCAGGATTTTGCATAAATTTTAGATTTTTCTATTGGTGGTATTCTACTGCAAAGACCATAAAAATGGTCAAGTGGCCAGGATCTTCATTTTATATGTTGGAGCCCTGAGCTAGAAAAGATAATGGCAAGGCACATGGTAGGATTGTAGGGAGTAGAAGACAACTTCTACTTACAGAAAACATCCGGCCATCTTGAGTTAGCGCAACTGAATGTGTTCCTCCACATGACACCTGCAAACATGCAAAATGAGCTCTGCTGCGCAGCTTGGAGAAGAAAATTGTTCAACCACTTCAGGACCACAGTCCACAGGAAAGGCTAATGCAGCTGAAGCCAACAACATCCCAGTAATACCAAGGTCTATTACCTGAACAATATTTTCTCCAGCGAGGAGCTCAACCTTTAGGGGCACCATGCGACTACTCTTATCATCTCCAAATCCAAGCCTCCCATGCTCTCCTCTCCCCCAAGCATACACCTAGAGAGACCAAACAGCAACAAAGACTTTTAGTCCTAAGAAAGTTGGTGCAGGTTAAGAGAATAAAAAACAAATTATTTGTGTTCAAGTAGAAAATGATGAGTGCCAAAAAAGAATATTTTACAATGCATCGAGATTGGATCAGGTTGATTTGTGCAACTCATGGGCCTGCTCAGCTGTGCTTTTGAATCAGCTACAGCAGTTGTTGCTGCTTATTTTCTACTACAAAGAATAGTAGATGCAGGCAGGCTTGCTGCAGCAAGCAGTTCTGATCAGTCTGACATATATAATAGAGGCACCTAAGTGCATATCTGCTTTGCCCAGTACAGCATATATGTTTGTCACATGATCCATCTTTCTAAATAAACAACCACAAATCCTCAGTATTGTCTATGTAAGGAAAACCCTGGAAACAATCCTAGTTAATTTCAGATCTCAACATACACCTCAGTATGCTCCCCATCACTGTCTACCCCTATGCAATACAATATCTAGCCTGCAGTGCCTTCGGTTATCGTCTTGCCATTTATTGTGTTCAGTGCCAGTCTTACTGCGTTAAAGCACATGTTTCCATGGCATTAATATTCGTTTTTAGAAAATGCAGAATAAGGTACAGATGGATCTGAATCAATGGAACTCAAGCCAAACTTAGTCTGTGCCTTTTTTTGGAACAACTGCTGACTCTGTATTCGGTTAAGATGAGCTCAACACGGTCAACACACTCCTCTAGGTTACTTTCATTGTATAATGTGTATATTTCCGGTGCTCTCTAATCTGGACATCTTTAAAGCATGCCCTGAATAAATAGCAAGAAAATGAACTTATCTGCAGCCCAAAATAATATGTCAACAGCTTTCATGAAGTTAATTTCCTAAGCACAAAAGAATAGCCTGTCCCTCAATATATTTGTGTCAATCTGGTGGCTTGGCAGGATAAAACAGCATATAGTAAGATGGTAACCCTGAATTCAAGAATCAAGATAAAGGAAATACCTCTCCCTCTATAGTTAGTGCAGTTGAATGCCAGCCTCCAGCAGCAATGTCAACCTGCAAATGTAAGATATTGGAGTATATGCAACAAGTGAGAAATCAGGAAAGCAGTGTGCAGATAAATTATCAATTTATGCCCATGCAGTGGTGTCCTCAAATAAAGAATCGGATGCCATTCTTTGCATAAGCAACATCAAACATTCAAACATAGTATTCCAATTGTGCAATGATTATAACTGGATGTCCCGAAAAGGATGAAGCTTGTCAGATGAATGAAAGCTAAACCAATGATAGATCGAGCTCAGGGAAAAACAACTAAAAGTTTAATTTCTTTTTTATCTTGGTCTGTCATCCTTACATAAGCTCATTTGGCAATGGCTTGACAAACTTTTTTTTTAATAAATAATGCCTTGAGAAACTCACTGATGACAAACTAGTTTGAAAATGTATCAGAAAATCAAAGAGAAGAAATCAATCCAACTCACCAGTGAGAGATCAGATAGTCCTTCGACACGTATCGGCTGTGATCTTGGTTGGGTATCTCCAGTCCCCAGCTGACCATACTCATTACTACCCCATGCCCACAAAATTCCATCCTCTGTTAGTGCCAAATTATGGAATGCACCTACAGCAATGACCCTCACTTTCTCAAGCCCTTGCACACGTACTGGTTTAGATATTTGCTTGCTGAAAGAAGACCCATGCTCAACATTAGAATCAAGGAGATAATAGAAGAGTAAACAAAAAAAAATATTCATCATAAGGCACCATACATATCGCCAGGAGGCCATGGCTGTCCCCATGACCAGACGTGACCTTCTTGAGTCAAAACCACTGAATGTGTCCCTCCAGCAGCTACCTAGAATTAGCAAACGAATAAGCAAGCCAAAAGCTAACGAACCGAAATCACGAGTGCAGCACAAAAAAGTTGCAGCATCCTTTCACGACAGGAACATGCGAGAGACACTATAACTACTCCAGTTCCATTATATAAACTATCCTATATGTGGTTTGTGATCAGACTACTACTTTGGCAACAAAGCATATGCCAAAGTGACAACACTATCCAAAAATTGTTGGATTCCCTGCAACCAATGCACCGAACCAAAATTGCTAAAGTTCCAAGAACATTCCCACTGGTGCTAGCTACTTGCACAAAGCGGGAATCCAATTCCACTCACTTGCCGGACTTTGAGCTTGGGCGCGCAGCGCCTTGGGGTCGGGATGTCCCTCCAGAGCGCCCTCGTCCCGTCCTCCGTCCTCTGGGGCTCCTCACCGCACTGCCCGTACTCGTTCCCCCCTGCACACAATCCACGCACATTGCATCAAAGCAACCAGAAAATCAGTCACGGGAATCGCGGTGAAGAAGCGGGTGCCCCTACCCCAGGCGTAGGCGCGCCCCTTGTCGTCAACTGCGAGGCAATGCCACCCGCCAATCGCCGCCTGAATGAACCAAAGAAACCATAGGCCTCAGAGAGCTTGTTTCGTCAGCACAGCAGCACACAGGCACGAACCTCGCAGGTAAAGCGGAAGAACTGAGGCGCACCTGGACGATCTTGACACCCGCGAGGTCGTTGACGGGGCCCGGGGAGCTCTCCGTCTTGGTCTCCGGCGGGTGCCCGAGCGTGCCGCGCTGGTTCCACCCCCAAGTGAAGAGCTGCATGCGCGCGGCAAGGAACCCCAAGCAAAGCAACCGGGTCAGAACAGAACAGAACAGAACAGAAGCTCGCCAGGAAATGAACAACAAAGCAGCGGCGGGTCGGGGAAGGGGAAGGGGAAGGGGACGCACGCGGCCGTCGTCGCAGATGGCGAGGGAGTTGCGGCTGCCGGCGACGACGGCGGTGACGGCGTAGGGGGCCAGCGCCTCCACGCAGTGGGCCCAGTCCTTCTCCTCGTTCCCTCCCATGCCCAGCTGTCCGTCCTCCCCGGAACCCCTGCACAGAATGAGAAGGAGAGCAATCAGTTCAGCGGCCGCCCCGCCGCGTCGGCGTCGCGAGGAGAAACGGAGTTCCCCTCGCGCGCGCGCGCGAGAGAGAGAGAGAAGAGAACGCGGGAGAGAGAGAGAGAGAGAGAGCGCACGCACCACGCGAGGACCGCGGTGGCGCGGGGCGGGGCCGCCATGGCTGCGGTGGGAGTGGCGGCGCTCGGTGTCGGCGGGGGCGGGCAGCAAAGCAAGCAGCCGACGCACGCGGGTGCGGTGCTGCGGCGGATGGAGGTGGGTTTCCGTGCGCCGCGCAGGACAAGCGCTGAGCCCCCCGCGTGCGTGCGTGCGTGGCTTTTGTGCGTGGCCTGGCCGAGTGGCCGTGCCGTGATTTGGGCTCTTGTGCCGCGTGCGTGATTTGTGCAGGAAAGGAAAAGGATGGGTGTGGCGGCAGTGGGCAGGCCTATCTTTCTGGGCGAGTGTCCGGTCCGGGCCGGTCCGGTGCGGTGTGACCTGCGGTTCTGGTTTTTTGTGCTCGGCGCAACAGGTTTTCCATTTTCTTTTTCTCTTTTTTTTTGGATCCTGACGTGGAATCCACCGTTCCATCCACGTCTTCTCCTTTAAAAAAAACATTGTCCCTGAGATACTTCTTCAGTCCTACTACCTTGGTTTCAAATTATAAATTATAACGTGTTTTGTCTTTTTCAGATATATTATTTTTACTATATATCAAACATAGTGCATATTTAATTGTGTAATAAGAATTATAAATCTTGAAAAGCCAAAACATTTTACAATATGAAATTAGAGCAGTACAAAAAAACATAATTTGATAAAAGAGGGTAGCGGGCCATAGAGGTGTAGCCATTGCTAGCTTGGGTGGGTTGCAACTCAAGATCTAGACACTTAGATATATCGACGAACACAGTCCTTGAGAAAAAAAATGTGGGAGAGAGATGTCTACAACGAATCGACGACGGCAGACGTTATGGGGGAGAGGATGCCACACAGCCACCATATGTGTTGCGGAACGATGATGGACGAGAGAGTACAATGTTGACTGTGGCGTGAGGTGGTGGAGGAAGTGGAGTGTTTGCGTACGTGTGTTCATAGAGGTGAGTGTGTGAGCGTAGTGAGTGTCTGTATTGTACTATGTAATTCTCAATAAAAAGAAAGAAAGAAAGAAATGTTGATTGGAGTAAACTAGAGCAAAAAATTCTATTAAACCACATGTGTGGCAAGTATTTGAAACCTTTGATATCATATTTTGCAGACAATTGTTTGTACTATAGCTCAAGCTCTGATTCTGTCAATAAATTTGTAAGAATGGTAAATATATTCTCGTGCAGGTGTTTGTTCTCCTCCATCAAAAAAATCCTCCCATCTTTCTCCTTAGCTTTCTTGACAATATGGAAGAAACAATTGTGATGATTAGTGTTTGACAATGTTTTCCTTATAGCATCCCTCATTGCTAAATCTTCATCTGTGATTGTAGTTTTAGGATGCTTTCCTCCCATACAAATCAGCATTATCTCAAATAGCCATTCAAAAATTTCTGTAATTTTGTCCATTATGAAAGCACACCTAAATAGACAGTTGTCTTCATATTAAGTTATGCCGACAATTGATGCAAAATTCCATACTGTACTTGTTAATGTTGTTTGTTGTATCAAAACTTATAGTCTTTGTTTCCAAGCGGATGGTTATGCTCAAGATTGAGTCAAGTAACCGTACATACTCCTTTCTTTAGTGTCACAACGATTGTTTTCCCTTTATTTGGTACTAGATTGGGCGTGGGAGGTGTACCAGAATTCTTTGTCTTATTTTTTTGTACTTTGCATTCCTACCAAACTTGTTAAACTTTAGTGTCACCCTTGTTACATTGCCATTTTTGTCATCTTTCTTATCCTTGTATGGATGCCATCTCACCATTGAAAATCCTACTATATATGCATAGTCATTGTAGAAAGTATACGCGTCTTCTGATTTTGTGAATGTCATACCTAGCCAAGGAACTTGTTTGCTAGCATGTCCTTGAGACAATTGCTCCTTCAATACTAATTGCCCTTGGTTCTTCTAATTCGCTAAGTTTGAGTCATTGCCTTCACTATCTCAGCTCATGCATCTTGATCTCCTTCATTTACTATGTTTTTCTTCATTGTCCATATCATTGTCAAATAGTGTTACTGCTTTTGTGTCCATATCACTGCCCCCCAGGCCTCCCTTGTGCCTGTTGGTGTTGCTCCATGACACGGCATGTGCGCCCTTCTCCGCGACCATTGAAACCGGCAATGCATAGTGCCCGCAACCCACTGGCTTCTCTCCGCTAGTGCTAGGAATTCTGTAGTTGAGAACAGTGCGTTGGAGCTGTGGTCATGGCCGGAAGGAAGAAGCGACAATGGAGCATGGTGTTGTTGTTCAGGCACAAACGGTCTTCGCAGCAAGCTGCACAAGCACTCGATTTCAGATGCCTGAGCTAGGCAGTTGCTCATGGCAGTAACCAAACACACCTCAGGCGTCAGTCAGGCTTGCTCCTGGCTAGGCAGATCATAATGAGGGCAGCAACCAAACATGCCCAACAGGGGCGGATCCAGGATCATAGAGAGGGGGTGCTCATATTCTTCCTTTCTCTCATGTTTCTTTTTTTCCTGCTCTTTTCTCCTTTTCATTCATAGTTAGAAATTCAAAAGATGCTCCATGGAGGTTCTATGGACAACATGGGGATAGGGAGTGTTCAAGCACCCCCTAGCCCCCACACTAATTCCGCCACTGATACCCAAGTGGTCCATTATCTCTTTACTTTCTCCTTTTTCGTTAATGGTTGTTTATTTAGTGTAGCATGCATTTATTGCGTTTAGAAGAAAATGTCTTGTTGGTTCACATATATTTTTTTGTATAGTACACGGTTTTTTTGCATGAGTCAAATTGTTTTTAATTCGTTTGTGCATATTATTTTTAATTCGTTTGTGCTATATGCAGTGATCTTCTTAGCCAAAACACTGATTATATACAGTAAATTAAAATTAACCAGATTACTTCATGTTCATTCTCAGAGCAAGACTATGCCATTTGATTTAGTAGATAGTTAATTATACTTGCTATGATTACTGTAGGTGTGGAGGCAGTGTAGACTGTGTAGTTATAAGGTTATTTTTAGTGAGGGTTTCATGATCTAGTTTCCAACACATCTATATAAAAGAGTTTCATCCCCATAAAACTCTCTCTACTCTTATAAAACTTTTATCATCTCTTTCTTTATTAATATGGTGTCACATCAACGTATTTAATGTCTATAAAACTATGATAAAACACTATTAGAGCAAGTTTAATAATACAACTCACTTGCTGGCTGTAAGGTTCCTTACAGCCTTCTCCCAGCTCACTCATACAATAGTTAGCTATTCGCTATTAATACATGGCTCACTTATCTCTCACACAAAGTTTCTTGGTTCTTGTGCCTAAGCTGGTTGTAAGCTTACAACCTGCTTCTCCTCTCTCTCCTCCCTTCTCTCCTCCACCTCAGCATTTAGCCGGCTTACAACCCGCTATAATACTTACTCTTAAGACTGGCCTAAAGGAAGGAGGGTTTGTCATTTATACGCTATACAGGTCTATTTGGATCAGATCCAGGCAAACTTGCCTAGGGCGAGCGCGGCTCTCAAGGACGCCTAGGGTCAGGATGGCTGCCTAGCCGAGAAGTTGCCTTGGAGGCCACAATCCAAACAGGCATGTAAGTCAATGTTTTTTTAGAAAGACGCAAGAGCTTTGCCGTGTTTTTATTAGACGAGAAAAAAGAAAAACAGAACAGATTTACAATAGTTTATATGGCAACTCGACTTGAAACTACTATGACACACATGCCAAAAAACCGAAAGACTACTGGAAAAAAAAAGAGACAAAAGAAAAAGAAAGTAACCGGTTCCAAACCACTGTATTGCACTAGCATAAACACCTACTCAACAACATGCTAGGTCTTGTTGTCATTTGGTATTATTGAATTTCATCCTTGCAAGGCTAGGCTACTTGGATCGGTTGCAGATGTTTTTTGTTGGAAAGTTCTTCTATTGCGTTCCTTCCAGACGTTCCACCAAAAATAGATCATGACACCATCTATCTTTCTACGCTCACTTCTATCAAACTTTGCTCGGCATTTGCGCCAGTAACCATGTAAGGATCCATTCATTCCAACTGAGTTTAGCACATATAGATTGAGCCATTGTTTTAAATAGGACCAGACTTGCTTTGCGTAGGTGCAATCTTTGCAAAGATGAGTTGGCGTTTCTGGGTCCATTCCACATAGTTTGTAAATGGGATCATTTGCCCAATTACGTTTCATCAAGTTGTTGGCAGTTAGAATTTTTTTGTGCAGAAGTGTCCATGCAAAAAATTGGCATTTAGGTTCAGCTTGTGCTTTCCAAATTGGTGTCAATTTTAGCTTGCTGAAAGATCCTTCAAATTGGATGTTGTATGCACTTTTGGTTGTGTATTCTCCATCTGCTGTCCATCTCCAACGTATTGTGTCCTCACTATTTTTCTGAAGTGTAGTTTCTTGTACTCATAACCATAGTGCGGCGTACACATGCAGCTCTTGAACTGTTTGCAGCAGCAGGATATGTGCCACCCACCGGTTATATTGAAGCGCCTTCCACATCGTAATCTTTTTTCTCTTAGCTTTTCTGAATAGGTTCGGTGCAAAGCTCTTTGGCGATGTTCCCTCAATCTAGGACGATGTCCAAAAATTCACAGTTTTACCATCTCCTATTGTTACCACTGTGGAGGCCGCAAAGAGATCACCATCACGCCAATAGGCAATTCCAAGCACGCTCCTTGTATTTCCACTTGAACCAAAGCCATCGTAGTCTTAGCGCACGGGAGAAACATTCTAGGTCCAGCACCCCAAGCCCCCCCCCCCTTTCTTTCGGTCGACACGTCGTTGGCCAATTTACTAGGGAGTGACCGCCAAACACTTTGTTCGGGGTCTCACCCCTCCATAGAAAACTCCTCCTTATGTGATCGATCTTATGTACTAACCATTTTATTTCTAGGAAGGCGGTCATGTGATAAATTGGTTGTGCTGAGAGAACCGTCTTGAAGAGTTTCCCTTCCGGAAATAGATAGTAGCTTCCCTTTCCATCCAGGCAATTTTGCACCTATCTTATCTATCAAAGGTTGTACCTCGATTTTGCGAAGCTTTCGAATATGGAGTGGGAGACCAAGATATTTTCTAGGAAATTTACAAATTTTCTCGGGGAAATTTTGGAGAAGTTGTGCTATGGAGTTACTATCCACCTGAATGGGAAAAACTTCTGTTTTGGAGATGTTGATTTTGAGTCTGAGCAATCTCTGAAGAAGTTCAGTAATGTGTATAGATGATCCAGTTCCAAAGCTAATGGGTCTGCAAAGATGGTCGCATCATCGGCGTAGAGGGAGCATCGGAGGTTTGCCGCCTTCGATAGGATTGGCCTAAGAATGCCTTTTTGAGTAGCAGTGGGTCAATTGCCAAAATGAATAGCAGTGGGGATAGGGGGTCTCCCTGCCTCAGTCCGCGGGCGTGTGTAATCTCTTGGGTCGGTTGGCCATTCACAAGCACCTTTGATTTTGTTGTTCCTAGTAAAGATGATATCCAATCTCTCCACTTTGTACTAAATCCCAAGCCTATGACCTCTAGCAGAAAGCTCCATCCAATGGAATCAAAGGCTTTTGAGATATCAAGCTTGATGAATAAGGCTGATCTCTTATTTTTATAGAGGAGTTGTATAATTTTTTGGGCATATATAAAATTATCATGTATGCATCTTTTCTTGATGAAGGCATTTTGAGCATTGGACACTAAAGAATTCATGTGGGGTGCGAGACGGTTTGCTAATATTTTTGTAACAATTTTGACCACGTTGTTTATAAGGCTAATCGGCCTATAGTCTGTTATTTGTGATGCCGTTTTGATCTTCGGCAAGAGAACGATGTTTGCCTCATTTATAAACTGTAATCTTGCCGTGTGATGACTGAAAAAGCTCATAATTGCTTTTGGATGATATCTTGTTTCACAATACTCTAGCACTTCTTGTAGAATAGACCTCACCTTTGCTTTTGTTGTCATTTTTTATACACTCAACCGATATCTTTGATGACACTGTAGAATGTCGCTCCTTCTAATGAAGTTGCCATAGGTCAGAGGGGTTACACGTTGGGTGCCAATGCATAACATTGAAATCTTAGGGTGCTGTTGCTTCTTCTAATGAAGTTGCAAGTACGTATCGGTCATACGATTGCGACAATACAAAGGCGTTGCCTTTTTCTGTTTTCATTGGTTATTTACTTATTTGTACATGAATTCTAAATACTTCTGTGTCAGTAGAATGAATGTCATTCTGACAGAACTGTAAAGCTATTAGCTCTTAAGCACTCAATTATATGACACTGATTGTGTGTGCATTGAAAGATGGAAACCGAGACATATTTTTGAGTAATTTCTGTTAATCTCTTTTTACGTGCATGCCTTTTTCATACAAACAGCGTGCAACGGCGCAACGGCGCATTTCTACTAGGTGATGAACTGTATTGGGCTGATGGGCCAAGGCGAGATCGCTGGGGGCTGATGGGCCCGATAGCTGCGATGAGATCAAAGCTCTTGTCTAGGGTACGCTCCTGGATCCCCTCTTCTTCCGATGCGAATTCGTTTTATTTGGTCACGAACAAGGATTGATAAGAGACCTCGTGTTTTTTCGAGACCGAAGGAAAAAGTTTACTTCACCTACTACAACTATAAAAATAGACTACTTGACACTCTCAAACTAGACTGATGTTCACCCCTTGAAGTTTCCAAAACCGCTTAAATAACCTCCTCAAGTGGTTTTTGACTAAGCTACAGTCATCATAGTTTTGCTATAGTGACAGCGGTTTTATCTTTTTCTTTTATATTTATTTCACCTAAATCTTTGAAAAAATATAGTAAATTATACAAAAATATAAAATAAAAAATTCAATTTTGTTGGACTCCACATGAGTAGATTTACACAGTGAATATATAATATGACATACTTTAGTATAAAGTTTTTATTGTAGATTTTACAGAAATAATATATCAAAATCTTCATATTATTTTCTGTAAAATCTATAGCAAAAATTTTATACTAAAGTATGTCATATTATATATTTACTGTATAAATCTACTCATGTTGAGTCCAACAAAATTAGAACACATGAGTGTATATATACTTCATAATTAGAGGATGAAATAGACTTTTTCTGAGACTGATCTATACGGATGACAAGCCTAGAGAAGAGCTGATCGATGGAGCAGAATCCGAATCATAAGACCAACAACGGGTCTTCTGTTGGCACGCCGTCCTACATCACAGATCCGAGTGGCAAGGGAGTTCCTACTGCTTCTGTACGCTACTAGATCCCCTGTTCGTCTGATGCGATATACAATTCGTTTTGGGTCCTGAACAAGATTGAAATATCTGTGCTCTTATTCGTGTGTTCTTGGTGGCGGTGACGGTGGCGGCTTAGATGGGACTGCGGAGAAACTCCGAGACCTCGAGGCTCCAACTTACCTAAACTCCAAGAGCCGCGTGATTCCGAAATCTGCTTGGCCTTTAACCAAGAAGATGGTGGTGAGTGCAGATTCCACAATTATGGAATCAATCATATAGCTTTTTCTTCACATCACCTTTAACTAGCTCGTAATGTGATGTGACCCAGAAAAACCATTGATTTTTCTTAGAAGCAGTTTGATATAACCTCCTTAAAATGGGATCCCATAGAATGGGACTTGTGTGAGTGAGTGCAATCCTCAGTTAAGAATTAGCACAAACTTTTTCTTATTTGTCGGCGTCTTAACTCATGGCTCGTTTTGCTCTTATGCTGGATTTGGTTTGATGCATAAAACCAAAACCTTTCTTCTTTTCAGTTTGTGCTGGCAGCAGGGCCACACAACCAACAAGTAGTGTCGACAGCTTCAAGAATGGGGACATTAATGTGCAATGCAATGGCTGCAGCGGCAAGAACCATCAGCCCTCTCTGGAGAATGAACATAGTGATAATGCTGCTGGGAAGTTCTTCTCTGACTTGCCTGAACTCTGTGATTCCAGAATCGGCTTGAACTCTAACCAAGAGTGCGAGTGTAAAGCCATCTTCAGGAAAGATTTTGCTCTTGTTATACTTAGAGCAAAGGCTGCTTATCAACCTCATATTAGTCAATGGCTAGATCACTTTGTGTAATTTTGTTTGTTTTTTTCCTCTCTTTCTTTGTGACATGATCTCAGTTGTAAAGTTTTTACCTTTGTTTTAATAAAAGACAGTAGGGGGAAACCCCTCCTGATTCCATCAAAAAATAATAATCCACTATGAATAAATCACTCGTCATAGCCTTTTTTGTCACCTCTTTACTCCAAGGCATCTCTTTTTAGTTGGATGTGACATATAATCTAAACCTTGTTTTCAGCTTGTGTTGGTGGCCAGGGTGATAAACACACAAGTATCGGCGATGGCCGAGAGAACGGGGACATGGCTGCTGGGAAGACGCTGCTGCCCTTGAATCCGCAAGGGATACCGCGGAAGATGTTTAGAGTTGATCGTCGTGATCAAGACCTGCTTTTACCGAACCTATCTTGGGATGAGAAAGTAGTGTTCACCAGTTGCATATCCAAGCACCAGCTATTTGTTTAGCCTTCTCTTGTCCTTATTTTACAGCGGATTTTAAGCGCGAGCCACGGTTTAGCAAAATCTCTAACTCTTATTGGCCCTTGGATCCATGAATATTATCTCAATCAAGGTTTCTGAGTCTGATGTGCCTTATCCCATTAACATATATGGCAGTGGCGAGGGATCAGGTTGACTGGATGTGTTTACTTATTCAAGCGCGGCAGGGACAATCCCCAACGTATTACAGAAGAATATTGCAAATGTTAGTAAGATTTCTAATTCTAATTAGCTGAGGTATGAACTATCAAATAGATCTACAAATAGCAGAAATATCAGTTAGCAAATAGAATACTGCTACGACGAGCCATCTATATATGTTGTCTCTAGGCACCATCTAGATCTAGACGGCCCAGTATCGCTATGTTGTGCCTAAGGGTTTGGTTTTGGCATAGGGAAGGCTGCTTGGGCCAGGTAGGTGCATCCCACCTCTAGGCAGACGAAATCAGATGGGTCTGGGAGAGCTGCCTGGCCAAGCTATTTTGTCAAGCCTCCAATGTATTTGGAGTGAGAATCATATTCACACAAACGGAGTTCTTATGTTGCCAAAAAAAAAAGGTACCCTAATGCCATAACCTGGTTTGCTCTGGGCAGTGTTTAGTTCCTGAAATGAAAAATTTCAGGACACTGTAGCACTTTCATTTATTTGTGGTAATTATTGTCCAACTATGGACTAATTAGGCTCAAAAGATTCGTCTCGTAAATTCCGACCAAACTGTGCAATTAGTTTTTATTTGCGTTTATATTTAATACTTTATGCATACGTCTAAAGATTTGATGTGACAGAGAATCTTGAAAAAAATTAGGTTTTAGGGTAGAAGTAAACAAGGCCCTGATTCACATTTCTGACTCATGGGTTGGGATTGAAGTCAGGCTGTCTAATTTATAATTCTTGGATCTTGTGCTGATATTTAAATGAACTGAATTACGTTTGACTTGTCGAGCTTTATTTTTCTGTTGTTGTTCTTACATGTTTCTGCTGAATCCCTTCGCAGGATGATACCTTAACTATGACTGGCTCGTATCGAGCTCTTGCTGGCGATGATATTATGGTTTTTGAACTCTATTTGAAGATTAATAAGGGTGATGAAGAGGCAGCTGACCAAGAGTTCAGCAAAGGTTTGATGCAACGCCATACCGACCTGTGAATCGCTTCTCCTGACTTTATCTCTCAATAGTTGCCTGAGTCAAGTTAAAATGGAGTTTAATAATATTCCAAATGCATTGGAAGCTTCCGTTGAAGTTAATATATTGAATGAGGAATCTTATTTCCATCGCAAAATAACTGCTGGATATAAGAAAAATGGAATCCTTCTGTATGACAGCAAAACTTGGTTGTGGTGGCTCCTTTTCTGAATTGCTGGCTAAGCACATTGTATAATTTAGGATATTAAACAACCTAATATATGACCTTTGATAACCCGGAATCCTTTAATTTTGTCAACACGTCTTGGAGATCAAACGCTGTGCTTTTATGGTTAAGAACAGTTTTTGTCGAGCTAATGTCAGTCCCATCTCAGCATAATTAGCAAAAATGGATCAAACAGGGGACAACAAATGATCAAGGGCGCCATTCTTTCTAGTCGCGTATGAATGCTCCTTTGCTCGGGCCCTTGGGGCGCATGATATACTACTGCTAAGAAACACAAGTTTTCATGTTGTCAATCATTCTGTGTGTGTATATATATGTGCATGTCTAAAGCCTATGAAAATTTCATGCTGTCAATCATCCTTGTACCACGAGTGATTTGCTAGCTGTAATCTAAAATGTTGGATTCCACTACTGATTCGTTTTTGAAATGGTTCTCAAAATGCTTCTCCACTTGCTGGTACAGCGACCTTGCTTTCTTACATAGACTAAACCCAACTTGTTTACCTGTGAACTGTTAAGAATCTGATATCAGGTTTTGCAGTCGAAAGACTAGTGATTCTTATTATCAAACTAGTAGTTGGTCGACTAACTTCACTATGTAGCAGAGAACTGCCCTGGTTGCATAAAGCTTCAGTTCAATTTTTACCTTTTGCCTTGCTTTTCTAATGTTGACTGGAGCAGATGTCACACCGCTGGAGTAATTTCAGTCATGACTTTTCAGACCATCTAACAAAGTCGACCTACCGAATGAGGCGGCCACTGCATGAGTATGAGCAACAAATGCTCCTCCCGATTCCAGTTGCGGGAACTGATCCAGCGAGGAACGCCGAACGCGGCGGTTAATCCGAGAGGAATAGAGTGGATTAACAAGAGCCTGTTGGGATAAGTTTACGTGTCGAATTTGCCAGCCATTTAACAGTATTTTTCTTGAACAGGACAAGCAAAACAGGCTCATTGACGAATAAGCGGACAAGCCTGTAGAGAATGCAGAGACGCTTGAAACGCAGTCCATTCTGGCTGAAGGGTACATCATCGTCTCGTGTAGTAGATATAGGTTACCATGCACTGCATGATGTGGATGCTGTGCTCTGCTACGCAATAGTAGCCCTTCCTCGACGCGGCGCTGCCGCTGCCTCATGTTTCGCCATCTCACCACCGATTCGATACGATACGACCGCCCAATTATCTCACAACCTGTCAAGACGAGAATTGAATCATTGGATGGATGATGAGCGGCGACTCAGCGAAAGGGGCCGCCGGGCCGGTGAGAAAGAAGGCAGTGGCCGAGACGCAATACCATGATGGTTCATCTTCGTTCATCCTGCTCCTGCTAGGGATGAAAACGGATCGGATCGGTGCGGATAATGTCTTTTCCATATCCTAATCCGATTTTCTTTGTCAGATTCGGTGCGGAGCGGATAATACACGGATGCGGATGTGGATACGGTTTTTTCGGTAGTCGGAATTGGTACGGATATGGAGCGGAAACGGATCGGAGACGGATTTTAATAGTCGAGTAACATGTGCATACATAGAAAATTATATGCTTGTCAAAAATTTATTTAGTACATAACAGGAATAAGCAATAGATAATAATCTTGCATTGCATTCCATGTTGCTACTCTCACACTAATAATTAACACTTAACATGATATCTTCACTAAAGAATAATAAGTTATTAGCCAATAAATAATAGCATCTAGCGAATTTCTTAATTTAAAAATTAGAACATTAAACAACTACATCATAAAATAAAATTCCTCAGCTAATAAAGTTTTTAAAATCCTAAATTCTTTAGTCTTGGAAGAGAAATCTTTGGATATCCTATTTTAAACATCGGATAATCCGCATAAAATTTGCGGATAATCCATATCCGCCGGATTTTACCTATTCCATATCCTACCCCGTATCCGCAGACAATCGGATTCGGATTATCCGTATCCGCACGGATGTTA
>Ga0182004_10000881_pt1 | contig 20346 bp, 20 predicted proteins | sample Sormic07211540_1_FD_120479 | JGI IMG/M metagenome (GOLD analysis project Ga0182004, IMG submission 120479) | Endophyte microbial communities from Sorghum bicolor roots, Mead, Nebraska, USA - 072115-40_1 MetaG | ecosystem: Host-associated > Plants > Roots > Unclassified | place: USA: Nebraska...
AACAATCCTTTAAAGATCAGGTCTAAAATTTATTTAATAAAGTTGATGAGTGAAACTTTAGACTACTTTAGTTTACCTGTGTGATCCAAACATGGTCTAAATACCCGGCCATGCTCGTATGCGTGGACCATCATCCATCAATCAATCGTCCTATACACATGGAGAGGCAGAGGCTCTTAACTGCTATGGCATTATGGCAACGAGGCACGCACCATGAGTGCTTGCTTGCTTGTCGCAGGGCAATATAATTTGCTGTCAATCAATAAGTAGGAGTAATAATATATATAATCCCAATTCCTTCTGTTGTTATTTCTATCGGTAATGATATGTATAAGACGTCCGGACCGACGAACACCACTGTCCACTAGTTTTATCCGCTCCTAATCCACTCGTTGCCCCCTCCTCCCCTCACGTCTTCTTATCCATTTCTTTTTATCTCCCTCTTGGCTTTCCTCTTGCTGCCCCCGCCGCTTTTGCCGCCTGCGCCTGTACTCCTACTGCGCCGCTGGCATGCTGTCCCTCCCCCTTCCTTCCTCCCTCTTTCCCTCACTCACTCCGCTACGACCTTTATGCCTCTATGCCACCAGAGTGGGGGCGATGACCGTGGCTTACAGCGAGCGGCGCGCCTCCTCCCTCCATACTCTCTCTTCCTCGCTCTGCGACCTCCATGCATCTGGAAACGAGGATGACGGCACGGCTCCGACGAGGTGGGTGGGGAGGGATTTGGATCTAAGGCCTCTCTTTCCCCTGCCTCCTCCTATGGATTTGGATCTGAGTCCTCCTCTCCTCCTCCACCTTCTCCAGCTCCTGCTCCTCCTCCTCGTCCTCCTCCCCCCTGCTCTCTGGATCTAGATTTGTGGGATCTGGCAAGCTCTTGGGTTCAACACTCGAGCGTGTTATAGTGACATCCTCTGGTTGTTGCAGTACGTTTTCAAGTGATGTTGCAGTTGGGTAGGGTTCCGGTGAGCTCTCAGGTTCAGGTCTCATCATTATTGCAATGGTTTTCTCTAGACGTTGCAGTAGGTTTTAGTTGTTTATTGCAGTACTGTGTTCTGAGATATTATTTTAGTTACTTCAATCTTCATGTTGTAGTAGTTTGTTTCATGTTATTGCAGCAGTTGTTCGGTGTTGTTGTAGTCCATGGTATTTCAGTTCCTCCATCCAATGCTTCAATCTGCACTGTTGTATTAGTTGTTGCATGTTATTGCAACAACTATTTCGTGTTGTTGTAGTACTATATCCATGGTGTTTCGGCTGCTTCATCTAATGCTTCAATCTATGCTGTTTGTATTTAGTTGTTATATGTTATTGCAATAACCATTCGTTGTCGTTGTAATACTAGGTTCATGTTCATGGTGTTTCAGCTACTCCATCCAATGCTTCAATCTGTATGTTGTAGTAGTTGTTTGCATGTTATTGTAGCAGTTGTTTGGTTTTTGTTGTAATACTATGTTTTATGGTGTTTCAACTACTTCAACCTATTGTTGTAGCAGTATGTCCGGTGTTGCTACACTATCATGCGTATTGTGTTGCAACGTTAAGCATATGGGGGTAAGGGTGTGGGGACGAGTTGGCAGCGGGCGAATGTGCTAGGGGCCGGCAAGGCGAGAGGCGGGGTGGATCTCGTGCTCGTGGGAGTGGAGACGGGCTCCTTGCATGGAGAGCGGACGAAGAACAGTCCTCCGTACGAGGCGAATAGGGCAGGGGCGAGTTAGTTGGAGACGGATGTGTTTCCTTTTCTTTTTTTTTGTCTTTTCTCCATGTGGCGTGGGTGGAGGGCTCGGCGTGCAAACACGCTGTTGGTGCCTTTTTCTTTTTTTTTCTCCGTGTGGCGTGGGTGGGAGGCTCTGTGTCTAGACGTGCTGCTGGCGCTAGATGTTCGGGCGCTAGCAGTGTCGTTTTCTATATATATAGGACTATACTAGTATATAATCTTTGTTTTATTAAGATAAAAGTAGTAATCAATCGAATTATTGTAACGTAACCCACACGGGGCGGGTAGGCAAAAGTACACTACAGTGTACACTACACGTGGGATGAATGATGAATCCACGATGATATGGTCGTTTATCTCGTCCACCACTTCACTTGTGCAAATGAAACAATTCAACACGGCTTTCTTTACCTGAATGAAAACATAATAAAGGTAGGCAGAGGCATTTTCATGCACGCATGGTGGTTTGCCTGTGTAAAGTAAGCGTCTTCCATCGCCCCGTCGTGGACGACGTCACGTTGCCTAAGTTTTTTGTTAAGCCCCCGTCGCCATCTCTTCTGTTACATGTCCCTTTCCTCGATTCATTACCAATTAATGAATTCGCATACTACTAGCAAATTGTAGCAGTACTGGCAACTGCACTGGCGTCGTCAGTGTGTACACATGATCGATTTAATTGTCTCTTCTTCGCTGCCGGGACCGGGAGATGGTCTGTTCGTTTGTCTAGTGAGGTCTTGTTTAGTTCTGAATTTTTTTTGGTTTTCAGTATTATAACATTTTCGTTTTTATTTTTCAATTATTATTTAATTATGGACTAAATAGACTTAAAAAATTTATCTCGCGATTTACAGATGCAATCAGTTTTTATTTTCGTCTATATTTAGTGCTTCGTAACTTTGCCGCAAAATTCGATGTAACGGGGAATTTTGAATTTGGTGTGAACTAAACAAGGCCTGAACTTGTCAGCTATTCAGTATTTCCTAGCTTTTTTTTTTTGATAAATAGTAGTAGGACCTTGCTTGTGGGAGGAAGAGGAGGACCATGCAGTTTCATGCATGCCACTTTATATAGCCAGCCGGTCAATGGAAATGGATCTGATTCGGATCCAACACACACGCATGGGAGAGCCCAGTACAGTACGTCCTTTCTGCCCTGCCCCCTTCAACCTCCGATCATCAGCTGCTTGGAAACATCATCAGCTACTAAATGATAAATTCCATATATCTATCGATATGTGTGATTTATTATGATTAAAAAGATAATTTAAAAAAAAACAGAGTTGTATACAAGCGGATGCGGAATTTGCTCCAGCAAAAGATGAATTCAGAGTAGTACTCTGCTTTTGCCAACATCCTGGACTGAGCGATATGTGCATGTGCTTGATCGGCTTCAGGTCCAGTCATCTGAAACCAAGTTTGCATACCGTCACCCTTGCTCCTCATCACTTAGGTTTATTTATATGTTGTTCCGTTTTTCCTGTAACTTTGCGGCTGCTTTGTAGTATGTTTGGAAGGCTTCTGCGCTTCCCCTTCTCTTACTATTATATTAAATATAAAATACGCACCTTGTCAAAAAAAAAAAATTGGCATACCCAAGCAATATTTACCCATAAACATTGCTCCGTTTCTTATTAATAAAAAAAATACATGAAGTATGTTCTGGGCTGTGAGCAGAGAGTTTGGCAGGACTGACTTAAAAAGGAAACAAAACCTTGGGTCAATTAGTAAAAAAAAATGGTACCTCACACCTCATTTGCAACTTTTGATAGGTGCTGCAGAGTTATATTGGGCATTGAATTACACAGAATGATACAATATAATCTTTGATAAACACAAGCCACTAACCTTTCTGGTTGTTCTATTTAAGTCAGCACATTAGCTCTGGTTCTAGACTCTATTACAGCTCACGGATGAAAATAAGGAAAAGATTATTAAGGCATGCCAACTTCTAGAGCCAAAAGCCATGCAGTTTGTTGCGTCCTATGGATTACCTTTTTTCTTTGTATGTCTTTGGTATTAAACTCTTGGAAATAGTCAAACTCTGGCAGTGTGTGTAATATAATTTTCCCCATTTTCAATTTTAATTTTAAAAATACCTAACCTTTTTAAAAGTAGAAATTTCTGAATGAAACAGGCAGTGCTGCATACATATAATGAACTAAACCAAACAAATCACATTCGTACAGCGAATCTGATATCAGCCAACGGGTATATAGTTCTGCAGCCCACCCTGCTTTTGCATGAAAACCACACAGCTGAATTGATAAGCAGATTTATCATGAGGCCTGACAGAAAATACACATCACCTTTGAAACCAGAATTTTCCAAGAATGCGAATTAGTCAACTCTCTCCGTCCTCTCTAAATGAGCAAACTGTTGCACTATCTATAATCTATTAGTAGTAGTTATTACAGTATATCAGGTACAATATGGAAAAACTACAATAGTACAACATAACCATAATACAGCAAGTAGAATCAGATATATACCAGATACAATCCCATAAGGTTTCTGTAACACAGAAATTTTACAGGATACAGTGGACAGGTATAGAAAATCCAGGGAGAGACCGCCTGAAGTATTTGGGCCTTGTTTACTTCCACTAAAAAACCCAAAATTTTTCAAGATCCCTCGTCACATCGAATCTTTAGACGCATGTATGTAATATTAAATATAGACGAAAATAAAAACTAATTGCACAGTTTGGTCGGAATTTACGAGACGAATCTTTTAAGCCTAGTTAGTCTATGGTTGGACAATAGTTAACACAAACAAACAAAAATGCTACAGTATCGTGAAATTTTTTCCATAAGGAACTAAATACGGCCTTGAGCAATATCTAGAACACACTAGTACCTGTCGAGCCATATGGTAATAGAGCCCTGCAATCTGTCCGACTTACGCACAGCCATAAGTTTCAAAAAATCTTCTGTGACCTGCTTCCACTGCACTTTCTTTATCTGGTCCTCCAGTTGAAGCCCCTTGCTGCTCTTGTTTCTACCTGCTGTTCGCGTGACCCTGCGAGTCCTTGTCATCTGCTTTGTTGTTTTCTCTACACAAAGGTGTGCACTGCCGTGTCTGGACCTCCAAGATATCTGGCATATGGTCGCCCCAGAATTATTGTACAGATAGTCTATTGCCTTTGGTATCAGCATCTCATCAAGTTGGTGTGGATGGACATTGACATGTGTGCGAGGCTGCTTCTCCCCATCAATTGCTTCTGTTGCAGAGCTCTGAATCTGAACTCCGGTAGTACTGTTAAGTTCATTGACGATGCCATCATGTGGGTTGAAGAGAACTCCCAGCTTCAGAGGTGCCTGTGCTTGTGCATCCTCTTGAGAAGATGAACTACTGCAACTTGATCCCTGCAGGTTGTTGTACTCGGATACCGAGATGTGACGCTGCAAAAACACTTCACAGACAGGTTCAGGAAATATGTTGGATAGCGTCGATGATGCATCTGCAGTAGTGCTACAAGCAGGCAACTTGTGTTCATAATCATATCCTTTGCAGCATAAAGGATCTGGGCGGAACCATTGGGTCAAAGTGTCGTGAACGTTATTCCAGTGAGCATTGCTGCTATATGTTGTATTGCATTGAGATGACGAAGAGAAATCCTGCGTTGGAAGCTGAGTGAGCTGCTTCATAACAATCTCAGCAGTAGATTTGAAGTGAGGCGTCACCAGATGCAGACACTTGATTGCAATCTCAATGATGTCGGTACTCTCAGAAAGACGCAGCATAAACCCTAAGCGAAAGCTGTTGTGAGGTGCCTTGCTATCTTCATAGATGAATGATAGCATGGCCTCTAGTCCACGCTCCTCGAAGCTCATGGGCCGTATGGCGAAGTAACGGTATTGGCTTCCATGGTGCATCGTTTTGTGCTCTACAAGTTTTCCAGCAAAAAGGTTGCTAATGAGAGGATCGAAGAACAAATATTGCTTTGGTGTTCCGCCAAGCTGCACATATCTCAAGAAATCATCAGCACCCTCTGCAAGCCTCTCGAATCTTTGCACCATGGCCTTGCTTGAGCATTCATCACTAGTGTGATTGATGAAAGAGGAGACCAGTCATTTGGTGGTAAGCAACACGTCTAGGAAAAGAGTATTCCCTGACCTGCTTTTTGGTCTCTTCATCTTCCCAGAGTACTCTGCTTGCATTCACGCAGCATGTCTTCGCACTCTTGAGCAGCACGCTTCAGCTTCTTTCTCCAACGCAACAGCGGCATATCGGTGATCTGCCACTTGTTGGATGTGTCAATTGCTGCCTCCATTTTGATGTGCGCCATCTCCAACCTCTCTAACTCACTCTCTTCACCTGAGCCATCCTCGTGTTTGCTGATGATAGCAGAGAATATCCTGCTAACTGCTTCCCCAACGACAGCAGAACTGAACGCTTCTGACATCATTACCAGCTCTGCAAAAATGTGTCCTGCTCCTGCACAAGAAAAAGCGTAGCAGTATAAGCTTGTGAATACAAGAGGAAACTACATGTGCATTATTGTTGCATCTGTGGATGATTAACCTGATCTTGGGGCTCCTGTATGCATGCAACTGATTTGAACTAATATGTGTTATACAGATTCAGATATAGAGGGGGGAGGGTTGGCCTAAATATAGAGGAAGTAACATGTGACCAAGTCTAATATATAAGTAGACTAAGTCATAGATAGACAAGGGAAATGACTAATATATAACTAGACTAAGTCATAGAAGTAACATGGGCTACTGAAATTTCTGTATATACTTGGATATTATCAGAAGTTATTTATTCCAGTCAACTACAATGTGGAAACATCCAAGTTGCATTGAATTGTCTCCAATATTTAACTTGGATGCGGATATACTGAAAACTGACCAATCAACTAGTTGGTCTATGGTACTATGCACAAGCAAGACACTCATGTTGAAAAGAAGAGAACTGAACGGAACTTCCATTGCTTTCAGTTACAATCACTACAAATTGCAGAGTAATTTTTGGGTGTATTTGTAGCCTGTTCCATGACGAAAGACTAAAGCCAGAACTTATATCCATTATCTAAGAAAAACAACTTGCATTTGCAGGTAGTGTAGTAGTCATCAGGTTTAATCAGAGGCACTATTTGAAGGAATAAGTCTTGTGTCTTTGATATTTTGGAGCTCCATCTCTAGGATAAGTAGGAGTAGTTAGTGCCTATGTCATGGCATCTTATCTAGTGTTTTAGCATCTTATCTAAGAAAAACAACCGGCAGGCAATGGAGTAGTCATCAGGTTTAATCAGAGGGACAATTATCATGATGTGAACTGTTGAGACTAGATACATGTCCCGACTGCTAGGCACACCAAAGAAGTTCAATTGCCAGTTAGCACTTCACAGGGAATAGGGGTTATATTATTATAACGGCCTTCTTGAATTTATAATGTCTTCATAAGAAAGCCTGAAGCAGATAATGGGTAAAATATTATTAAGAGCGGAGATAACAGTACGTCAAATTCCAAGGAAAAAAAACTTGTGTCCATTTCATCGAACAACTTAGCTGCATCGTCCATGAAAGCATCGACACCGCAGTGAGCTCATGTCGTCGTCGAGCACATGGGAGTAGGGGCATGGAGGCTGCAGCGTACCAACACCGCCCCTAAGCTCCACCAGAGGCCGCCAGCTTCGTCCTCGCCGTCCGCGGCTTCTTCATTGGCAATGGCAAGACCTCATGAGCGTCAATCTCTTCCTTAGCTCCACGGCCGGCCGCCGCTGTTCCCTGCCCACCGTTGAGAACAGGTTCGGCGGGTACGTCATCACGCCGTCGTGTCGCTTAGCCGTTTCTTGGTCTGTAACTTGACACCGGGAGCTGCGCCATGCGCATCCATGGCCAGATGGCCTGTATATTGGGGAAAACAGAGAGGAAGAGAAAGGATGAACCAGAGTGGTTGTTGACCTTGACCATGGTCAACTCTGTTGTCAACAAAACACATGCTGGTCAGCTAGCGTTTTTTACAAGAGAAGACCTTCAACTTGCTTGTTTTTATCTAAGGCCCCAATGTAATTAGGCTCAAAAGATTCATGCCGCGATTTACAGTCAAACTGTGCAAGTAGTTTTTGTTTTTATCTATATTTAATGCTCTATGCATGTGCCGTAAAATTCGATGTGACGAAAAATCTTAAATTTTTTTTGGAGTTTTGGAGTAAACTAAACAAGGCCTAACTAAGAAAATACCTGGCTCTCTGCAGCTTTTCAGAAAAAAAAAAACCATAAAATTTTATTCTTCTTAGCGAAAATGCTCCTAAAAACTTGTTTTCATCGTTACTTCTTCTTTTTCAAATCTAATTTAATTTTGATCACTTGCGCTCGAGGTAGTAGTTTTTTTTTAAGAAAACAAGAGAGGGCAAGCCCTGAAATTTATTGAAAGGAGTAAAGCCAAACAGACAGAGAAGGGGGAGAGAGAGGATAGAGGAGCAGCTCACAGTTGTAGTGACGTGATCTACAGTTTGCATCTCTTTTATTAGGTGAATTGATTGATTGATTAACTGCACGAGCGTATATTTGAAGGTAATCATCATCATCATCACGTTATGTCATCCGTACATTTACTTCTTCTAAACAAGACTCAATCTCAAATACGTATCACGGTACGTCTATAATCCAACCCGCCACAAGTCACTTTTATTTTAAAAACATGAGTTTTGTACGTCTTTTATATTGACTTGCACCATTATTTTTCTTGACTCCAGAGTCCTCAAGGCGTGGCCTTGTTTAGTTCCAAAATTTTTGGCAAAATGAGCACTGTAGCAATTTCGTTTGTATTTGACAAATATTGTTCAATCATGGACTAACTAGGCTCAAAAGATTCGTTTGTATTGTTCTGACTAAACTGTGCAATTAGTTTTTATTTTTATCTATATTTAATACTCCATGCATACGTCTAAAGATTCAATGTGATGGGGAATCTGAAAAATTTTGCAAAATTTTTAGGAAACTAAACAAGGCCCGTGTCAATACGGATGCATACAACTAATAAAAATATAATTGGAAAAGGAAAATGATACAAAGGCACGTCAATATAAATGCATGTATGTCTTAGCAACTAAAAGAAAAATAATAAAAATCTGAGCACACATGCTTTCGTTTGTTGTTAAAAGGAAGAAAATACTAACACACGAGGAAGATGGCAACTACCGAGCTTCTTTTGTTCTAGATCCGAAAATAATGGATTTACCTTCCCTAGATTGGGGTTTTCAACTAATTTAAAATTAGAAATTAAATTCCTCGGTTAATGGGTCGATCACATTAGATGGTCCAATAGAGCAATGGTCCTTCTATGTATCCTAGATTAGAATTTCAAACGTCTTGTATTACTCATAATATCATATTATGGGGGTGTTTGGGACTGCTCTACTCCACGTTTTTCAGCTTCGCTCCATATTTTTTAGCCAAACGGTTTCAGCTCCACGCACTCAGTTCGAGAAAAAAAAGTGGAGTTGTGAGAGCACCTAAAGAGGTACTCCACAAACTCCAGTTTTTTGTGGAGCTGCTCCACGGTGGAGTTTATGGAGGCAGAGTTTGTGGAGCAGTCCCAAACACCCCCTATGAATGAACAACAGCTGTAAGGAAAGGTGGAAATAAAACCAAAGAACCCCAACAATACAATTCGCATGTGAGGAACAGACAATCCTATAAATCAGTGGTGGAGCTCAAACAAAAATTTGGGTGGGTGGATTGCAAAGACAACTTTTTAATGACATCATAAGGACACATCAACACATCAATAGCAAATCTATAGCAAATGTAAACATGAATTGATGATGGTACCTCTCATTTGAAGATAGTAGTCCGTTAATTCATCAAAGACCCACCGAACAAGAAGAAGTGAAAGTGTCCAAATTAAAGACTATAATCCAACATTCCAAGAGTCTAAATCCACATAATGTATGACAAAAAAGTTGAAAAATAAAATTCTAAAGATGTTTGTAAGAAATGATGGAAAAAAACTATCATATACATGTTCTTTATGCTCTCCTTTGTTTATATGAACAAAAAGGAAAAACATAATGTTACGTTGTTTATGGGCCAAAAAGCCTGCTAAATAAGTTAATACTACATTATTTAAGTAACAATTATTTTGAATTTACAAATGCTTCTTTATTTATATCATGTTATTTTATATTTGTTCATTTATTAGGCAAAATCTTATCGCATCATTAAAGTCATAATTTCTCACATTGTTTGTACGTGTCTAAAGAAAACGTTGGGTAGCAAAGTATAGAAAAGATAATGGCTAAAAACTTATAAGTAGCAAGTTCACTCCAAGATGAGTGCTCTCTTCTCCGTGTGGGGTTTTCCAACCATATGAGGATGGATCAACAAAGGTATAGAAATAGAATAAGATAGCGACAACAAGAGCCATTTAAAAAGGGTGTCAAGTGAAAGTGTAGCGCTATATGAAGCTAAGGCATAACAAACAATTTGAACCTTATTCTATATGATCCGATTGTTGGTATTTCACACAGTTAAAATATGAAGGATTATGCAAGCGCACAAGAAAACCATTGTAGCATTTTACCGGGAGTATTCCATGTATGGTTATTTATATTTTACCACCGGGAAACAATGGATAAAGACATTGATAGTTCACCATCATGTATCTACTAACTAATACACCAACTAGACTAAAGTAGGGATAAATAATAGATGATAGAAATTATGCATATATGACACACACCGGAGAATTCTATGATGAAAGTGTAGATAGCTAAAGTGAGAGGACAACGGGAGAGTTTAAGGTTCCTAAATACTTCTCTATTACTAGGGTTCTATAATAACTAATTCATGGTAGGTAAAGCAATCACACAATAACATTTCGGGACATTGGAACACTAGTCATGAAAAGATGAGAAGGGGACTAGAAAGGTCCAACTACGGTCCTACAAACACCAACCCTAACATGGTGGAATATGTCGGCCGTCAGAGCTGTCACCACCTAGGGCTACCACAACTATATGTTGAATTGGGTGCAATCTCAGGTAACCTATAGTCTAGACACCATGTCTCTACTACAAATTACTACTCTAGTCACAATTAATACTAGAGCACCCGATGCGGGCGGAGATCCTATGCTAAAGTATAACAACTATACTAACCAATCAAATGTAATGCATAAAAGTAAATAGAGAAGTTGAAATATATTAAAGCATAAGTCTTACAAGAAAAGATACAAAGATATACCAGAACTCTAACAACTCCTCCGAAGACTCCTCCAGAACCCGGGCGTATAGCGCCACTCTCCCTAACTCTCAACTAGAGCTAATCTACTACATTGGAATGTCGAGCCCTAATTCTATAGAGGTGAGAGGCCATCCATTCGAGGGACGCCTCTACATCTCCGTAATAATGTGGTGCCCTCAGAGAGGGGGGGGTCTGCCTCTTTATTTATAGCCTAGAAAAGCCTCCCACCTCTTCTAGACAGGCGATGTGGGACTAATTCTTCCACCGTTTGCTCTGTTGGGCTATTATACATCAACTTGGGCCTTCCAATCATCCCTCGTGTGAGCCCACTCAAGGGAGCAGCTTGGGGCATCTCTCTTGGGCCTCTATCATGCCATATGAGCCTCTTCTCACGTCATGGGCCTTGCTTGGGCGTGGGGCCCCTTAGTGGTAATTCTCCTTTATTTATAAAATTAATATCTTTTCACTCCGGACTCCAAATATAGCAAATGATATGTCCGTTTCGATCATCTCAACGAGCCCGTCGCAATGGTGTAGTCCAAATCATCATTTGACATACTTTTATTTGATGGAAAATTCCATATTCCTACAAAGCAAGTGAGAACACCAAAACTCATGGAACTTGTTAGAATCAAACCCTACAACTATGCTTTATGGTTGATATCATGTTATATTGAGCAATAGTTGATGGTATAAAATAGGCATTAAGGACCGTCAACATCGATCAAATCGGTCGAGCAGTTGTCATCTACCTTTATTGTATATCGAGAATTCAATTAACATTTCCATTCCATTTGAAATAGTTTGTAGAAACATATACCTGTCGTACGTGTATATTTGGTAGTATTATATAATCTTAACATAATGTCGTACGATACCGTTAAGCTAGAAATTAGCAACACGTTCAAAATATAATCTGTATTGATGACTATCCTTCCTCTCATCCCAGGAAAAGCCCAAACTGCTTTTTGCACTGGCCTACCACCTAGCAGCCTAGCAATTGTAGCTACGCCAGCTCCTATCTTGCTCTAGGTCATCCTTGCACCTCCTTCCAATCACCCCACACAACTCCGTAGTGTGCTGCTCTTCCCGCCATGCCTTCGAGTACTTCACTCTATAGCTAGTGAAGCCTCGTAGGGTCTCGATTAGGGACGAAACATACATGTCACTATCGGCCCTAACAATAGCAACCACACGACGACGAAGGTAGTGGGCAGTGTTCTAGGGATGCATACCCTTTGCCTTGGCAGATCGACACTTATGAGATTGCATAACATTTTGAATCTTCCATTTCTTGTTTTTCTACTCTCTAGCCCAGATTCCCCAGCCACATCAAACCTTACAAAGGACTGTGTACGTCTTCTCCTTATCGCAATGAGTGACACTATAAGGCCTATGAAACCTAATGGCATAATCCATGAGAAAATACTTCTGCTGCTCTAATGTTTCAAACACCATTCCCTTCTTAATCTCCACCTCCTCACTCTCTGCCACCTCATCATCCAAGATCGCCAAACTAGTGTCACAAACTACCTCATCCACCATACTAATGTGCATGAAGTTTGGAATCATGGTACCGCAACATGGACTACCCTCAATTGCCTTATTTCGGCCTCATTGCACTCCATTCTCAATGATCCTGTCCACTAGAACTTGTAAGGACTCCTCCCTCCCTACATCAATACATTCGCTTTCTTTGTCCTCACTACTAGGCTTGGACCTATACTCATCCTCCAACACATCATTCAAAGTGCGTTCTCTAGAAGTCATGTCATTGTCCACCTCATAGACAACATGAGCTTCATCATCCTATGATCCTATACTGTCATACATACCATCTTCATCATCAAAAACTTCTTAATCAAAATCATTACCTAGGGCGCCAACCTCACATGACATATCAACTTCTCTAACAGGAACCACCAGCAACTCTTCTTCTTGGGTAAGCTTCTTAATGGGCTCATCATCGACTCTACTATCCTTAGGCACCACTAGAGGCCATGACCCATGTGCACCACAACTTCCAAGCACTCCACGCTGCTACTCTTGACAACATCTACATAGTCCTTCCAATCATCCTCACATGACAAAGGCATCAACACATAATGTGCTCATTCCTTTCGATAATCAAATCTTCCATCCAATCTTAATGGCTAACCAAACTTATCCCAACAATAGCTAACCAAATCATGGAAGCTAGGAGCACTACTAAAAAACTAAGGTTCCAAATGCATGCTTTCAAACTCTCCATTTGCTTTTACTATGCCACCATGAAACAATCGCACTAACCGGTCCATCTACAAAATGCCAACCAACACAACAATTTAGCAACTACTCATCTTTGAATCCAATTCATATCTATCACTACTACGATATTAACATACCACTCTAAATCCTTCATGCAACAACTAGTTATGTACATGCAACACATAGTTCATTCCAAATCCACGAGCACGCTACATCCTCTAACTACTCTATGCATTAAATCGTATCAACAAATGATTCAAACAATCACATTCTACCTATTTTTCCCTAGCCCTAAACATACCAACAATGGGCAAAATGAAGCAAAACAAGGGAGGAGAAGAAGAAGGAAGAACACCTTGGGCCTACTCTGGAGGTCCACGAAGGAGGTAGGGGAGGAGGCCGCCTGCGGCGGTACCGCCACTCATCGGCGTCTCTCGAGTAGGGAGGCACCCCATGCCTAGGCGCCTCTAGGCTGGGGTGGAGCCACGCCCACCACCTCGTGTGGGGCCGGTGAGGTCACGGAAGGGAGCAGGAGAGGTGGTCGTGGCTCCTCGGTGGGCTCCTTGGCTAATATAGTTGGCCATGCAGTCCGTGGCCCGTTGGCCCGGCCCGAGCACGGCTCGGCCCGACGGCTACAGGGCCCGGTCCGACACGGCCTGGGCCGTGCCTGCGCTGCCACCGTGGCCTGTGGCACGGCTCAGGCATGGCCCGATGGCCCGGTGCTTAATGGCCCAGTAAAAAATATAGCCTATTAATTCTAAAAAAAGAAAATGTAGGCCTGTTGGCCCATCCATCCATTCTAAGTGGCCTGGTAAGAAATATAGCATGCTAATTAAAAAAAAATATAGACCTGCTACTGGCCCATCCTGCGGGCCTGGCACGACTTTGTCTTGGTGGCCCGACGTCCCACGGGCCGTTCCTTGGGCCGTACCTCCGGCACGAGGCACGGCGATGGCACGACCCACGATGGCACGACGTGGCCCGGGGCAGTCACGGCACGCCAGGCCACTGGGCCGGGCCGGCACGGCCCGATGGCCATCTATATTGGCTAAACCCTAATTTCGCATGACCCGACCCGTCGCGCCAATGCATACGACGCGATAGGGTGGGGCCTAGTGGCGGTCATGCCGGCCCTGGTCAACCATCGCTGCCACGGTGGCTGGATTGACGCGCCAACACACCTGGCGTGACTATGTGGAATAGTCACGCCACGTCCTTTGGTGTGACCAAAAGGGGCATGGGATGCATTTAATTTTATTTTGCGATTATTACTAAAATAGTTTCAAAGGATAAAATTTGAAAAAAAACCTGTCATGTGATAGGATTCAAAATAGCAATTTCATCTGCATCCAAACATGTGTTTTGGTATTTAGCCTATTTCCAAAACCAGTCTGATTTGGCAGTCTGATTTGGTTTCACTACCGGAGGGGGGGGGGGGTTCGCCGTGTGCCTGGTGCACAGCAAAGCCCAAACACGGCGAAGGCTTTGCCTTGTGTTGCTCACGGCGAAGAACACACGAGAAACCCTCCCATGGTGAATATTACCTTTACTCACGGCCAAATTATAAGCACACGGCAAAAAAAGGTGACGGACGGCGGAAAACGGCAGGGTTTGCCGTGTGTCACCATGCAGGCCCACGCTAAAGTCTCAATGTCTGCCGTGTGTCAGGGTTGGGCACACGACAAATCCCCTTCCTAGGTTTGACACTGATAAAAACAAAAAAAATCCGAAGTTCTAAATTTTTTGCATCTTTGCGACCCATGGGATTTGAACCTATAACCTCTCTCTTGCATGTATCCACTCTTAACCACTGCACCACACTATGACTTGTGATTATATTACATTTCAGTTCCTCAAATATTATACCAAATTATGTTTAAATTGATTATTTGAGGTCATAAATGATTTCAAAATAAAAAGTTGTCAACTACAAAGTTTCATAACTTTTTGGAATCTACAATTTTCATTTAGGGAGTTTTTCCATCTGAGGTCGTTTACAAAATTTGACTTTCAAATTTGAGAAATTCAAATGTAGTTTTTGCATGACAAGATGATTCCAAAACAAAAAGTTGTCAACTATGAAGTTTCATAACTTTTGGAGATCTACAAAGTTTATTTAGAGAGTTTTTTCATCCGAGGTTATTTAAAAAATTCAAATTTTAAAATTTTCAATTAAAATGCTGAAAATAATTAAGAAATAGTAAATGTTTCCGAAAAATTCCCAAATTTGGACACCACACAACCTATGTGGTGTAGTGCCTATAGAAAAAGTTTCGAAATCAAACTCAAATATGAAAGTCAAATCTACTCCAACTCATGCTCCTTCACTCATAACTCTCTTAAACTTCTCCGGAGATGTCCAATTTCTACACATCATACGTGACAACTTGTTCGAATTTTTCCCAAACTTTTTCTATGGCCTCTATGTATGATAACATGACATATGTACAAGTTTCATGATTTACGGAATAAAATAGCATTTATTAGAATTTTTTAAAAGTACCGACGCACGTTCGACGTCGTGTCTCCTAACCACAACATTTAAAAGTCATTTCCGTTTTAAATATGTGTTCTCAGACAGGGTTGGGTAACATGAATATCATTTTTCTGATATTTTTTCAACTATTTCACTGACTCGTAGTTCAAATTTGACCGCATCTGGAAAAATAAAAACGAATGTTGTTAATTGCAAAAATGTACAAACATGTTTCAAATTTTATGAAATTTGAGTATGGAGTTATAAATGGTGAGTGTGTAGAGAAAAAAAATTAGAGGGCAAAATATGGAAAAAAGACAAATTGTTTGCCGTGTGCTGCCCTGGCACACGACTAAGTTTGTGTTTGCCGTGTGCCAGCCTTAAGCACACGGTAAACCCAAGCTTTGCCGTGTGCCTAACGGCCGCACACGACAAACGTTGACGTTAGCGTAGGGTTAGCTTTTGCCGTGTGCCTTGTTTTTGCCGTGTGTTGCTTACCGTAAAGGTTTGAGTTCATCGTGTGTAACACACGACAAAGGCCAGGTATACCGTGTGTTTGGCGTTTGCCGTGTGTTGCTCACAGCAAACAAACGGGCACACGGCAAAAGCCGGCTCTCCGATAGTGTATTAGGATCGCATTCAATTGTAGCCATCCAATATATACATCATATACTAAGTGTTTTGTTCAAAACATAGGTATGCAGCAGTTGGGCCCGCGCTTATGCTTATGCCACTACTCCTCGAGCCTGCCACACTGCTAAAAAATGATTTCACGAGACACTGCCCAAATATTAACGTAGACGGTCATAAAATCCAATTGTCTCATATAAAACCTAAGCTTAAGGTTTTTTTGGAGCAGTCAGCATTGACCATAAAATGTATTTACGGAGGCGGATATTTTATATACGAAGGTGGTCAGATTGTTTATATTATAGAATTAATTTTTAAAGATAGACCTTTTAAGAGATCCGCCTCTGGACATGGAGGCCTGTGTTAATGTGGTTGAGCCCCGTATCCCATATGGGCTTGGTACTAACTACTAATATATTTATTATAGTGAGGGAAACCCTAGCTCATTCTCCTAGCACCTCCCCTCCCTATTCTAACTCTAGCCGCGCCCCTCTCCCAGCCCCTTCCCTCCTGGCGGGCTTGATTGGGCTCTGCGGTGGGTCTGACCGGGCTCAGCTTTTTTGACCACCTGGGTTGAATGTAGTACAGTAGTTCCAGTTGGGGCGTTCGCGACAGCTGTCCCTTGCCAGCAGAAAAGCGGCCGCACGAGAGATCCTTTCTTTCACACACAGTACCCCACACGCCACGCCCTCGATATTTGTCTCTCTGCGCTCTTGGCCTTCAGCCCTTCACTGCGCTTCACCGTGACGAACCGGAGAAACAGCTGCTTTGCTTTGCTTTGCTTGGGTGGTGTTCTCCGACCACACTCCTCGCTCGCTGGATCCCCTCCCTCCGGCCTTCGTCCACCGCACCGATCGGAGCTGCTGCATCGCGACGCGAGGAGCACCGCCGACGCCATGTGAGCTGAGCTCCTCCTTTTCCAGTTCCCCGATTTCTCTCTCTCTCGATCCATCTCGTGCGTTTCTCTTACTACGACCTTCAGATCGATCCCTACCGTGCGGCCTTGTCCAGGATTTGTGTATGCAGCAGCAGCTCTGCTCTGAGTCGTAGCAGCCAGAGCCACACCGATCTAGTCTGTCGAATCTGCCCGTTTTCAATTTATTGCCTGGCCTTCTTGTCTATCCGATCGATCTCCACTGTATGAGTACGAATGCTTGCTTTAGTTTCGCCCCTTTCTAGGCTCCTTTGCAATGCTGGAACAATCTGTGTGTTGGAACTTCAAAACAGAAATCAGATCGCAAATTGTATTTACGTCTTTTCTGGCCTAGAGCGTGAGCGTGTAGTAGTTGGTTTCTGGAGTCCTAGGTTGTTGTGCTCTGCGATGTTTTTCTTTTCTTTTCTGAGCATGTTGTTTTTACCTGTAAATTCTTACTTACATCTTCTCCTCATCAATCCTTCTTGTTCAGGGGAGATTCAGGCGCCAATATCAGCAGCAACGGCACTGACGCGAGAGCTTCACTCGCTTGCCCTAACTGCAATTATCTGGTATGCTAAAATAATTATTTCTGGTTTGCATCAGCAATTGATTCTTTCTTCTGAATTCTCTTACATATGGGTGTGTTTTTGAAATCATGCAATTGCTACAAGAACTTGGCCGGATTTCCAGCGGGTCTCAGGTTTAATCCGTCAGACCAGGAGCTCATAGAACACCTAGAGTCCATGGTGTTGGCGAAAGAAGGAGGAGGCTCCAGAGCACACGCTCTCATAAATCACTTCATACCAACCATTGAAGAAGACATTGGCATTTGCTACACCCATCCTGAGAATCTCCCTGGTGAGATCAAAATATCTCTTGAGATATATATACTATATATATGTATACACGCACATCATCTCATCATGTATATATATGCTGTCACAATTAAGTATCAACTACTAGTTTTCAAGTATATATGATCTGCGACATAACTCATCAAGTTTAACTATTGTTGACATCAATATGATCCTGGATCTCTGTAATGTGACATATATATACACATAATTTCATACTACTGTGACCCATCTGCATCTTCTATATGATTTGGTATCCTCTACCTGCACACATCATCCATTGGATTTCAATTTGCAAAAACATGCATTAGTAATTTGTTTTTGCTACATTGTGCTGAACACACTTTTATTCCACCACTCACTCATGATTATATCGGAAGATGCTTCTCAAGTTTCGAGGTACACATACTACATATGGTTCTAGGCTACCTTTCATTTGCTATGTATAGTGGTGAAATATGCGAGTAAACATCCTTGTTCTACGGCCTTTCTCTGAGTAGTATACTTTTTGTTTTCTAAATTGGATTATTTAATGTATAGTCTGAAATATGCTGAGTATATTGGAAGCATGTCACTTTATCAGCAACATTACAACAGTATAATAAACATGTCTCAGGACTTATTCTATATCATGTCTTCATACCCTTGTGCTTATACCTAGCTAATTGATCATCTCTAGGTGTGACAAGAGACGGCCAAAGCAAGCATTTCTTCCACAAGACATCAAAAGCCTATCCAACTAGCACAAGGACGAGGAGAAAGATCATGTCAGAGCGCAGCCAGCGCGGCAGTGAAGATGTTGGGGAGGCGCGTTGGCACCGGACCGGCAATACGCGTCCGTTGATCGTGGGCGGTAGGCAGAAGGGGTTCAAAAAGATCCTGGTATTGCACAATGTGAATCATGGGAAGCGAGAGAAGACCAACTGGGTTATGCACCAATACCACCTCGGCATGAGTGAGGAGGAGAAGGATGGGGAGCTGGTCCTATCCAAGGTCTTTTATCGTTGTCCTAATACGACAATGATAGAACAAAACGATGAAAAGGTAGAGGTAACCTCAGAGGCAACACCAAATATCCTCCCTGTCTCTGGGCTGCAGCAGTCACTACAACTACTGTCACCATGGTGCAAATGCAGCAGCACCAAGTGCATAGGCATGCTCAAAGTCACAGCCAGTGCAAGTTTGTACCTACAAAGATGTTTCACGAGGTAATTTTGCTAGTTTTTGCCTTCATTCTAGATTAGGAGTTTTATTAAGCCTCTAGCATTATATTGAACAAAAGTAACAATATATTGGTTATTAGCTTGGGACGATGCTTTGAATATGTTTGTATTTGATACACTTGCACACTATTTAAACAAGCTACTAGTCATAAAATAACCCTTTCATCGCACCACCCAGTCTGTTTCACTGTCTTTATTTATTAAAAAAATGACAAACCAATATGTTTTAGTAGTTCTATTATTACATGTAGGACAATCAATAGTTTTGGTGAACCTTCAACTTTGTAGAGGTCGCGTACGTGCATGCTGAATCAAATTGGAAACAAACTACTACTTATAATTTTACTTGAAAGGAAGGCAACTTATGGATAAAATTGCATCCACCCATCACAAAAGCCATGACCAGACAATGATACATTTATTCCATTTGAAATAATATAATTAGTTAGCCGATCATATCTAGTTCCTTTAAGCACATAAGAATTTTCCAAGGAAATGTATAAAGTTATTTGCACCGTACCATTCATTTTTTTATGCAGGCTGGTGTAGGTGACCCAGTATCAGGTGATCACGGAGTACAAGTGCATGGCAATAATCACCACATACCATCGCAACATCATGAGCAATCAGTGTACATGGAACAAGATACTACCTTGTCAGTACAGGTCAGTTCATGTAGTGTACAATTTTGGACCCTTTTGCTGAAAATACTGTGACTGCAAGTAACGATCATCAGCTAATTCTTCATATATTCAATAGGAAATGTCTTAGTTGATATTATTTCCGCTGGTCATTTACTTGTTCCTTTAAGCACATAACGTTAGCCATGCTATTCATTTTTTTGCAGGTTGGTGTAGGTGACCCAGTATCAGGTGATCAAGGACAAGTGCATGGCAATAATCATCATGACATACCATCACAACATTATCATGCGGAATCAGTGGACATGGAACCAGATACTACCTTGTCTTTAGCTCTGAGTACAGGTGTGTTCATTAGTGTACAATTTTGGACCATTTTTCAGAAGGATAGTTATAGTCATGAAGTACTGCTACTATAAGTAACTAAGTTCCGGTAGCATAGATATCAC